>Ga0302325_10000067_pt1 | contig 292145 bp, 228 predicted proteins | sample Palsa_T0_2_FD_201948 | JGI IMG/M metagenome (GOLD analysis project Ga0302325, IMG submission 201948) | Peat permafrost microbial communities from Stordalen Mire near Abisko, Sweden - Palsa_T0_2 | ecosystem: Environmental > Terrestrial > Soil > Palsa > Peat permafrost | place: Sweden: Abisko... | reverse complement strand
TTCGATTATGCCCCAATGCGAGGTGCCAAAACCGATGATCCCGATGTTGGCGTTGTTTCCCTTGATGATTTCGGGACGCGGCACAAACGAGCGCGCTGTTTCGAACTTGCGGTTGAGCCGTTCCATGTTGTTGGCGTAATCATCGGGACGCTCGCTGTATGCCGACCTCTCATTGTGTCCGCTGCCGCGCGTGAAGTATGCCGCTGCGGGATGGTCCGTACCCGGCAGGGTGCGGTAACCGATTCCGTCGCCATCCACATCCTTATAACGAGAAAAACCTCCCAGGCGGTCGAGGTCTTCCTTGCTCAGCACCTTGCCGCGCTTGATCGGAGCCGTGGGATATTCAAACGGATCGGACATCCAGTTATTCATGCCCAGATCCAAATCCGACATGACGAAAACAAGCGTCTGGAACTGTTCCGCCAGGTTGAACGCATCCTGCGCCATAGTGAAACACTCCGTCATCGAGCACGGGATCAGCATGATGTTCTTGGTGTCGCCGTGAGAAAGAAAAGCGGTGGAAAGAAGATCGCCTTGCGAGGTGCGGGTGGGCAGTCCGGTCGAAGGCCCGACACGCTGAATGTCCCAGATCACGCCAGGAATCTCGGCGTAATAAGCCAGACCGGCAAACTCCGACATTAGCGAAATTCCAGGCCCGGCAGTCGCGGTCATGCTGCGCGCACCGGCCCAGCCGGCGCCAATTACCATACCGATCGCCGCCAGTTCATCCTCCGCTTGCACGATCGCGAATGTCGCTTTGCCGTCGGGCCCGATGCGGTACTCCTTCATGTATTCGATCATGGTTTCGACCAGCGAAGAAGATGGCGTGATCGGATACCACGTGACCACCGTGCAACCGGCGAACATGCAACCCAGCGCCGCAGCCGAATTACCGTCAATGATGATTTTGCCGGCGGTCTTGTCCATGCGCTCAATGTAGAAAGTGCCGCGCTTTTTCAGATTGGCTTTGGCATACTCGAATCCGGCCAGGGCGGCAGCCATGTTCAGAGCAGCCGCTTTCACTTTCTTGGCGAACTGCTTGCGAATGGCTTTCTCGACTTCGCCCATCTCAATTTCAAGCAATTGCGCCACCACGCCCACGTAAACCATGTTCTTGACCAGCTTGCGCAGCTTGGCTTCGGGGCAAACCGTGGCTACCAGCTTGTCGTATGGAACGGAGTAGAAAACAAGATCATTGCGCAGCTTGTCGAGGCCCAGGGGCTCGTCATAGAGAACAGAAGCGCCCGCGCCCAGCGACAATACATCCTCCTGAGCCGTTTCCGGGTTCATGGCAACCAGAAAGTCAATTTCCTTCTTCCGGCCAATGTACCCGTTCTTATTCGCGCGAATCGTGTACCAGGTAGGCAAGCCCGCGATATTCGACGGAAAAAGATTCTTGCCCGAGACCGGCACGCCCATCTGAAAAATGGCGCGCAACAAAACCGTGTTGGAACTCTGCGAACCGGAGCCATTGACCGTTCCGACTTGAATGCTCATGTCGTTGACGATGCGTCTGCGCTCCGCTTGTCCCCCGGATTGCTGAGGGACCACATCCATCGTGGCCATCCCTGCACCTTCCTTTGGTCGTGGCAGAGTGATCCGCCGCACCTTAAGTTCTTTGGAGTGTTTCAGCCCGACCCTCAATTATACGGCGGCTGCGACTCCTGCGAACGCCGAATCCCCCGCCACATGCCCAAGAGTAACCTCATTGGGAACGGTCACAGCGTTGGACTTTTGAAGACAACGAGGCGCGAGCTAAAACTCGACCTGGGAAGAAGCCGCGATGTTGCGGAATTTCTTATATCGTGACGCGATCAATTCCCGAGGAAGAAGCTTTTTGAGTTCAGCATAGTGTTTCTGCAGGCTGGAGTCCAACAAACGCGCCGCCGCTTCGTAATCGGCATGAGCGCCACCCTCGGGCTCCGGCACAATGTCGTCCACGCAACCCAGTTCGGCAAGGTCCGGGGCGGTGATCCGCATGGATTCCGCGGCGAGTTCCTTCTTGCCGGCATCGCGCCAACGGATTGCAGCGCAGCCTTCTGGAGAGATCACGGAATAAACCGCATTTTCCATCATCAGCACGCGGTCGGCGACGGCAATCGCCAGCGCGCCGCCCGATCCGCCTTCCCCGGTGATGACTGCGATGATGGGCACTTCCAATTGCACCATCTCGCGCAGGTTGTAGGCAATGGCTTCGGCCTGCCCGCGTTCTTCCGCGCCCACTCCGGGATTAGCCCCGGTTACATCCACGAGAGAAAAAACAGGACGCGAGAATTTCTCCGCCAGCTTCATCACCCGCAGAGCTTTGCGATAACCCTCGGGGTTGGGCAAACCGAAGTTGCGATACATCCGCTGTTTGGTGTCGCGCCCTTTCTCCGTCCCGATCACCGCGACTTCGTCGCCATGAAAGCGCGCCATGCCACAAACCATCGCCGGATCGTCGCCAAAACGGCGGTCGCCGTGAATCTCGCTCCAATCGGGGAAAATACGCTCGACATAATCCAGAATGTGCGGGCGCCGCATGTGGCGGGCCAGTTCCGTCCGCTCCATGGCGCTGCCCCCCGCCAACTGCTTCCGCAACGTTTCCACTCGCCCCTGCAGTTCCGCCAACTGGCTGCGGGCTTCCTCGTTCGGAGCGTGGTTGGATTCGATCTGCGCCACCTGCCGTTCGATCTGCGCCAATTCCTGCCGCGCTTTTTGCGTTGCTGCCATAGCCATGGGACTCAATTGATGACGCGCAAACTACCGCGACCGCATAACTGTTCGACCCGTGCGATAAAGCCGCGATCCGGCAGCACATTATAGCCTTCCGCTTCCATCACCACCATAAAATCCCCGTCACGTTCCACGTCAAACAACACCCGCGCCTCGCCCTTGCGCTCCAGAAACAGGGCGTGCAGATCGTCGACGGTTGTCTCACCCGAAGTCTCCAGCGGCACGCGAATACGGATGGCACGCGGCAAAGCGACCTTCGCATCTTCCAGCGGCATAATTTCAGCGGCAGTGATTTTTGCATTCGCGCCTTCTTCGATGCGCACGCCGGCCCTCACCAGGACTGGAACCTCGAGTTTCACCTTGTCCTGCAGCCGCTTGTATGCCTCCGGGAAAACGATCATGTCAACCGATCCAGACATGTCTTCCAGCGTAGCCTGGGCATAGAAATCGCCGCGCTTCGATTTCAGCACCCGCAAGTTGCTGATGATACCGGCTGTCGCAATGGTCTCGTCTTTGCCTGTCGAAGCTTTCATAGCGGCAATCTCTTCGCTGTTCAGCGCCTGCAAGTCTTGCAGTTTGTCTTTGTATTTGTCCAGGGGATGACCGGTGATGAAGAATCCCAGAATTTCTTTTTCCGCCGCCAGTCTCGTGTGCTCATCCCAGTCGGGAACGTTGGGCAGTTTATCGTTGTGCGCTTCCGCATTCTCCTGCTGAAACACGCCGAAGAGCCCGTGCTGGCCCGATTCCGCGTCGCGTTGTGCCTTCTGCGCCTGGTCGATCGCTTTGTCGAGCACTTCTATCAACTGCGCGCGCCGACCTAGCGAGTCCATGGCGCCGCTCTTGATCAGCGACTCCAGTACACGTTTGTTGAGCAACCGCAAATCCACGTGTTCGCAGAATTCGAAGATCGAGCGAAAGCGCCCCAAGTCCTTGCGCGCAGCGACAATGGATTCAATCGCGTTCGCGCCCACATTTTTCACCGCCGCCAGCCCGAAACGAATGGCTTCGCCATGCGGCGTAAAATTCGCATCCGAGACGTTGATATCCGGCGCTTCCACGGCGATGCCCATCTCGCGGCACTCGTTGATGTATTTCACGACATCGTCGGTGCCACCGGTAACAGAAGTCAGCAGAGCGGCCATGAACTCGACCGGATAGTGGGTCTTCAAATACGCCGTGTGATAAGCCAGCAAGGCGTATGCCGCCGAGTGCGATTTGTTGAACCCATACCCGGCAAACTGCGCCATCAAATCGAATATCTTCTCGATCTTTTTCGGCGGATACTTGCGTTGGGCCGCTCCTTCCACGAAACGCTCGCGCTGTTGCGCCATCTCTTCCGGCTTTTTCTTGCCCATGGCCCGGCGAAGCAAATCCGCTTCCCCGAGTGAGTATCCGGCCAGCCGGTTCGCGATCTGCATCACCTGCTCCTGATACACAATCACGCCCAGCGTCTCCTGCAGAATCTCTTTCAACTCCGGCAATTCGTACTCGACTCTCTTGCGCCCGTGCTTGCGGTCGACGAAATCGTCGATCATTCCACCCTGAATCGGCCCGGGCCGGTAAAGAGCGTTGAGCGCGGTCAGATCTTCAATCGAGTTCGGTTGATACCGCCGCAGCACGTCGCGCATGCCGTGCGATTCAAACTGAAATACCCCGGAGGTCAATCCCTTGTGGAAGACTTTCTGGTAGGTGTCCGCGTCCTCCAGAGGAAGCTGCTCCAGCGTCAGTGAAACGCCGCGAGTCTGCGCAATCAGCTTCAAGGTGTCGTTGAGGATGGTCAGCGTGGTCAGCCCGAGGAAATCCATCTTCAGCAGGCCCATCTTTTCGATGGCGACCATATCGAAGGCGGTAACGATTTCGTCGTTTTTCGTCTTGTGCAGTGGGACCAATTCAGTCAGCGGCCGCGGAGAAATCACCACGCCCGCGGCATGGACGCCGGAGTTGCGCACCAGTCCTTCCAGCTTTTTCGCGGTCTCCATCAACTCGCGAATATGTCCGTCTTTTTCGATGGCTTCGCGCAATTGCGGCGAGTCTTTGATGGCTTCCTCAATCGTGATGTTGAGCTGGGTCGGCACCATTTTGGCGATGCGGTCAACATCGCTGTACGGGATATCCATGGCACGGCCCACGTCTTTGATCGCCGCTTTCGCCGCCATAGTGCCGAAGGTGATGATCTGTGCGACGTTGTCGCGTCCGTACTTTCTGGTCACGTATTCGATCACTTCGCCGCGCCGGTTCATGCAGAAGTCGATGTCGATATCGGGCATGGACACGCGCTCAGGATTCAGGAAGCGCTCAAACAGCAATTCGTGCTGCAGCGGATCAAGATCGGTAATGCCCAATGCGTAGGAAACGAGCGACCCTGCTGCCGACCCACGGCCTGGCCCAACAGGAATGTCGCACTCTTTGGCGTAGCGGATGAAATCCCACACAATGAGGAAGTATCCGGCAAACTTCATCTGCTGGATAATGCCCAGCTCGCGCTCCAGCCGCTGATCGTAGTCGGCAATCGAATGCTTGAGCCTTCCCTGCTCGCGCGGTGAGCGCAGCGCTTCCATTCTCCGCGCGAAACCCTCGCGGGTCACGTGTTCGAAATAGCTGTCGAGCGTGTAACTCAGCGGGACATCAAATTGCGGAAATGGGGTGGCAACTTTTTCCATACGCAGACTGCAGCGCTCTGCGATGTCCAGCGTGCGCGCCAGCACCTCGGGCGAATCCTTGAACACGCGATACATCTCGTCATGGCTCTTGACGAAAAATTGCGTGCCCTCGAATTTCATCCGCCCGGTGTCGTGAATCGACTTTCCGGTCTGAATGCACAGCATCACATCTTGCGCGTGGGCATCTTCCTCGCAAAGATAGTGGCTGTCATTCGTCGCCACCAGCGGCAGGCCGAGATCTTTCTCAAGCTGGAAGAGCCCGGGGCGGATGCGGTGTTCCATCGCCAGTCCCTGATCCTGAATCTCTAAATAAAAATTCTCTTTTCCGAAGAGCTCGCGAAAGGTGCCCGCGGCGGTTCGCGCGGCATCGTAGTTCCCTTCCATCAGCCGCTCGGCAACTTCCCCTTTCAAGCAACCGGAAAGGCCGATCAACCCGCGCGAATGCTCTGCCAGAAACTTCTTGCTGACGCGCGGCTTGTAATAGAAGCCGTGGAGCGAAGCCTCGGACGTGATCTTGACCAGGTTCCGGTAACCTTCTTCGTTTTGCGCCAGCACCAGGAGATGGTTATAGGTGTCACCCTCGGGCGGCGTGCGCTCGATGTTGTGATCGTCTTTCTTGCAGATGTAAAGCTCGCATCCGATGATGGGCTTCACTCCGTACTTGTGCGCGGCGTTGACGAAGTGTACTGCGCCAAAGATGTTGCCGTGGTCGGTCATGGCGACGGCGGGCATGCCCAGCTCCTGCACGCGCTGGCAAAGTTTTTCGACGTCACAAGCGCCGTCGAGCAGGGAGTAATCGGAGTGCAAGTGGAGATGAACGAACTGGGACATAGGTGCGTTACGATTCTAAGTTGCCGTCATTCTAATGGGAAACGCGGATGGAAGACGCACAGGTTATCCACAACCCGAATAGTGTGATCGGACCGTTACCGGTGCGCGTCACTTAGAAGTACAGCGACTCTCATTGCCCTTCAGGCACACCGGGCACTCTAAAATCCACGCCACGCGCGTCGTTGATCTTGGCCGTAGCAGCAAGGTCGAGATCAGAGAGCGGAATTTTCTGCGTGTGCTGAGGCGCGAAGCTCCACAGGGTCTGTCCCACAATGGCATAGTTCTGCACTTCCTGGGTGCGCTGGTCGCGGAACACCAGCACCGTGGCCGGAGCCGCTTCGGTGCGTTCTTCCTGATGCGGCGGGGGTGGAGCCGACCGCGCATACAAATCCTGATCCTGCTGATTGCGCATCTGCTGCTCTTCTAAACTTTGCTGGTTCATCTCATTGGCCAAGCCGATTGCCTGCTGCCGGTCCGCGTCATAGGACGAGCCGGAATCCCACCACCAATAGGGATTGTAGAGGCCAGCGTAGCCCCAGGGATATCCGTAGCCCGAGCGGCAGGCGTAGCCGTAGCAGTTGTTGCGGAAACCGTAGGTGCGGATTCGCACCCCGTTGGAACGGCTGAAACCTCGCGAGCTGAGCGTCTGACGAAAGGCTGGTCCGCGCCCGGCGAAACCGGATGCGGAGCGCGTTCCAGCAAAGCTGCGAACTCCGCCCGCATGACCACCAAAGCTTCCGTGTCCGGAAAACCCGCCGCGTCCCCCGCTCGAAGCGTGACCGCCTCCGCGCTGGGCGAACGCAGGCGCCAACAGGAAAAGTAGGCAAACTACGAATAAACTCATGCGCCGCATAGCCCTAATTATAGGCGTCTTCGAGGTGACGGAAAGCAAGAAAATCGTCTGGGAGACAAGGCCGCTAACTACCGCTTTTTCTTACTCTTACCTTTTTTCGCCGGCGTCTTCCTGGCATGATGTTTGCCAGCGGGCTTGTTCGCGGGCCTAGTCACGGGCTTGGCCGGTTTGTGCTCAACCTTTGCCGGCTTTGCTTTCACTCCGGGCTTGGGGGCAATCTTTACCGGCGCTGGCGGCGCGACGGTAGGCGCGAGAGCGGCAGCTTTCCCTTTGCCTTTGGCGGCATCGGTCTTCTTCCCTGTCGCGGGAGCACTTGGGCTGGCCATGCTCGCAGCGGCAGATTTCGTGCCACGTCCACGCTTGGGCGGTGGTGGCGGAGGCGGAGGTGGCGGGGCGAACGGCTTCAGAAACTTGAAGGTCTCTGTATGTGAGCGCAGCTTGCCATCGAGCAGCAGCATGAACACGTCGCGCGCGATCTTCGGATATTCCGGCAATTGCGGCGTGATCAGCAGTTCGGTCATCTCGGGCAGAGGAATTCTTTGCTGTACCTGCCGCCACTTGGTAAGGAAATTCTTGACCTTCAGTGCCACAGCTTGTTGCCGCGCAGTCACGGCCAGAAACAGAATCAGCTCGGGCCGGGCGCTGGAGAGCAACTGCCAGGTGCGCGAAGGAGTCGCCGCTTCCTTGCCGGTAAGCCGCTTGGCCAGTTCTTTGGCACGAACTTCGATATCGCGCCAGGCCTCAACCAAATCTTTGCGGGGCATCTGCCGGCGCAGATCGGAAATATCTTTTTCTGGAAGATGCGCCGTGAGGAAATACATCACGGCTGGTGAGGGATCGGGGGCATAACCAAGATCCACCATCTGCTGGCGCGTTTTCATCAACTGGCTGAGGCCGTTCGTATCCACCTTGGCTGCGGTCCAGTGCGAATGCAGCACTTTCAGCCAGCCTTCCTTCTCAAGAGCGCGGACCACATTCAGCGGATCGTCTTCATGCGCCATCTGCGCGATCTCATGTCCGACGGCGCTGCGAGAAATGTGGTCGATGTAGTTATTCTCTTTCGCGGAATCGTAACGCTGCTGCGTGCGCTCCTCCAGCGGCCAATGAAAGCGCGCGGCAAAGCGCGTGGCGCGAATCAGGCGCGAAGGATCTTCCACAAACGAGTAGTTGTGCAGGATGCGGATCAGCTTGGCCTCAATGTCGGCCACGCCGTTGAACGGATCAAGCAGCAGCCCGCGCGACCCCTCGTTCAGCGACAGAGCCATGGCATTAACTGTAAAGTCGCGCCGGCGCAAGTCTTCCTGGATGCTGGCGGGCGCAATCAGCGGCGGTTTGCCCGCCTTCTCATAGTGTTCGGTGTGCGCCATGCCAATCTCGGCGCGGACATTGCCCGGCAGCACCAGAAAGAGCGTGCGGACATCTTCGTCCAGGCCCACCGCTTGCGCGCCTGCCCGCTCCAGTTCTTTTTGCAGTTTGAGAGGATTCCCCTGGACGGTGAAATCCAGATCGCGGATGGTGAAACCGCTGATGATGTCGCGAATCGCGCCGCCTGTCAGGTAAAGAGTCATTCCCGCGGCGCGAGCTACGTCTTGCACCAGGTTAACGCCCTTCAACTGATCCGGCGTCAACCGGATTTCCATCGTGTAAATGTAGTCAGCCATTCGCTTTCAAGCGGCCTCCAGACCGTGGCTTACTTGCCGCGTTCCATGGCCGGGCCGAGATGCAACCCACGAACACTTTCCACAGGATTTCCACAGGCCGTTGCGCGGGTGCAAGCCGGGGTTCCGGTCAGAGCCCGTACAAGCCATTCAATACAAACAATTTAAGGATGTGTTAGTTGCCGTATGGCAACCTAAAGGAATAACACAACGTTTATAATTTGGCTACTGCCATCGTAGATGCCGCAAGGATTTCTTGCGGAATAGTGCGACAATCACGGCATCGGCTGCCGGGCTTCGGCTATCGGGCTTCGGCAGAACCGGAATCGACTCCTTGAAGGAGCGTTACAGTAGATGTCGACTTTGGCAGGATCGGTTTTGCCGAAGCCCGTTAGCCGGAAGCCGACTCATGCCCTCGACCCACAAGAAAGTGATCGTGCGCAAGATGGACCGGGACTCGGTATCCGGCTATGTTGCGGCGCAGTTCGTCAGCGAGGGCAAGCTGGAACTTCTCAACACCGCCGGGAACGTGGTCGCCATCGATCTGCGAGAGATCAAGGGCGTCTACTTCGTGCGCGAGTTCGGCGATTCCGAATCGCTCACGCGCAAGACCTTCACTTCCCGCCCCCGCGCCGAAGGCCTGTGGGTGCGCCTGCGCTTTAGGGACAATGAGATCCTCGAAGGCCTGATGCCCGCCGACCTGACCCAGAGCCTGCCCGAAGGTTATCTCGTCAATCCTCCCGACCAGCGCTCCAATACGCAGCGCGTCTTCGTTCCCCGCACAGCGCTGGAGTCGCTGACGGTGTTAGCCGTGATCGGCGCCGCCCGCCGCCAACGCCGCGCCGCCGCCGACCAGCGCCAGGTGCCGATGTTTGAGGAGTGAACCTGCTCGTCACTTCTGGAGTTCACGTGCGTGTACATTTTCTTGGCTGCGCCGGGTCTCGTGGTTGGAATCGTGCCTGCCGGAGGAGGGATTCGCGTTTATGCAGATTGGCTTTCGCCAAAGAGCCATCGTTACCATTTACCTGCTGCTCCTCACGCTTTTATCCAGCCGCCCCTATCGCTATTCCCTCTATGACATGGACATGATGGGATACATCGGTAATGCGGTCGCTATCAGCGGTGCGAGTATTCGCCAGATTCACGATACTTCGTATCAAGCGCTGGAGGCGGAAGTGCCGTCATCTCCCAAGGAACATCTTCTGGGGCGGGACAAGGCCGGGCCAACCTCGCAATGGGACTCACGCCAGGATCGCGCCGTTAATGCGGATCATTTCGCGGAATACCTGCCCTGTTTTGCCATCCGCCCAATCTTCAACGAACTGGTCTATCTGCTTCATTACAAGCTCGGGGTGGGGCTGGTGCGAGCCACTATCGTTATCTCTGTGTTTTCTTACTGGCTTATTGGGATGCTGGTTTTCCTTTGGGTTTGCCGCTACGCCACTGTGGAGCGTGCCGCGCTTGGCTCACTTCTTCTGATGTTGAGCCCGCCTATCCTTGATCTCGCCCGCTTTAATACGCCGGATGCGCTTGCCTGCCTGGTAAGTCTCGCAGGGCTCTACTTGATCTTCGAGCGCGGTCGGATGTTCTGGGGCTTAACGCTTCTGTTGGTTTCGGTTTATGTGCGGACCGACAATGCGATTCTTGCCGTCGCGGTATTCGCCTATTGCTCTGTCATTTCGAGCCAGCTCGAGAAAACAAAAGCTGCCGTCTTGGCTGTCCTGGCCGTGGCCTCTGTGTTCCTGATCAACCATTTCGCTGGAGATTACGGCCTGCGGCTACTCTATTACCGGAGTTTTGTGGCCATACCGTTGGCTCCGGGTGAACTCGTGCCAAACTTCGGACTGGCCGACTACCTGACCGCCTTTCGCACAGCAATATCGCAAACGATGAACGGGTACCTGCCGTTGTTTCTGTTCATGGGGGTGGTGGGCATCTGCGCACAACGTCACCGTACGAGTCGCTCGATTGCCGCCGTGACAACCTTCTACTTGATCTTCCACTTCCTATTATTCCCCTCGGGCCAGGAGCGGTTCTGGGGGGTGTTCTACATCGGTTGCGCAATGATCCTCATGATTGCCGCGTGGCATCGCGACGCACCGCCGTCAGGCCCTGCTCCAGCCGTCGGAGGCGCGCAGTTACCGGTCGAAGCCAATTAGAACTCAGGATTCAAAAGAGCAGGTGAGCGCGGATGGGCCCAGTTCCGGTTGGACTCATCGCCCAAGGTACGGCTCCAGGCGCGGCGGAGACGCATCCCCTTCAAGCAGCCAGACGTTTCTGTTTCGGAAGTAGGACAACAGCGGCTGCACATCCCGCCCGGGAATCTCGCGCGCCCAGACAATCTTGGAATGATCGATGTCTGCGGCGTTGTATACCCATTCATCATCGACCGTGTGCTGCGCGCCATAGCGCACGATCACCAGATGAAGGCCGGAAGTGGACTCCAGTTGCTTGACCATGTGGGCGCGTGACACGCTCCAAGGCTCGTCTTGTGGCCCAGTTCTGATTGTCTCCACGGCAAATAGAGGAACCCCCGCGAGCACGGCGAGCACGACCACGCGCGACAGCCCAATGCCGATGGGCCGGCCGTTGCAACTCCACCGGCGAAGATGCCTCATTGCCTGAACCAGCAGCAGGAGCAATGTCGCGGTCAGCGGGGCAGCGTAATGGGGCTCGAAGAATATCACCGCCAGCAAGCCGGCGGCGCCGAGGCAAAACTGGATCAACGGCAGCCGCATTTGCCGGTCCCGCAGCACCCAAGGCAGCGCTAGGAACGGGATCGAAAGTGCGCCCCCTAAGAAGAAATGCCACCAAGCCCCACACCTTTGCCACGACCGATGTTTCCAACCGTCCCAAGTTGGCGGGTATCGACTGCGCATGCGGACGCTAAAAAAATCTTCGAATTGCGGGTTTGAATAGTGAAGGGGAGGGTTCTGCGGCTGCCATGCAAGCAGGGGCATATTCTCGTACTGTTGGAGGGCGAGCGCCTCAGGAAAGAGAAAAACATTTTTAGTAACTCGCCAGTTGTAGTAGCCGGTAAGCAACACGATTAGCGCCAGAACACAAAGCGCGGGCACTAAAACGCGCGGGCCGGTGATTCCGAGAGTGGGGCTGGTTTTGGAAAACAGCCAGAAAGCAAGAGCGATGGCCACGGGAAGGCAGAACACAAAGCCCTCAAGCGGCCGGCTGTTCGCCAGTAGAGCGGCGCCAATCCCCAGCAAGAGGGAATCTCGGGCGCGCTGGCGGTGGATGATGCGGGGGAAGGCCCCTAAAGCCAGGGCCGCCCCGGTGGCGGCAACTGCGCCACCGAAGTAGCTGTTCATCCAGTAAGAGAACAGGTCAAAGCGAGCAAGCACGACCACCGCACCGAACAGCGCCCATTCCGCAGGAAACCATCCCTGCAGCATCCAGGTCATGGCTGCGGTCATTACCGCCATACTGAGCAAGACGCCAATCCAGGGATAACCCAGCAGTTGCCCGACAGCCAGCACTGCGCCCTGTGCTGGCGGGTATTTCGATGCGTACGTCGGATGCTGGAGCACTTGAAACGTATCGAAAAACATCCACATCGGATGGGGTGGATTTGCCAGTCTGCCGTGCGTGAACGTGTCGGCCGCGAGCAAGTAGCTGAATTCGTCGTGGACCTCCGGGGCAGGTACCGGGAGCAGCCCGAGCAGGGTGAGGCGGGCGAAAATCGCGGTCAAGCCCACCACCAGGACTACCAGAATCTTCCGTCCGGCAAAGCCCGATGCCAGCCCTTCCACCGAAGCGAACCAGCGATCTCCGAGCCGGGGCGCAACCACCGCTCCAACGAGAAGTGCAATCAAAACCAGTTCGTCGACATGCGACAAATAGTTCCCTCACGTGTCAGTGCCATTGTTGTACTGAAATGCGCGTGATCTTCGCAAGCCTCGCCTTTCCTGGATGGCAGGGATGGACCGGGCCCAGTCAGGGGATCATTGGGCATTTCGGACCCGTCCTCGTTCCTGTTATTATTCCGCTACTTCAAGCGGGAACACACCGGATTGCCGCGGAGAAGGACGGAATGGTGGCCTCACCCCGCAGAGCGAACTCGAATTATGAGCCGGTTGTCATGCCAGCGACGGCATCGGAGGCCATCGAACTCTCGGTGGTGATGCCGTGTCTGAACGAAGCGGAAACGCTGGAGGCCTGCATCCGCAAAGCGCAGCGGGCGTTGCAGGAAGCGAACATTGCAGGGGAGATTGTCGTCGCCGACAACGGTAGCAGCGATGGCTCGGTGGAAATCGCCCAGAGACTGGGTGCCCGGGTTGTGCATGTGAAGACGCGCGGATACGGCAATGCTCTGATGGGAGGAATTGCGGCGGCCTCGGGCAAGTACATTGTGATGGGTGACGCCGACAACAGCTATGATTTTGGCCACATTCCTCGCTTTCTGGCACCGCTGCGGCAAGGCGCCGACCTGGTCATGGGCAATCGCTTCCGGGGAGGCATCCAGAAGGCTGCCATGCCGCCGCTGCACCGCTACTTCGGCAACCCGGCACTGACCCGGCTGGGACGCCTGTTTTTCCAGAGTCCGGTGGGAGATTTCTATTGCGGTCTTCGCGGCTTTCGCAAGGACGCCTACGAGGCCATGGAACTGCGCACGACCGGAATGGAGTTCGCCACCGAAATGATCGTCAAGGCGACTCTGCTCAAACTGCAGATTGCTGAAGTGCCGACAACTCTTTCCCCGGACGGGCGCACCCGCCCTCCGCATCTGCGAACCTGGCGGGACGGCTGGCGCACACTGCGTTTTTTCCTGCTCTATAGCCCGCGCTGGCTTTTCCTGTATCCAGGTCTCGCACTCATGATGATCGGGGCGCTTCTCGGTTTGTGGCTGTTGCCATCGCCGCGGGCGATCGGCAGCGTGACTTTCGACGTTCACACCATGGTGTATGCTGCGGCGTTCGTTCTGCTCGGGTTTCAGGCCATTGCGTTCGCGGTGTTTACGAAGTTTTTCGCCATCTCGGAAGGTTTGCTGCCCCCCGATCCCACGCTGGACAAGCTCTTCCAATACGTCACCCTCGAAGTTGGCCTCGCTATTGGCGCTCTGCTAACGATCGCCGGGCTGGCGACCTCCGTGTACGCCGTGAGCGCGTGGGGAAGCAAACATTTCGGGGCGCTCGACTACTCTCACACCATGCGGCTGGTAATTCCAGCCGCGCTGTTTCTCACGCTGGGGGCGCAAACAATTTTCGCCAGTTTCTTCATGAGCGTCTTAGGACTGCGGCGGCGATGAGTTCCGGGAGTCGTCACACCCGCTGCAACAGCGCGATGAAGTGAAGCTTTGCCCCGAATACCCAGTCGCTGGGCCTGGGATAGAGGCCAAGCTTGGTCACCAGACGCTCGGGCTGAAGCCCGACTTCCTGCCAGGCGGCGTGCCATTGCTGCTCAGCCCAGTAGTTGTAGGGCAGCGCTACCCCAAACCTGGCGTTGCCCACCCAATCCATGAAGCGCAACCGGGCATTTGCGGCCCATCCTTCGCGATAATGGTCTTTGATAAGCACGTATCGCGTGGATACCCGCCGCGCTTCGCCCAGCAGAATTCTCGGCTCGTCGGTGTGGTGCAGCACATCGGAAAAGAGCACCACATCGAATGACGCGCTTGCAAACGGAAAATGGACGCCGTCAAACATTTCAACCGGAATGTGAGTCTGCGCGCGAGGCAGCACGTCAATGCCCTGGATGCCAATGTCGGGCCGCTTTCGCTGCACGACGGCAGAAATTAGACCATCGCCGCACCCGACATCCAACACGCGCGCTCCCGGAGGAAGCAATTTCGCAAACCAGGCGGCGAGGACTTCGACACGGCGGTTCGAGACCAGCTTGCCGTGCAGCACCCCGACGGCGCTCACAGGTTTGGCATCCGCGCTGGCCGCCAACGTGATGGATAATCTCCTGGGCCGGCGTTCCCGGCTCGTTGGGGAGTTTACATCAGACCGCTAATCCGGCTAGTGGCTCAGTTTGAAAATCTTCAACGTTGCGCCCCTCCGGCGTCATCCCGTCTATAACCACGACGGCTCTGTCAACTGTCACGACACGGGATGCCCCACCCGTGGCAGTTTCACGGAGCCTGCCCTGAGCGGAGCCGAAGGGTGGGCTGCCGCGAACTTTCCCTGGCATGTTCATCGTGGCATGTTCATCGGTCACAGCGAAATCATCGCGTTCCTGTTATATCCTTTCGATGCCGACCAACCTGCACCGCTACTACGGCGCTGGATACTCCCACTTTATTACCACAAGTTGCTATCAGCGCCGACCCCTTCTCGGCACACCCCGCTCCCGCGATCTCTTCCTAGAGGCCATGGAGCAGATCCGCCAGCGTCATCAATTTGTAGTCGTCGGTTACGTAGTCATGCCTGAGCATGTCCATCTTCTCTTCACCGAGCCGGAGCGCGGAAATCCTTCACTGGTGCTGGCCGCCTTGAAACAAACCTTCGCCCATCGACTGCTGCGCGAACTTCGCGCCAAAGCCGGTGCCCAGGCAAACGCGCTTTGGAGTACACCCCTCGCCGTGGGACACATTTGGCAACGCCGCTTCTACGATTTTGTTGTCTTTACCGAGAAAAAGCGCGTGGAAAAGCTGCGCTACATGCATCGCAATCCCGTTCAGCGGGGTTTAGTTCTAAGGCCCGAGGAGTGGTTGTGGAGCAGCTTCCGACATTACGCCTACGGCGAACCCGGCCCGGTTCTAGTCAATGAGGCGCGGAGAGCGGAGCTTCACATCCGCAAAATCTCCTGAACCCATCGGCCTCGCGGCCCACCCGTGAAACCGCCACGGGTGGGGCATCCCGTTTCGTGCTAGAGTACGGCTGGACCAGCCCCCTTGCGGAAACATCTCCGATGAAGATGGCGAGAACTTCATCCCAGAAGGTCATGGCGGAAGTATAGTGAAAACGCCGACTTTGCGAAGGCTAAGGAGGGGCAACTCGATGGCATTGAACAAACTGATAAAAAGAATGGCCCTGGTCCCGCTTGTAGTCGCGGGTCTGGCAACTGTGCACGCACAACGTGAGACCTCCCCGCACGCGAGCAAAGCAGACGTCGAGGTAGCAGGATATAAATTACATCTGGGGATGACCAAGGCCCAAATCACCGAAAAACTGGCGGGGACTGAGATAACAAAAATTCATGAGGATGAGTGGATGGTGGGTTCGCTTGAAAAGAAGGAGTTCGGCCCGACCCTCCAGTTCACAAACGGCGTCTTGAGCTACGCTGAACGGTTCTGGACGGCTTCGGACGATGACACGGTGGAACAACTCTTTGGGGTGGTGAGCTCCCTGAATAGGGAAGGGTTCTCCCAATGCAGCGTGACCGCCGACACAAATGACTCGCCCGATATCAGGGCAAAGCGTGTCTGGATAATGTGTGGAGAAAAGAGCGTTCTCGTTGTCAGGCGTACCATCGTCGGCGGACATTCTCATGACGCGGTTTATGAACGGTTGGGCAGAATGAGGGACACGGAGTAGTTTCCGGTCGTCATTTCTTCTTCGGCGCTGGCGCCCGGCCCCCGGTCATCCCAGGTGCGGGTGCCCGTCCTTTTGCCCCTTTGTTCTTGGCAGGGCAGAGCCTGCCCTGAGCAAAGGACGGCCTCGGGACCGTCAGTACTGACAGAAGCTGAACGACTTACGCGTTAAGCCTCTGGAGAGCCTGCCGAAGGGGATCTCCCGTGCGCACACGGCCGCCCTTTTCAAACTGAGCCACTACCCTAATCCTGCGGGACTCGCCAATCCGATCGGATTTGATTCCCCGCAGCTTTTCCACAGCCTACCCTTGTGACATCTGACCTTGCGCCTCACAGAGAATTCCTTCATCATTGCCCCAGCAGAGGCAGTACGGATCGTCGGAATGCAGCCGGCCGCAACTCCTTTGTTATCTATATTTTTGCTTATAAGCCCTTTGTTTAATGTATTTTACGAACCAAAGCATGCCTAACTCCATGATTCTAATACCCGAGGGGGGAGGGGGGTACCAGGTTATAAAAAAGGGCAATAATTACCTTGACTCGCCCATCGGTTTAGGCCGATGATGGGCAGGATCGGGGGAAGTTATTGCTGGGAAAGGTTTTGGTTCCCAGAATTGCCCTATACCGATGAAGTAGAAGAATTGATGCCGTGGGAGACTATGGCTTGGTCGGCTCCGCGCTACAGCAGAGGACAAGTTGACGCGGCTGGCGAGATTCTTATTCATCCGCCGCCGCTGTTCGCCCTACCGAAGCCTGCCTCCAAGAACATACGTTGTGTCAGCATCGACGAACTGAATGCGATAGACGTAATCAACAATTGGCGAGCCTCGCATAATTGGCCGCTATATGCGATTCGGAAGACCCTGCAAAGTCGCGCCAAGCGGATCACGCCGGAGGCTGTAATCGCGCAACGGATTAAGCGACTGACTTCCATTCGCAAGAAGTTGCAGGCGAATGAATACCGACACCTCAAATTGTCAAAAATCCAAGACATCGGTGGATGCCGCGCAGTGATGCCCACGGTCGCTCAAGCCCTCGCATTGAGGCAGTTTTACGATGAATGGGGCATCCAATCCGAATTTGTACGGGCAGACGATTACATTGCGAATCCGAAACCGGATGGCTATCGCAGCGTGCATTTGATCTACAAATATCGGAGCGAATCGGAGCTATACAGCGTCTTTAATAATCACAGAATTGAAATTCAAATCCGCTCTCAGTTGCAACACGCATGGGCTACCGCCCTTGAAACTGTGGAGACGTTCACGGGCATGGAACTTCGGCGGAAAGCTGGCACTATGCTTATACGACCGATAGAGTATCTCGTGAAGTGGCGGCGCTTCTTTGTGCTTGTGGCGAGTGCCATTGCATTCAGGGAGGGGCAACCGACGATTCCCGGCGCTCCCGAAAACGAGCACGTCATGCTTGAAGAGGTGCGCGGACTCGGAGAAGAATTGCACGTTGTGCAGACGCTTATGACTTGGACACATGCAGTCAATGCATTAGATGCCTTCGCTAATTTCAAAGCGGAGATGGAAGAGGAGATAGAGAAAAAGGAGAAAAAAAGTACGCCGCCGGAGCCATACTGGTTTCTCTTGCAACTTGATCCCAAAGAGGGGTCCTCGACTATCAAGGCTTTCAGAAAGGAAGATAATCTCCGGGCGTTCGATGAATACGTAAATGCCGAGCAACCGCTACGCGATGCGCCGAGCACGCAAGTTGTGCTCGTGTCTGTGGATTCCATAGCGGAACTAAAAAGTGCTTACCCTAACTACTTCGCGGACACCACCGCGTTTGTTGCTGCGTTCACGAATGTCCGCGATCACAATAACGCAAGAATTGATCCTCCGAAGATAGGAACATTTCACATACCTCTAATTGGAGATGCGCCCAAGGATTCCAAAAATGACAACCCCGAAAACAGAAATGAGCGAAGCTGAAGAAGTCGATGCGGTCGTGCGCAAGGTGCTCAGCGTCTCGCACCAGGAATTGCAGAAGCGCGAGAGGAATTGGCAGCGGAAGCGAGCGCGAAAAAAGCGGGCTAAGACTTCGCCCGCTTCCCACGCTTCCGACTCCAAGGTTTAGTTAACCGTCCCTCCCACCTTGCCAGTTAGCTCGGCGAAGGTGAGGCGCTTACCGACGATCTGTCGGACGGCGAGATCGAAGCGGTCAGCGTCGTTTAGCGGATTGTCTCTAGTCGCACGATTATTGAATCGAAACACTTGCTCATCGAGATAGCGGAACAAATGAAACGGCTCCACAGCCACGTAGGTTCCTGCAAGGCCGCGTTTCAGCAGCGACCAGAAGTTCTCCATGCCGTTAGTGTGGACGCGACCATCCACGTATTGAATCGCGTGGTCAATGATCTGGTGCTCGTACTGTTTGTCGAGTCCCTTGTATCCGCCGAGTTCATCGGTAAAGAGAGCGGAGCCAGCTTCGACTTGCGCCCGAACGATGGGCTGCAAAGTTTTCTGCAAACGATCTGGCACGACCTGAGTGCGAACTCGACCGCCGCGCTCCAGCATTCCCATGACGACGATCTTGTCTTGCACATTGCGTCCACTGCCGGAGATGCGCCGCGCCTTTACGTCCTTGTGCATGTTCCGCGCTTTTCCGCCGATGAAAGTTTCGTCGGCCTCTACTTCGCCACGGAGTTTGCTGCCAAAGGCATCGTCCTGCATCGCAAGCCGGATGCGATGGAGCATGAACCATGCGGCCTTTTGGCTGACCTTGAGATCGCGCTCAATTTCGTAACTGGAGATGCCATTCTTGCAAGTGGTCAGGAGCCACATTGCGGTGAGCCACTTGTCAAGACCGATGGGCGAATCTTCCATGACGGTGCCGACTTTGACGGAGAACTCGCGTTTAGGATGATGCTTCGCACACTTCCAAGTGCGGCGCTTTGGATTGAATGCGCTCACGCCTTCCGAGTTGCAGATCGGGCAGATAACCTTGCCATCCGGCCATCGGCGGACGGACAGGTACGCGATGCAGTTATCAGGGTTTGCGAAGTACAGAATGGCTTCTTGGAGGCTCTTTGGTTCGGGGTTCATGTCCTTCCTCAAGGACATAATGCCATAAATCCATGGGCGAGTCAAGGTAATGATTGCCTAAAAAAGTAAACATGCATCGATGGCCCACTTTGGAACTGGTGTACGATTTACTCGCCTCCATCCATCGACCATGAAACTTTCTCAAATCGCCTCCCTCCTTCAATTGCCCCTCGAGAACGGTTCTCCGGAGACTGAAATCACCGGCCTCAACGGCGTGGAACAAGCCGCACCGGGAGAGTTAACCTTCGTCTCCAATCCCAAATACGCCGCTGCGGCGCGGTCCACCAAGGCTTCTGCCGTCATCGTCGCCGAGGACTTTCCTTCCATTCCAACCGCCACGCTGCGCGCCAAAGATCCGTATCTCAGCTTCGCGCGCGCACTCGAACTCTTCCATCAGCCCGCAAGCTACGCGCCCGGCGTACACGCAACTGCCGTAGTGCATCCCAGCGCAACGATCGGGAAGAACGCTCATATCGGTCCTTATGTCGTGCTCGACGAAGATGTCGAGATCGGCGAGAATGCCGTGCTGCTGGCGCACGTAGTCATTTATCGCGGAGCGAAGGTCGGGAACAACTTCTTCGCCCACGCACACTCTGTAGTTCGCGAGAATTGCCGCATCGGCGATAACGTGCTCCTGCAGAACGGCGTGGTCATCGGCGCGGACGGCTTCGGCTTCGCCAAAACTGCCGAGGGCCGGTGGCACAAGATTCCGCAACCTGCACCGGTCGTCATCGAGGATGACGTCGAAGTCCAGGCCAACTCCTGTATTGACCGCGCCAGCGTCGGCGAGACTCGCATCGGACGCGGCGTCAAAATCGACAATCTGACGCAAGTCGGCCACGGCTCGCGTGTGGGAGAAGATGCTTTGCTGTGCGCGCAGGTGGGATTGGCGGGATCCACCGAAATCGGCAACAAAGTGATTCTCACCGGGCAGGTGGGTGTAGTCGGACACTGCAAGGTGGGCGAGGGCGCCATCGTTACCCCGCAAAGCGGCGTCGCCCAGGACATTCCCGCAGGAGCGATCGTGAGCGGCGCTCCGGCCGTCGATCACAAATTGTGGCTGAAGTATTCGGCGCTGCTGCCGAAGCTACCGGAGATCGCGCGCGCGGTGAGGCGGCGGAGTAAGAAAGAATGAAACACACCGTGCCCGCACGTTTCACGAGCAGGTTACTACGCCGAGACGAAATGATTCATGGGTGCGCACTTGTACTCGTCGCGGCCGGCAGAGTGCTCTGCCGGTACTCTTCTGGCAAGCCGCTTTCGATCGCGATACGAACTTTCTCCATCAGGCATTCCCGGCTTGCGAAATCCTGCGGCTCGATGGGCGGATGAAAAATCACTTTGACGACGCCAGGCTTGATCGCGAATCTCGCTTTCGGCATCGCGTAGTGCGTCCCGGAAATCGTCACCGGAACAACCGGAACCCCGCACTCCATCGCCAAATAAAACGGGCCTTTCTTGAACGGCAGCAGTTTGCCATCGAACGAGCGTTTACCTTCGATGAAAATGGTCATGCTGATGCCCTGATGTACCACTTCTTTGGCGGCTTTCACCGATTCGATGCCCGCATCACGATTGCCGCGATCCACGGGCACGAGAGATCCCAGGCGCATGGCGCGGCCGAGGATCGGATAAGCAAATAGTTCTTTCTTCACCATCACCGAGGTGCGTCGAGGAATCAGCGGAATCAGAATGGGCGGGTCAAGATTCGAAACATGATTCGACATGAAAATATAAGTACGCTGCGGGTTGAGGCCGTCGAGTCCAACGGTTTCTACGCGCATGCCGGCCAAGCGCGGGCCATTCCAGGCGCCCCACATGAACATGCGGTAGAGCAGCCGGATATCGCCCGTGATGAACGTCCAGGGAAACCCGATGAGAGCCGCGACGGGAGCGGCCACGCTCCACAAGGTCAGCATCACGATGGTGCGGATCATTGGTTAACAGACCCCAAGTTCGCAGAGCCTGTGTCGCTCCCGGCCGGTTGGGCTTCGCCTTTCAGCCAGGCGGCTCGGCGAGCGCGCTGCGCCGGCGTGACGATCTCGACGTCCTGCAATTGATAGGAGACTTCGTCGCGGCTTCCCACCTTCCATTTCAACTCGCGTTCGCCGCCGCGACGTCCGCGAACCTTTAGAGCGATAGTGTCGCCGGGGCTAATCCCAGCCAATTCCTGTCGCCATTCCTGTCCTGCCGGCTTTCCTTGAATCTCTAGAATCGTATCTCCCACTTGCAAGCCGGCGCGCTCCGCCTCGCTTCCGGCGCTAACCGCGCCTACGACCATGGGCCCACCAAAATTGCGGGAAGCGATGAAACCTTCGTCGGCCACTCTGTTCGACGTTGCGACCGCTCGCAACCCCGCCGTGACCAAGAAGTAGTTCCAGGGAATTTCTTCCGTCCCGGCAACGTACTTCTCAAAAAACCATCGCAGATCCGCATGGCTCACAGCCTCGGCCCCTTCGCGCACGCCGTCGGAATCCGGAAAGAAGCGACCCTTCTTGGCATAGTTCTGGTTCATCCACTGCAAGACTTCGCGCAACGAGGCTTGGCCGTGGCTTGCATCGCGCAACGACAAATCGAGCATGATGCCCAACAACTCGCCTTTGTTGTAATAGGAAATGCTGCGCTCGGGGCGGCGGTAATAGGCGTCGCCCTCAAGCCAAGCATCCAGACTGGACTCTTCAGCCGATTGTGTAACGTGCGCGGGCCGGCGCTCCAGTTCCGTGATCGCCTCACCCACGCGGTTGAGATATCCCTGCTCATCCAGCAGGCCGGCACGCAACTCGATGGTGTCTTCTGCCGTGCTGGTCACGCCTTCGCTGAACCATAGCGCGCGCGTGTAGTTTTCTTTCGTGTAATCCACCGGCTCGAGAGTCTGCGGCCGGATGCGCTTCACGTTCCACAAATGAAAGAACTCGTGAGCCGTCACATCCGGCAGCGCTTCTGAGCTTTCTTTCAGCGCTTCCGCGTTCAGATCAATCGCCGTTGAATAGGCGTGCTCCATGCCGCCGCCGGCCGGCCCGCGGGGAAAGTGATAAAGAAACATGTAATGGTCGAACGGCCGGTCGTCCATCCAACTGGTTGCGGCGGCCACAATCTTGTGCAACTCGCCGACGATCTTATCCATTTCATAGTCAGCAGGATCTGCGTCCACGATGACTCGATAGTGCGCGCCGCCTTCGTCAAAATCGGACTCGCCAAAGCTTCCAATCTCCACGGGAGAATCCACCAGGCGGTCATAGTTCTCGGCGCGAAAACCTCCGTCCGGATCGGCTTCCAGCGGAGTGGCCACGCGCCATCCCTGAGGCACAGCGCTGAAGAGGACGCTCATCGGCGCGGCCCGTGCGTCCAGGGGATACATCAGAATCTGAGCCAGATTGAAAAATGCGTGGTGCGGGTTGAGCTGAGCGCCAAACGGCCCTGGAGAATCCGCGTAAATCTCATACTCGACAATGGCTCCGCCCGCCGCATCCGAAATCTGCCACAAACTCGTATTCAGCGCGCGCACCGGGATTGGCTGTCCCGCGCGGTCTTTAGCCCGCACCCAATTCACATATCGCGCGAAGTCTCGCACCTGGTAGAGCGCATTCCAGACCGGAAGCTGAAGGTCGCGCTGCGCCGAGCCCGCAGGCAGCATGATCTGGACGTGGACAAGATGTTGCTCGGGTGTGGCGAGCGTGACTATGTAATTAGTGACTGGCTTTGCAGACGCGGAACCTGGGGCCGTTTGCGCGCCACACGGAATCCACCACACCATGAACGCGAGGACGGCCACACGGAAGAGCGAATATGTCTCCGGCTTCATGACCTCCCTGCCGCATTCGCCGTATTCTGGTTCGACCTCTCGGCCGCGAGTTGCCGCAACCGCGCAGGCAGCTTTTCATAAATGTCGCCAAAGCCGCCATTCGAGAGGATCGCCACCACATCGCCGCTACGCATCTCCGGCGCAATCGCCGCGATGATTCCATCTGCATCGTCGATCAAACGTACGCGCCGGCCGTGTTGCTCGACCTCTGCTGCCAAAACTGGCAACTCCAGACGTTCGGTTTCTGGGATGGTCTCCGATCGGAATACCGCTGCGACAACAACCTCGTCCGCCAGGGCCAGACTGCACGCCAGATCGCTCTGCAGCAAGCGACGCCGCAAAGTATTCGACCGCGGCTCCAGAATCGCCCACAGCCGCGACCCTGCATAGCGCGCACGCAGTGCCTTCAGCGTGGCCGCAATCGCCGTTGGATGATGGGCAAAGTCGTCGATGATCGTGATGCCGTTTACTTCAGCTTTCACCTCCAGCCTTCGCTTCACGCTCTTGAAGGTTTTCAGGGCTGCCGCGATCTCTTCCTTCGGGATGCCGCAATTCGCCGCCAAGGCTGCCGCGGCGCTTGCGTTCCAAACGTTGTACTCGCCGGCTAGCGGGAATTCTAACTCAGCCCAGGGGCGACCATGCTGCAGTACCGACCACGACGTTCGCGAAGGTTCCAGGCGAAGGTTTGTGATTTGCCAGTAAGAGCCGGCGCCAGCGCCGTATCGCTCCACCGGACAGAACGACTTGCTCAGACAACGCTCCAGGCTGGCGTTCTCCGCCGCCTCGCCCGTCGCTCCATCGAACGCAACGATGCGCCCGCGCCGCGGAACCAAATTTACCAGTCGCTTAAACGCGGTTTCCACCGCATCGAGATCTTTGTAGATATCCGCGTGATCAAACTCCACCGAGGTCAGAATCACGGAATCAGGAAAATAGTGCAGGAATTTTGGCCCCTTATCGAAGAATGCCGTGTCGTACTCGTCGCCTTCGAGAATGAAATGTTTGCCCTGCCCTAGATGAAAACTCGAACCAAAATTCTCTGCGATACCGCCGATCAGGAATGAAGGTTGCAATCCCGCCGTGTGAAAAATCCAGGCGAGCATCGACGTGGTGGTGGTTTTGCCGTGGGTTCCGGCCACGACCAGAACTTCTTTGCCGCGCAAGAATTCGTCGTGCAACAGTTGCGGCAACGAACAGAACCGAATGCGCTGGTCCAGCAGCTGCTCCAACTCGACATTGCCTCGAGAAATCGCGTTGCCCACAACCACCAGATCGGGCACAGGTTCGAGATTGCGTGCAGCAAATGGTTGCGCCACAGAAATATCCAATTCCATCAGAAAATCCGACATCGGCGGATACGCGGCGGCGTCCGATCCGGTCACGCGAAAGCCGCGCTGCTTAAGCATTCCGGCCAGTGAGGCCATCGCCGTTCCGCAAATGCCAATGAGGTGAATGTGTTTCTTATCGTTCATGATTTTCTCGCGGATTTTCTTCGCGGCACGCGTGCCCCCTGCGCCTTTCGGGTTCAGCTCTGTTGCGGCATCGCAGTCACCGCCGCTTCTAGAATCTGAAAACTCACCTCGCCCGCTTGCACTTGCAACCTGGCTCGCACGCCGAGAGGCAGGGTGATGTTCTTTCCACTCACATGCCCAGATCGCAGGCCGTATGCCACCGGCACGCCCAAATCCCCGACAATTCGAAGTACGACTTCTTCGAGCGTGTATCCCTGATTTGCCGTTTGTACGCAATCCAGCATTTCGCCGAACACGATGCCCCGGACCTGCTCGAATTTCCCGGCCAACTTCAACTGCATGAGCATGCGGTCAACTTGGAATGGCTTGGCCGCCAGATCTTCGAGAAACAAAATCGTGCCCGGCGTCTTGATCTCATAAGGCGTTCCCAGCGAAGCAGCCAGCATCGAAAGGCAACCGCCGTAGAGTATCCCTTCAGCCTGACCTTCAACTAAACCACTCACACCGGATCCTGCGCCTAATTCCGGCTCCCACGCAGCGGTGCCCGCAAGGGCCGAATTCCAGGAAGCCAGATCCACGCCATCCTCATGCGCCCAATCCTTGGCCGCCATCGGCCCATGGAAGGTCACCAATCCCGCCGCGTCCACGAAATGCGTGAGCAGCGATGTGACGTCGCTGTAGCCGACAAAAATCTTCGGATGCGCAGCAATCTTTTTCAAATCCAGCGCTGGCAACAAGTAATTTGCGCCATACCCACCTCGCGCGCAAATGATGGCGCGCACCTGCTCCCGAACAAACATTTCTTCGAGTTCGCGAGCCCGCCGTTCTACCGATCCCGCGAAGTAAAGCTCCTGCTCGAAGATGGAATCAAAATAAAACGGCCGGTAACCCGCGTGCCGCAAGGCCTCGCAACCGGCCTCGAGATCGGCTCGTTTCACATTGCTGGCCGGCGCCACAAGGCCGACGACGTCGCCCGGCCGCAGAGTGGGCGGCTTGATGCGCGGAGTGGCCGGAGAAGACATGAAATATGCGCTCGCGGTAACTCGATGATGCTGCCCGATCAGAAAGTACACTTCGAACTTGGTCGACTCACAGCAAGCCGAGACTCAACTCAGAAAAAACTTTCCCCGGCACACCAGTCGCGCTGGTCCGCGCAGGAAAATCAGGTCGCCGTCTTTCCGCACCGTTTGCGTTCCTCCGGGCGCATGCACCCGCACCGGAGATTCAGCCCTTCCCGTTGCCATGGCTGCCGCGGCCGACGCGCATGACCCTGTTCCCGAAGAGCGCGTTTCTCCCACTCCCCGTTCAAGAAACCGTACATTCAAATCATGCTTGCCATCAATGACTGCCAGTTCAACATTCACACCGCGCTTAAATTGGGAACTTCGCTGAATCTCCGCCGCCTGCGCTTGCCAATCCGCCTCGAAGCCGGGCACAAACAAGACGTAGTGGGGATTGCCCATCGAAACCGGAATCCCTTTCACCTCATCCGCGCCAGCCCTTACAACCAGTTCCTCGCCGACTTCGGCCTTCCCCATCTCGGCCTCAAACTCATATTCGCAATTACGCCGCCCGGTCAGGATGCATGTTTTCAAGCCAGCCCCGGTTTGAAGCGTGATCCTTTCTTTCCCTTGCTCCGCGCAAACATATGCCGCGACGCAGCGTGTGCCGTTACCGGAGATTTCCGCTTCCGAGCCGTCAGCATTGAGCAATCGAATCTCAACATCCGCCGATGCGTGTGGAAACATCCACTCCACTCCGTCGGCGCCTACGCCTTCGTGCCGGTCGCAAATGCGCCTCGTAAGGGCAGCCAAGTCGCCACGAACCGGCGATCCATCGATCTGCAACAGATCGATCAACAGAAAATCATTGCCACACGCGCTCGCTTTCACAAACGGGATCACCACGGGCGCGATGCTCACTCCAACTCCACCGGCCCCAACGAAGTCACGCTGCCAAGTACCGCCGATGCTTTTAATTGCCGGAACAGCTCTTCCTGCTCGCGATGACACCCGCTTACATCAAACTGCAGCCGCACGTGCTGGCTGGTGCTGCCACTCTCGACATTCTGCATCATGCGATGTTTACGCTCCAGGATGCGGTTGACCTCCAGGCCGATCTCTTCCACGCTTTTGCCCGTAACTTCGTAGCTCGTCAACAGCAACTTCAGGTTGAACGTTTGCTCCAGGTGTCCCACAGCAAAAAGCGTAACCAGAATTACGACCGTGGAAAAAACAGCCGTCAGGTAGAGTCCTCCGCCCGTGGCCATTCCCACCGATGCCACCACGAACAAGGTCGCCGCCGTGGTCAGGCCGGTCGTCAGCCCGCGAGTATGCAGAATGGATCCTGCGCCAATGAATCCAATTCCCGGGATAATTTGCGCCGCGATGCGGGTGTGGTCGCCGAGGTGTTCCACCGCCAGGCTATCCGAAAGAATTGTGAACAGGGCCGCGCCGAAGCAGATAAACATGTTGGTGCGAAGACCGGCGGGGCGGTGCTTCAGTTCCCGCTCCAGGCCGATGATCCCGCCTAGAATCGCGGCCAGCGCCAAACGCACCAGCGAGGGCGTGACAAATTCACTGGCCATCTCCCGCTGCAGCCAATCGCCAATATGCTGCCAATTCATAGGTTGATAGAGTCCACAAAACCCACTCCAAATGGCTGGATTCTATCACCGGACGCGTGGCCTCTCAGGCACGTTCTCGGCTAGTCGCATTAACCCGCCTGATTACCGCGTGCGGGCCTCGTAGATTACGGCTCGCGGTTGCCCGGCCGTATGGATCTCGACCAGTTCCGTCAGATGCCGGCCCTCGACCGCATTCCACACGCGGTCGCCTTCGAAAGCGACAACAAAATCCGCGTATGCCGCCGGATCGGCCAGCGCCCGCTCCCACAGACCGTCGGGATCGCTCGGTTGTTTCCACACACGATGATTGCCTTCATTGACGACGTGCCGCAAGGGAATTCCAGCCTGCTCCACAGCGCCCACGTGCTCGCCCAGATACATCAACAGCGTGGAGTCTGGAGGCAACTTCGTCAGCCAACCGGCAACTTGCTTCTCGAGCGCAACGCGGCCGCGTGAGTTAGCCTCAGCTTCGCGCAGGCAGATCGGCTCGGCCCGCCAAATGGAAACATACCCGGCAATCACAATGATCGCAGCCACCAACGCCAGAGCGCGGCGTAACGCTTTGTTCCGTGCGTCGTTGACGAATGCCAATGCAATCAAAGCTCCAGATCCAGCGGCAAATACCGGAAGAAGCTGCAACCCATAACGCACGTTGTAGTGTGTAAAGGGCCACCACGCGGGCACAAAAATCGGCACACTCCCGTAAGCCACCGACAACGCGTAAAAGGGCAGCGGCGCCCACAGCAGGAACGCGGCGCGTCCCTGCCTGCGGAACCATGCCACGAGACTTGCCACCACGGCCAGCACCAGCCACGACCGGCCTTGCCAACTGACCGGACCTACATTCAGCTCCGCTGCTTTCAGAAAATACGAACCTGCCGCATAGAGATTGTTCTCGGTTGGATTCACGGTTCCAGTTGTCTGCTCGATCGCCTTTGCAGAGTAAGGACCATTGGCGAACTCCAGGGGATTGCGGTAGACGATCGCGTTGTAGGCCAGCCAGAGCACGGGCGCCGCCGCCGCAATCAGGAGAAACTTCAGGACGGCGCGGCGCACCGTGCGATCCTGCGCCTCTGGTTCCCCGCTCTTGCGCTCTGTGCACGGGTGCCCCCCCGCCACGACCGCAACGGCAATGACCATCACCCCAGCCAGAAACCATCCGTCGTAACGCGTCAGGCAGGCCGCCGCCAAACAGCAACTACACTTCGTCAGCGACGATGATGCCCTGGTGGGGTCATCCGCTCGCGCGAACTCGCTGAAATGCACCACCGTCCAAATAAAAAACGCGAGATATAGCGACTCGCCCATTGCGGTCGCCTGCATATAGAGCAAGTTCGGATTCGCGCCATAGACAATCGCCGAACACCACGCCGCCATTTGCACCGCGCGATTCGACCGCCCGAGGCCGAGAAACGCGCCGCGCATCAGCCGGAACATTCCCGCTACGCCCAGCACATACGCCATCATGGACGGGATCGACCCGCCCCCGCCGCCCTGCCATAGGGCAGAAGAAACCACAAACGGCAGAATCAGCAGATGCGGTAGCGGCAGCCATACCGTCCCCAATTGCAGAAGACCGGGAGTTTTTGAGTCGAAGACGCGGCGGGCAATGTTGATGTGGGCCACGGCGTCGCCGTAAAGCAGCACATCGCCGCGTCGGTAAAAAGAGAGAAAGGCAAAGACCGAGACCAAAATCGCCAGCCAGACCAGCCGCGTGATCTCCCGCCCGGCATACGAGTTCTTCGGCTTCATTCGAGGTGGGTCAGTTCGCGGAAAACCTGAAAGCGCGCGTCAATTTCCTCTCGCGTCAGCGACTGCAGCCGTTCCGTGCCAAAATTCTCCACAGCAAACGATCCCATTACGCCGCCATAAAACAGGGCCCGCTTCAGCACTTCACGATTCAACTCCTCCTGTGACGCAATATAGCCCATGAATCCGCTGGCGAAGGAATCGCCTGCCCCGGTTGGATCCTTCACTTCTTCAATCGGCAGAGTCGGTGCGCGAAACGGATGACGTCCAATCCCGAATGCGCCTTCGCGAAAAAAAATGGTCGCCCCATATTCGCCGTGCTTGATCACCAGCGCCCGGGGGCCCATGGCCAGCACTTTGTGCGCCGCCCGCGGCTGATTGTTGTCGCTTCCCAGCATTTTCGTTTCCGTGTCGTTGATGAGCAGCACGTCAACCAGCTTCAACGTCTCCGCAAGTTCAGCACGCGTGCGTTGAATCCAATAATTCATCGTGTCGCAGCCGGTCAAGCGCACTCCGTTCATCCTGCGCCGAACGTCCGCCTGCAAGGTGGGCTGAATGTTCGCTAGAAACAAGAACTCGGTGTCGGAGTATTCATTGGGAATCCTCGGCTGGAAGCGCTCAAACACATTCAGTTCAGTAAAGTCGGTCTTGGCTTCGTTCAGGTTGTCGTGGTAGGTTCCGCCCCAGCGAAAGGTCTTGCCAGCGGTGTGCTCAATGCCGCGGGTGTCGATACCGCGTTTCTCAAACACGTCTTCCTGCTCCGGCCCGAAGTCTTCGCCCACCACCGCAACCATGCGTACCTGAGTAAAATAGCTCGCGGCCAGCGAAAAATACGTCGCAGCCCCGCCAAGAATGTCCCTCACGCTGCCCGAAGGCGACGTGATGGTGTCGAACGCCACCGACCCAACCACGGCAATGCTCATCGTGAACCTTGCTTCCCTTTTCAGTGGTCAGTGGCTAGGTCAGTCAGCAAACTTTCCGCAGCACAAGGCTTGCCGACCACTAACCGCTGATCACCGGCCACTGACTTTCACATACTTTCCCAAAATCAACCGCAATTTCTTCTTCGTCGCCGGCGGAATCTTCCTGTGATCGGTCAGGATGGCATGAGCCAGCGCCGACCCGCACCTGCAACCGCGCTCCCGAGGCATGGCCGCGACAGTCTCGCGCACCACTTTGGTTGCGTTCTCTGCATTCTTCAGTAATACGGTCACAATCTGATCCACGGTCACCGAATCGTGATGTGGATGCCAGCAGTCATAGTCGGTTACCATCGCGACGGTCACATAGCAAAGCTCCGCCTCGCGCGCCAGCTTCGCCTCTTGCAGATTGGTCATGCCGATCACGTCCATCCCCAAGCTGCGGTACACCTGCGATTCTGCCTTGGTCGAAAATTGCGGACCTTCCATGCAGAGATAGGTTCCGCCACGCTTACCTGTGACACCAACCCGGTTGCACGCCGCCTCGACTACCCGCGCCAGTTCTCCACACACAGGATCGGCAAAAGCGACGTGCGCCACCACCCCATTTCCGAAAAAGGTATCCACCCGGTGCCGCGTCCGGTCGAAGAACTGATCCGGAATTATGAAGTCCTGCGGCTTGTGTTCTTCCTTCAGCGATCCAACCGCCGAAACCGAAATAATCCGCTCTGCTCCCATCTGCTTGAATCCATGAATGTTGGCGCGGAAGTTCAGCTCACTTGGCAGAATCCGATGCCCGCGTCCGTGACGCGCTAGAAACGCGACCTTGCGTCCTTCCAACGTTCCCTGAACGTACGCGTCCGAAGGCGCACCAAACGGCGTCTTCAGCCGCACCTCCTTCACCTTGCTCAACCCCGGCATGGTGTATAGCCCACTGCCGCCAATGATTCCTATTTCTGCTTGTAGCAAACCGCCTCCGGAAACTTCGCAGCTCAACGCAGAACCCGTGATTATACAAGACGGAGTTTACCGGACTTGAACTAACCGCTAGGACCAAGCATTCTTCCAATGGTTTCAATACAGCTACTTGGTTCCGCGGCTTCGCTGATTAGCGGCGCCAGAGCAGATCGGCAGCAACAAAGCAAAAAAAGACCACCGAGATCACTCCGTTCATGGTGAAGAAGGCCGCGTTAAGTCTGGTGAGATCGTCAGCCGAGACTAGCGAGTGTTCATAGGCAAGAAGCAAAGCCACTGCGATAACACCAGCGATGGCCAATTTGCCGAGGCTGAACGCGGGGAGCAGGCCAATCAACAAAAACAGCATGGCCACGTGAAACGCTCGCGCCACCCAGAGTGACCGGCGGATGCCGAAGTGTTGGGGGATAGAGTAGAGTCCGGTGCCGCGGTCGAAACTGAAATCCTGGCAAGCATAGAGAACATCGAACCCCGCAACCCAGAAAGTAACCGCGGCTGTCAATAGAAGGATGCGCGGGTCTAGCGTCCCGCGAACTGCAATCCACGCTGCGGACGGCGCAATGCCCAGAGCAAAGCCGAGTACAAGATGCGACCACCGCGTGACCCGCTTGGTATAGGAGTAAAGCAGCAGCACAGCCAGAGCAAGCGGGGAAAGCCACAGAGTGAGCCGGTTCAGCTGCGCGGCGGCGACGATGAAGAGCGTGCTGGAGACGATGACGAACACAGTAACGAACGCAGGCGTCAGATGGCCGGCGGGCAGAGCGCGGGTGCGAGTCCGCGGGTTGGCGGCGTCCATGGAAGCATCGGCGAGCCGATTGAACGCCATCGCGGCCGAGCGGGCAGCGACCATGGCGATAATGATCCACAGCAGTTGATGCGCGGTGGGAAGACCTCCCGCGGCGAGCATCGCGCCGCAAAGAGCAAATGGGAGCGCGAAGATGGAGTGCTCCCACTTGATCATCTCAAGGGTGACGCCAAGTTCGCGGAGGATATGCACCGTGAGATTGTAAGACAGAGTTGGCGCCTCAGCTACCGGTTTCCGATTCCTCGGATTGGCAGTCATCACCAAAAAAATAGCGGTTGCAGACGCACCGAAGCATCCGCAGGGCGGCGGAGACAAGCAGTCACAACCCATTCACTCTCTGGAATCGCCCACGCCCGGAACCAAGGGGACAAAGCGGCAGAGTTCGCGAACGGAAACGCGCGGCTGCCCGTTCTGGATTTTTATAAGTTGAAGTTGCTGCGAGTCAGCTAGGCCTACTGGAATAATCATGCGGCCGCCATCGCGAAGTTGCGAGAGCAGCACAGCAGGCAGATCCGGAGCAGCCGCCGAGACGATGATAGCGTCGAAGGGAGCCCATGTGGCCAAACCCAGAGTGCCGTCGCCCAAGAAAACTCTGACATCATGATAACCGAGCGCCGCCAGCGTTTCGCGGGACCGAGCGGCAAGAACGCTGTGGCGCTCGACGGCAAAGACCTGTGCTCCGAGTTCGGCGAGCAGGGCCGTAACGTAGCCCGAGCCCGAGCCGACTTCGAGGACCTTGTTGCCAGCGGTGAGTTCGAGGGCCTGCAGCATAACCGCAACGATGTAAGGCTGGGAAATCGTCTGCCCTTCCCCAATCGGAAGCGGGTGATCTTCATAGGCCTCGGCCCGGTAGTTCTCGGGAACAAATTCGTGGCGGGGAACGCCGAGCATGGCGCCGAGGACGCGCTGGTCAACCACGCCTCGGGCGCGAAGTTGAACATCCACCATGCGGCAACGTGCGGCCGTGAAGTCAGACATGTGGGGTCAAGGTCGCTTCCGCCTCCGGTTGCCGGCGCCCCAACATTTACTTACTGCGGCGGCGGATGCGAACATCGAAGCTCACCACGCCATTCTGATCGCGAGTGCCGACAAGGGAAAAATTGCGGTTGAAATAGTACTCTCCCTCAATGATCTGTTGCGAACTCTGAGAAACATTCGTGCTGTACGTGAGCGAGACGTTATTGACGAATTCCTGCTCGATGGTCACCTGCGGCCCGCGAGCGGTGGGGTTGGTCTCCGTGCTTAGTCCCTGAGGATCAATCTTAATATTGCTGGCGCCAAAAAGACGCTGGAGACGGCTGCTGACGGTGGTATTGAGCGCCTGGTTGAGAATGATCGCGGTGGCATCGTCGGTGAATGGCGTCTGCCCAGACTGCTCCTGGAGTTGCTCGGATTCCTCGTTGGTGCGGCCCAGAGCCAGAAGGGCAATGATGTCGGACTTGGGCAGCGGGGGCTCAGAGCGGTAGTTCACGTTGAGGCGATCGGGCGTTCCTGTGACCGTAATGCTGAGGTCGTAGTCGCGTACATGAGTATAGGCCTGCAGGTTCAATACCGGAGTGATGCTGACAGGATCGACAAACGTGATGTCACCGCGCTCCAGCGTAAACTTTGTGCCATGCATGGTTGCCTGGCCTTCGAGAATGTCGGCTCGGCCCAACACTGCGGGCCGGGCGACGGAACCGCGCAGACGGAGGTCGGCATCGCCGGAAAGCCGGGCGACCGCGGTGCGCATCTGTAACTCCGGGGAAGTATGAACGCGGATGTCGAGCTTGATCGCGTATAGTGGCGAGTTGGCGGCTGACACCGTTGAAATCTGGCGGCTGCGATCGAGATAGGACCCGAAGTCAAAGCCCGGCATCACCGCAATCTTGGTGACCATCACATCGCCAGAAACCGTCGAAGCTGAGCGCGTGCCCACCCAGTGAATCTCGGCATTAGCTGTGGAACTGACTCCCGGAGGGTAGCGCAAGCGAACATCCTTACCGGTAGCCGTGAGATTGAAATTGAACTGCTGGCCCTTGTAAGCCGCATCGCCTTTCAAGTCAAGCCCGCCGCCGCCGGTTCGGGCGCTGAGGCTTTCAATATGCGCTTGATCGCGACTAAAGATGACCGATCCGTTGAGTGCACTCAAGCCGCTGGGCAGCCCAGCATAGGAGACCGAGCCGTTGGTGAACTGCAGCCGGCCCTGCGGCAATGGTTCCGTTAACGTGCCCGCCACGGTCATACTCAGGCTTACCAGACCTGTGGCTGCGAAATTGGGATCGACGCCGGAGAGCAATTTGAGATCGAAGCGGCCCTCGGCGCTAAGGTCAAGTTCGCGCGGCCCAGAGATTTGTACGGAACCATGGGCAGTAAGATCGGTTCCCTCGCCTAGCATGTGCAACTGCCCGATATGGATGGTCCGGTTCGCCACTTCGAAGCGAATCGGATCCTGATTGTGAAGCTTCACGTTCTCTACATTGAGAAAAACATCGCTGAGCGCGCCATCGACAGTCCATTGCGACGGCTGGAACAAAGGTCCGTGCATCTCAAGCAATCCCGTGACCACCGAGGGTCCCGTGAACTTGCCGTGGACGTAAGGGTTCACCACGGCATCGACCGCGAGGTTTTCCATACGCAGAGACAGGCTGGCGAGATATTGATCCCGCAGTTGTACATTGCCATCCAAGAGCATCGACCCGTGCTGAAGATGGGAACTACCGGTGAGATGGAGTTCTCGGCCCTGCGTGACCGCTTGCAGATCAAACTCCCCGGCAGTCTGGTCATCGAGCGCCAAGGCGCGGATATGAATCTCCCCATTGATGGAAGGCGCGTCCGGAGTGCCCGAACCCTTAAGCGCAAAGTCTGCTCTTCCTGCAACCGGCATACTGTCGAATCGTATCTGGCGGATGCGCGACAAATCAAAGTTGTTCCCAGAGAGATCGAGACGGAAGGCTCTAGTGGAGGGATTGTAGGCGGCGCTTCCAGCGACGCTTGAATCACCCTGTACAAGATGAATGTTGTAGAGCCCAGCTTCGCCCTGAGCAAAGCGCAGGTCGGCGTTGAATCGCTGGATCGGCTCCCCATAAGCCGAGGCGTTTGTCAGATGCACTTGGCCCTGACCATGCGGATCGGATTTGCTGCCCGCGGCCTGCAAAGAAACGTCGGCGGTTCCGGTAATCGGATAGTTACGTCCAAGAATCGCCTGAAGGGCGGAGACATCCGCATTGTGAAGACTCAGCCGCAGCGTAAATTGGCCGTCTTCGGTGAAGCGCCCACGCTGAAGTGCGGCGCTGGCATCAAACTCGGCGGCTGTGTTATCGCGGTGCAAGCTGGCGCCGCGAAAAGCGATGGCGCGGGATGAGAGCTGTACGCTGGTGAAAAATGAATCCCAGTGGACTTCACGCTCAGCCGCGCTAGCGCTAGCGGGAACGGTCACATCGAAGTCGTCCACGAGCAGTGTCCCGGTGAGCGTCGGCGCAGAAAAACCGCCGCTCAGCGAACCGGTGAAGGTCACAGAGCTGTGTAAGGTAACGGGAAGCTTCGCCGGGCCGCGGAAGGCGGAGATCAGCGGCTGCCACTCCTCCAGACTAGACGTTGAGACAGAAACATGAAGTGCCGAGTCCGAAGAAAAGGTGCCTGCGGCTGACACGTGCGTGGCCGGAGTGGAGAGCGTGAATCGGGAGAGTTCAAGTGCCTCGGTGGAGGCGCGATACACGCCCCCAGCCTGCGCGGTGAACGGCAGCTGGCCGGCACGATGAGCCGACGGAGTGGCCTCGACGGCGAAATCGATCTTTGCGTCTTGCGGTGCGCCCTTCCACAACACGTCGAGCGTGCCCGACGCCGCTGCGGTTGGGCGCAAGTTCCCCAAGCCGCGGGCGGGTGCGTTAAGCGCAGCCGCGATTTCCTCGGCCGAGAAATCACGCAGACGCAGATGGATCGAACCGGTCTCCATCCCCGGCTCTCTGTTTCTTCCCAGTGCCCCCGATTTTCTGTCTCCGCGAGAAACCTCAGGGCGTGGGACACTAATCACCGCGACATTGCCGGCGCTGGCTTCAAAAGCCTTGCGGGCGGCTTCACTAATGTGCTGAGGGGGCGAAAGCCAGTGATTGATTTCCGCATCACCCACGAAAGTTCCCCCCAGCAATTTCCCTCGCAGTTTCGAAACCTTGAGCTGATCGCCGGTGAGGAAGTATCCGCCAGCGATCGAAGCTTTCGAGAAAGCAGCGTAGTCGCTTTGCCAGGCCAGATCTCGCAGAGTCATCTCACCGTTGGCGGAGAATTGATCAAGCGACCACTGTCCCTCGCCTTTGATGTCGAGAATTCCTGTGCGAAGATCGCGCCGGCGGGCGATGGAAGCCGCTTCCCCTAGGTCGATCTGCGCCTCATAGCTCGCTTGTACCTTCGGATGGCGGAAGTCGCTGACGCGTGCATTGGCTTCGAGATGAGAGTGCGCCGAGTTCCACTTCAGCGACGATATGTCGGCAACAGTCGGACCGACGCTGAAATCAAGAGTGGTCATCCAGGCAAAAGGCCGCTGATTCTGGAGCTTTGTATCCACCTTGCCAACCAGGAGGCGGCCTTCATATCGGCCCCGCAGATAAGAGTAGTCCATTTGCAAAGCAACTTCGCGGGCTGTGAAATCGAGCGGGATACTCTGGTCGTCCCCAAGCAACTCCCCGTGGCGGACCTCGAACCGGCTGATGGAAAGTGCGAAAAGTGGATCGAGGGCACTGCCTGAGCCACGCGGCATTTTTCGTGCGGGCACATTCGTGCTTCCATCAGGGTAAAAAGCCAGATGGATGACCGGGTGGTCGAGGATGACTTCGTGGAATCCGAACTCAGTGCGCAAAATGGAGATGACTTTCACTCGGGCGACAATACGATCCGCATGAGCCAGGGGAACCTCACCCACCGCCTCAAGCCCATGGACGGTGATGTCGCGAACATCGACTTGCATAAGAAATGGTTGGGTGTGAAAGCTGCCGATCTCGGCGCGACCCCCGGTAATGCGCTCGACCTCCGCGACCAACCGCCGGCGCACCATGGCCTGGAACGATTCGGTATTCACATACCAAAGCAGAACTGACGCAGCGAGAACTACGGCGCCGCAGAGGACGAGGAGGTATTTCCACCAGCGGCGGCGGGGCGTAGCGGCTGGTTCTTTCACCGAGTGAGCACTCCCGGGTCGTTGGTGCTCTTCGCGACTCCGGGGATGCGGACCTGACTCTCGGAACGCAACGTCTGCAGCCAGGAGACCAAGAGCTCATTGACTTTCTGTTGGGTGAGCAATTCCTGGATTTTGGCGGAGACCTGCGCGAGAGGGACCTCGCTTGCGCCCGACTGTTCTAACTGAGGCACAAATTTGTCGCGGTAGTAGGCCTCAACGGACTTGGAGTCGACTTGAACCGCGGGGCGGAGTCGAGCGTCGACCAACCGGGCGAGGTCGATCTGCTGTTGCACGTGGGCGAGCAGATTTCCTTCCGTGAGATGGTATCGTGCCAGAACAGAGTGCCAGCCATCGTCGGCCGCGGCCTGTGGATATTGCTTGCGAGCTTCCGCGATGCGCGCAGCTGCTTCGCTATCGGTCGCGTGCCGGAAATCCGCCGACTTTATCTGTTCGCGCAGAAGTTCCTGATCGATGAGCCGGTCAAGAACAGCGCGGCGATCATCGTCGGTAAACTGATCCAGCGAACGGGCGCCGAGCAGAGCCTCGTAGCAGAGGGCTTCGTCCCAATCGCTCTGCAGTATGACTCGGCCGTTGACGGTGGCAATGATGCGGTCGATTACTTCCGCGTCGGCCAGCGGCCGTGAGCCGAGCAGCGTCAGCAGTGCGAGGGCCGCCACGGTTGCCGCTGTGCTGGTGCGTAAGCTGATCATTAGAATGATTACCCCTAAAATGGATTCCCGCCAATGATTGCCTTAGAATGGCTGCCCTATGCTGAAAAAAAAGTTGAAATGACCCAGGCGCGCCGGAACAAACGGCGTCGTCGCGGTCGACGTGTAGCCAGTGATATAGGCGGTCGGATTTAGATTGTACCCGAAGTCGAAGCGCAAAGGGCCGATCGGGGTCTTGTAACGCAAACCAAGCCCCACCGCATGAGAAGTGTAGTCGTAGCCAGAATTGTCGAAGCTGGTAACGCAATTGTCATAGGGAGTCGTGGCCGGGCTGAATGGCAGGCACTCGGAAGGGTTGGGCTGGTGCCAGCGCAGCAGGCCCTTGACCATATCGTGTTCGGCGGTGAAGACGTTGCCCATATCGTGAAAGATGGCGAAGCCGAAACCTTCTCCGAGATACGGGAGGCTGACAGAGGGAAAGCGCAATTCCTCGCTGTTAATGAACAGCGCTGTGCCACCGACGGGAAAACCGGAATCGGGATCGCGGGGTCCTGCTTGGTTTAACCCGAAACCGCGCTGAGAGTTGCCGCCGCCCGCGAAGAAAACTTCGGGCAGGGGGATCACCGAAATACCCGAGGGGCAGGAGTTAACTAAGCTGACGATTTGACAGGCTCCCGGGGGCAAGACGCTGGTACCGCTATAGACCTGTTCCAGACCGATGGTAGTAGAGCGGGCGAAGACAAACTTGTGGTTGGCGTGTCCGAACGCATAATAGGTGGAATCCTGAGCGAGGGCGCGGCCGTAATCAGCCTGAGAACCGAAATAACTGGACGCGCCGAAAGCATCGAGGGTGAAGTATTGGCCCTTGGTGCTTTCAAGGGGATTGTCACGCTTGTCGCGGATGAAAGTGAAGCCCGGACCGCCGACGCGCGCGGGCAAGGAAAGCAAACTAAATTCGGCGGGGGAAAAGTCTGAAACCAGACTGCTGGCCTTCACGCGGCGGTAGTCGAACCGGTAGGTGATGGAGGTAGAGTGATTAGCCAGCTGCTTGCCGATTTGCTGACGCAGATCGATTTTGCCTTCCAGTCGCTGCGAAGTGAAGGTGGAGACATCGAGACTGTTGTCATAGAAGGCGGTGTAGAACAGCTTAAAGCGGTCATTGCTGAAAAGCTTGGGGATTTCGTAACTGACGAGGCCGCGCTGCTGGAGCCGGCCAACGTGGGACTGAAAGGTCAAGGTCTGGTCGCGACCGCCGACGTTGAGGCGGGTGATATCGAATTCGACGCGCGGACTTACGCCGGTGGCGCCGGCGGGAGAACTGGTTCCGGCGGGCAGGCCGGTTTCGAATTCGAGGCCGAGGCCGTAGGTGAAGGTATAGCGCCTGGCTTCCTGCACCTGGACCAGAACATTTTTCTGGGGATCTGAGCCCTCCGGATTCTGGACGGCGGTATCGACCTGGCTGAAAATTCCCAGATCATAGAGCTTGCTCTGCGTGCCGAGCAGATTCTGTTGGCTCAAGGGCTGGCCAGATCGCACCTGGATTTCGCGCTGCACCACATAGTCGCGGGTGTGGTCGAGTCCGCCCACCATCACCCGGCTCACGAAAAACTGTTCTCCTTCCTCGATGGCGAAGGTTACGTCTTCGCGGTTTCCCTGTGCAGGCGAGGGTTTAGTGGAAATGTCGAGCGTGGCGTTGGGGAAACCATGGTTAAAGTAATAGTTGAGGATGGTCTCGCGATCATTGGCTAAGTTCTGTTCGGAGTAAGGCTGGCCCTCCTGCGTGCCCATTTCGGGAAAAGCCGCAGTGGCGATCTTCTGGTTTCCTGCAATGCGCATCGTGCCCACCAAAGTCTGCGGTCCCTCGTTGATTTGCAAGTGAACAGCCAGATGGTTCTCGACGCCGCGATAATTGTCGTCGACCTTGGTTTGGATCTGTACCTGGCGGAATCCGTTCGATCGGTAGAGGGCCTCAATGCCGTCCACGTCGCTCTTCAAGAAGGCCGCACTGTAGCTGCCATGGGCAAATCTTCCGGCAGCCTGAATCTGTAAGCGGCTGCGCAGCATAAGGGTGGGGAAATATTTGTTGCCCTTGATCTCGATCAGTTCCAGTTTGTGGAGAGGACCGGGATCAATGTGGTAGATAACGCGCAGCGCGTCGGGTTCAGTTTCCTTTTGAATGTCGACCTTGGCATCGAAATAACCGCGCGTCTGAAGATAGTTCAGCAGGTTGCGCTTGCCCTCGTTCAGCAGGTCATCGTCGACTGCATTTTCCTCGTAGACAGGCACCTCCTTTTTCATCACTCCGCGGCCGATGCGGAACCCTACTGCATAGACGACCACCAAAGGTCCGCGCTGCAACTGGAAGGTGTAATCGACAGCGTTGGATTCTGCGCGGTAATGCTGCTCCGCGATGGAGACCACAGCCAGCACGCGCTGTTGTTTCTGAAATCGCTTTCGCAAGTGCTGCAGCGAGTTTGTGACCCGTGCGGCTGTTACTCGCGCTCCGGGGTGCATCCGGGCAATGTCTTGCACTTGGGCATCGGAGAATCCGGGATCGCCGGTGGCTTTCACCTGGCCCACATGCGCGGGTTCGCCAGGCGTAACATGGATGATGAGTTTCACTTGCTGAGTGGCGGGATTGAAAGTGGTTTCGGCGGTGACCCGCGCGCGATAGTAGCCGTTTTCCTGCATGAGCTGGCGAATATTCTCGGTCGCGCGGCTTAACTTGTCGAGCGCATACAGTTCGCCGAGTTGGAACTTGGAAGCGTTTACCACTTGATTGGCGTTCGGACGGTTCGGTGCGCCTTCGACTTCCACATCGCCCACAAAGAAATTGGGTGAGGTCGTAAAGCTAAGCAGCACACCCGATCCTGAGGGTGCGGCCTCCGCCTGGATGTCTGCGAAGCGCCCGGTGGCGTACAGCAAGCGGATGCTTTCGCGAACCTGATCGCGGTCCAGGGGCTGGCCTGCCTTCTGCGGCAGCAACTGCAGCAAGTGGTCGCGGTCGTCATCCGCTACATTGGGAAGCTCAATCGATCGAACGGTGCGACCTACGTACGCCGCCATGGCAGTTACCGCGGAAGGGGCTTGGTCAGGCTGTGCTTGCTGAGCCGACGCCTGCGCTGAAACGAGCGCGGGCAGTGCAGCATAAGCCGCCGAAGTGGCCGCCGAAATCATGAAGACTGAAAAACACGCGTACCGTCTCAGCAAACGATGTCCTTGGGACCGGCGCTTTGATTCGATGAAATGCGCAAGGGCCGCGTTGTCCGCATCTTAATTCTCAGCAGTCGGGACCTGGCACCAAACACCCAGCACCGGCCGTATCCCTGACGTTGGCTGAGGCTCTTCAGAAACGGGTCGATTTAGCACGCGACCCCTCTCTAATACGACCGCAGACGATCCAGACACTTATAATAAAGGTTTTGCGCGTGCGGATTGGTGACCTCCTTGAGGCGGGAAGCGGAGAACGGACAAATCGCGGAGCGATACTCCCGGCAGGTTCTGTTTCGTGGAATTGGCATCGAGGGTCAGCGACAGCTCTCCGCCGGGCGGGTGGCCATTGTGGGTTGCGGCGCAACCGGATCGGCGCTTGCGTCCCTATTGGCGCGTGCGGGCGTGGGCCTGCTTCGGATCATTGACCGCGATTATGTCGAGCCCAGCAATCTGCAACGCCAGTCGCTGTTCGGCGAGAATGATGCCGCAGAGTCTTTGCCCAAGGCGATCGCCGCTGCGCGTAAGATTTCCGCATTCAATTCGGAGATTTTCGTCGACTCTCGGGTGGAGGATGTAGTGCCTGGTAATATTGAAGCGCTACTTGAAGGAGTGGATGTAATTCTCGATGGAACAGACAATTTTGAGACGCGCTATTTGATCAATGACTTTGCCGTGAAGTCTTCTCATCCCTGGGTTTACGCGGCTGCAGTCGGCAGTTATGGCGTGACCTTGAATGTCGTTCCCGGCAAGACAGCCTGCCTGTCGTGCATCTTTCCCAGTTCGCCGGCGGGCATGGTGGAGACCTGCGACACGTCGGGGATACTGAACTCAGCGGTGAACCTGATAGCGTCGATCGCTGCGACCGAGGCGATTAAGCTGCTGGTGGAAGGTGTGGATGCACCTCATTTGCGCCGCACGCTCCTTTCGTTTGATGTCTGGACCAATGAACACGCGGAGATTGCTGCGGCGCAGCCGCGGTCCGAGTGCCGGACTTGCGCCAAGCGGGAGTTCATCCACCTCGCCGGAGAACAGCGGCCTCATATCACGCTGTGTGGCCGAAATTCGGTGCAGATTCATGAGCGCCAGCGCCCCATTGATTTTGCCGAAATGAAGCAGCGCCTGGCGGCGCACGGCACCGTCCGGCACAATACATTCGTATTGAAGTTCTGGCGCGAGCCTTACGAGATGACGTTGTTTCCCGACGGCCGCGCCATCATCAAGGGAACCACCGACGTCGCCGTGGCGCGAAGTCTGTATGCGCGATATGTCGGCAGCTGAAAACGAGACCTGTGATCGCAGCGGTTCGCATAAAGTGCGGCCGCTAAGTTTCTTGTTTGATGCTGTTGCCCGCCGCCACCAGGAAAATGGCGCTTTTGCCTTCTGCGTGGGGTGAGAAGAACTGGGTCACGTCGTCATCGTAAAACGTGAGGCCGGTTGCTCCTATTCGCTGGGCATAGGCGGCAAGATACAGCTTGCCGCCGAGGATGCCAGCTTCCAATTGCACGGCGCGATACCCGCGATTGCCAAACCGCTCGAAAATCGGCCGCAAGTCCGCCAGGAAAAAGATGTCCACGGCGGCGTCGGCCGACAGCTCCTGATCCAGCCCGAGATGACCAGCCTGGGCTCGGAAATCCCCTCGCCTCAAACACTCGAGCAGTCCCCGGTCGCGGTGGAAAACGTACGTTCCCGAATCGAGTCCTTCCACGGCATGGACGATCACGTAGAGTTGATTGAGCTGAGATCCTAGCGGACCGAGAAAATCAGCGTTGATGCCTTGGGTCGCTCGGTTCAGCATGGTGGAGAGCTGTGCCAGGCTGATCGGAGTGCGGGCAAACTTGCGGCTGGAACCGCGCCGAAGAATGACTTGTTCAATGGTATCGCGAGGTATTTCTGCGTCCGACAAAACCTGGAGCGGAACGATTGCTCCTTTAGGTGGCGGAATGCTGGCCAGCGGCGGAAAGCCGCTGGAAACGGCGCGACCGCGCCAGGTCGCAACTTCCTCGGCCGAATGCAGCGAAGACGCGGCCTGCATTTCGCGCATGATGGGATAGTCAATCTCGAGGCGCGAAAGCGGAACCGTCTCAAGAGCAAGCGCGGAGATTTCCGCTGGAGATTGCGGCGCAGGTTGCGAGGAAAGCTCGGAAACGTAGCCCAGAGCCGCCATGGAGAACGCCACCTCGCGCTGGGAGTCGACATCCAGCAGGCGGTTCACCGTGGCGTCGACAAAGCCGCACACCACCTTGGCTGGCAGCGCCAACGCGGCGGCAACGGCCAACAAGTTAGCCAGCAGAGTGCCGTTGTCCCAGCCGAAATGGCGATAGGTGCGGGCCTGGTACTTCCAGGCATTGCGCCAGTAAGTACAGGTGCAGACGATGGTCAGCGGAGCGTGCGCGACGGCAGACTCACCCCCAGCGGCCTCAAGCAGTACGCCGCGATAGTCTCCAGAGCGCAGCCTGCGCAGGCCGAACTCGGCCGGCGCGAAATGATAGACGCCGGCCTGCAAGTCGGCAAGTTCGCCGCACACCAGATACAACTCCACTTCATAGAGCGCACCAGTGCAGGCTGCGGCGCGAAAGAATATCTCGCCGCCAGGGTACTTCCGTTGTCGCGTGATGCCGGCTGAAAGATAGAGCAGTTGGGCAACCTTTGCTAGATCGGGCGCCGCTCTGTTCTGGGCGGGGATGCTCTCGGAGATAGCAGAAAGAGCAGCCACTCCGGTTTGCCGCATTTCGCCGGGCAAGCGCGATGGCTGAAGCCCGGCATAAATCTTGAAGGGCAATGGCTGGTTGGCAAAATCCAGGAAGTGTGGATTGGTGCGGATGCTGGCGTAGGAGTGCTTGGTGGCATTGTGATAGCTCCAGGCGATTTTGGAATTCATGTTTTCTGCCATGGCGCAATGCGTGGTCCTCAGCATATTAATACCTGACCGCATCGACACGTCGCGAAATTCAGGTCCGACCCCTCCCCGGTGGTATCTTCTGCTACTGTCATCTCCTGTCATGTGAAATGATCGCAGCCAGTCGCACACGGCTACCATGCAAATGTCGAAGACTGTAAGTTCATCAGCAATCGCAGCCAGCCGGGAACCACGGCCGCTTTTCCCCGCAGGACATCTCGTCCCCTTTTTTTTGGTTACGGCGCTGTTCTTCTTATGGGGCGTGCCAAACAACCTGAATGACGTGCTGATCCGCCAGTTCATGAAGTCTTTCGCAATCAACCGGCCGCAGGCGGGACTGGTGCAGTTCTCTTTCTACATGGGCTACTTCTTGCTGGCGATGCCTGCGGCTCTACTTATGCGCAAGCTCGGCTACAAGGCTGGTTTTGTGATCGGGTTGCTGCTTTTTGGCTTGGGAACATTCTTGTTTTGGCCGGCTGCAATCGTGGGACGGTATGGATTTTTTCTGTTTGCTCTCTTCGTGATTGCCAGTGGGCTCTCGTTTCTTGAGACTGCGTCAAACCCTTTCATTGCGCAATTGGGTGACCCGGAGAGTTCGGAAAGACGTCTGAACTTCTCCCAGGCATTCAATCCACTAGGCTCGATTAGTGGTGTCCTGATCGGAACGGTCTTCATCTTTTCCGGAGTGGAGTTGACTCCCCAGCAGATTGGTTCGCTTCGGTCTCAACACCTCTATGACGCGTATCTGCGCTCGGAGACGCTGCGCGTAATCAAACCCTATCTCGTGCTGGGAGTGGTTGCCGTGCTCTGGGCGGTGCTGATATGGCGAACGAAATTCCCCACCATTCGGAGCGAACACGAAGCCGGCGCAGAAAACCACGGGCATTTCCGGGATTTGCTGCAGTATCCGCACTTTCTGCTGGCCATTGTCGCCCAGTTCATGTATGTGGGCGCCCAAGTAGGCACCTGGAGCTACTTCATCCAGTACGTCCAGGACTCCACGCACCAACCTGAAAAAGTCGCCGGTTATTTCCTGACCGGCACTCTGGCGGCTTTTGGAGTCGGCCGATTTTCGTCGGCTTACCTGATGCGGTTCATCGCGCCGAACAAATTGCTGGGCATCTACGCGGTAGTAAACATTGTGCTGGTCGCTGTCGGCGTGTTGCTGCCGGGCTGGGTCGGATTGTGGGCCATGTTTCTCACCAGCTTTTTCATGTCTCTGATGTTTCCCACCATCTTCGCGCTCGGTCTGAAGCGGCTTGGGCCAAACACAAAGATCGGCGGTTCGTTACTTGTGATGTCCATCGTTGGCGGGGCTTTATTGACGCCGCTGATGGGACTGATTGCCGAGGCCTACCACAGCATCGCGCTGGCCTATCTTGTTCCGCTGGCGGCGTATGTGTTCGTTGCTGCCTATGCGTTTGGCGGCGCCAAGGCCGGACTTCCGAAGGAGGCAATGTGAACTCTGCTCAAGCGCGGGCTAGGTCAGCAGTCCGCAGCTTGCTGTTCAATCACTTATTTAAAGAAAGGACATAGCCTATGCTCTTACTAGTTGCCAAGCTCATTCGCAGACTCACGCTCGCAGTTCTGGTTGCCGGAACATTTGCTGTGCTGCCGTCTACGATGAATGCGCAGACCGCAACCTCGCCGACTGCTCCCACAGTCGCCGAAGATCCTGCCCTGATCGACCAGGCATGGCAGAAGGCCAGCGCGAAGTATGATGCTCCTCGCGATGCCATCCTGAAAGAAGTCGATCGCGTCGCCCATGAGGGCCCGTTCCGTCCGGATTGGGAATCGCTGCAGAAATATGAGATTCCCGAGTGGTACAAGGACGCCAAGTTTGGAATCTTCATTCACTGGGGCGTCTATTCCGTTCCTGCCTTCGGCAGCGAATGGTATCCGCGGGATATGTATCGGGCGGGTTCCGACGAGTACAAGCACCACATCGCCACTTACGGCACGCAAGATAAGTTCGGCTATAAGGATTTCATCCCCATGTTCAAGGCCGAACGCTTTGATCCTGCGGCGTGGGCGCGGCTCTTCAAGGACGCGGGCGCAAAGTATGTGGTGCCGGTGGCCGAACACCACGACGGTTTTGCCATGTACGACAGCAGCCTGAGCGACTGGACGGCCGCGAAGATGGGCCCGCGCCGCGACGTGATTGGCGAATTGGCCAAGGCCGTGCGAGCCGAAGGTCTGCACTTTGGGACTTCATCGCATCGCGTGGAGCACGACTTTTTTCTTGAGGTTGGCCGCAGTATCCCCTCCGACATCAATGATTCGAAATACGCCGCCTTCTATGGGCCGGCACATCGCTGGCTCATCAACAAGAACGGAACACCGCTCTCCAACGATTTCACCTACGTCTCCTCCGCCTGGACCGACGACTGGCTCGCCCGCTCCTCCGAGATCGTAGAGAAATATCATCCCGATATCATGTACTTCGACTGGTGGATCGGCCAGCCGTCGGTCCGCGCAAGCCTCACGCGTTTCGCCGCCTTCTACTACAACGCATCGCTCAAGTACGGCGATCACGCCAGTGTCATCAATTACAAAGACTTCGCCATGCAGGAGCATTCCGCCGTCCTGGATATCGAACGCGGCCAACTCGGCGACATTCGCCCGCTCTACTGGCAGACCGATACTTCGGTCAGCAACAAATCGTGGGGCTATATTCAGAACGACACTTTCAAGTCGCCGCAGTTCGTGATTCAGCAGCTCGTGGATATCGTCAGCAAGAATGGCAATCTCCTGTTGAATATCGGCCCGCGCTCCGACGGAACTATTCCCGATGAGGTTCAGCAGGTTCTGCGCGATGTCGGGTCGTGGCTAAAGGTGAATGGCGAAGCGATCTACGGCACGCATTCCTGGAAAACCTATGGCGAGGGCCCGACCAAAGTGGCAGCCGGCTCCTTCCATGACACAGAGACTGCCTCTTACACTGCGAATGATTTCCGTTTCACGACCAAGGACAATGCGCTTTACGCCATTGAACTCGCCTGGCCGGCCAGCGGAGAAGCAGTCATCCATTCTCTTGGATCAGGTACGGACGCAAGCAAGAAGGTTGAATCTGTTGTGTTGCTGGCTTCTGGGGCGAATCTGCAATTCCAGCAGCAGCCCGACGGCCTGCGCATTCAACTGCCGGCGCAGGCTCCCGGCAAGTACGCCTATGTTTTCCGCGTCGCGCTCGAAGACGACGCACGTTAGAGCGTGGCCAAAAAAATGGCGATTTCAAACCCGATCTGAACTGCGGAGAGCTGTGAGCGGCCCGGCGCGTCGACACGAGAATCTGGGCCGCAGGTCAAGCGGAATTTGCGACCGACACGTTGTGAAAATGGCGGTGCCAGAACGGATTCCGCCGCCAGCGCTGCTCCTGGGCATAAAACCGCTGGGGTAACTCGGACACCTTTCGCCCGCGGCATTGTTCAGGATCTCCTTGACCCGCTGATAGCGAGCGAACGAGGATGGCGCTTTCTTGTCGTCGATCTCGTCGTTTGCCATGCTGAAAACCTCGGTTGTTATGAATGTCAACCGGATTAACCAAAAGACACGAGAAGGAGCACCCCCACGCCAGGACCGAGTGCTCTTAATCTCCACAGCGGTCAGTGATGGTGACCATTGCGGACACCTGAGGCTGAATCCACAACTTCCTCCATCTCCATCATTCCCAGATCCTCATGGTCGAGGATGTGGCAGTGCATCACGAACTGCCCGATATAGTCGGTGTATTTCGTATAGATGTTCGTGATGGCGGGCCCCTGCACCAGCAACGTGTCTTTCCACACCAGTTCCGGTTTTCCGTCCGGGCCCGTGCGCGCCCACTGAAACGGATTTACATGGATATGGAAGACGTGCGGCGGCGGCGGGGCGACTGGATTGGGAACGCCGGTGGGATCGCCTACTGTAGTCAACGCCCACATCTCTGTGGAATTGAGAACCAACTGCCTTATGTGAGTGGGATTGAAGGACTGATAGTTAACTTGAAAATAGCCCTTCTGGCCCTGCATGTCGCCTCCGAGCTTGAAGGTAACTTGCTGCACGCCAAGAGCTGTCTTGCGCAGATCGGTGCCGCCAAAAGGAGCTAGAGGAGCCATTTCCGCGCTGGTGGGCAAAGCCATATTCATCGGCTCGCCGTCTACCTTCAGAATCGCGAGCAGGTGTTCCGGTTCCTCGACCCCGCGCAGGGATGTGGCGGCCGGGCTCGGCGCATCAAACATTTGAAACGTCTTTCCCGCATCCGACTGCAGGGCCTGTATCAACACATCGCTGCGGTAACCCGGCTCCAGGTCAAGCGGAGTGTTTGCCGGCCACATGTCCACGCGGCCCAGATAGTTCCCGTCAAGCGCTATCTCGTAGAGCGGATGACCTTGCACAAAGAACGAGACCGACTCGCGAAAAGATGTGTCAATCAGCCGCCAACGCTGCACCTCGCCGGGCCGCATCGTGATGATTGGCACGATCTGCCCGTTGACGGTCTCCCAGCGTTTAGCGCAGGGCCAGGTGCCCAAATTCCCCGCCTGGGCGCAATTTGTCGGATTCGGATGCGCAGGCCCGGGAAACAGCTTTGTGATGTCATCGAGTTTGCCGTCAGTGTCATAAAGTATGGTTTGTATCACAAGAATCTTTTCGTTGGCGGTCGCGTCCCGCAACGACTTCGGAATCTTGTTTGGGTCGTCCTCAATGATGATGGCGCCAGCCATGCTGCTGCCGACTTGTATCGCTGTAGAGCCATGGGCATGCGCGTGGTACCAATAAGTGCCAATGGGATGAGTGGAGGGAACCTTCACCTCGTAAGCGAACTGGCTCTGCGGCGCGATCGCCAGCAGCACATTGTCACTGTTGCCTGCCGGCGAAACGTGCAGGCCATGAAAGTGAAGGTTTGTCGTGTTGTAAGAGTTGGGCATCGTGCCCAGCCAGGCGCTGCTGTTCTCCTGGTTGAATTGCGCCTGGATTTCGTCGGGCGTCTCTTTCGGAAGCTGATTATTGAGGTTGACGTCGAGCACGTCGCCGGGTTTGATCCGCAGCGTCGGACCAACTACCAAACCGTTGTAACTTCGAAGTTTGAGCGGACATCCCCCAAGGGACGTCTTCGCCGCGTCGGTATACTGCACCGTCAGCGTGGTGGACAAACTGCCGTTTTGCGACTCAATGGACGGTGGATTCTGGAACGGCTGGTTCCCGTACTTCGCAACGTCAATATCTTTGTATTCGCAGCCGGGCTGCTGCGCACGGGCAGATAGAGCACATGTCACCAAGATCCCTGGAACAACCAGCCTCGCACACAATAACCGGCGATTCCCGTTTATCGTCCACAGTCGCGCGCTATATTCCGCTCTCAAGTTCATGGTGTAGTGTCCTCGGAACAACTCTTAAATCGACAACTACAGGACGACAAAAAGCTTAGAAGCAACAGCAAATATTTATTGACGACGATGGCCGCACTGACTGTGTGACTTTGATCGACAAATCGATCCGCCGTTCCGAGAGCGCTCCTGGCACTCAGCCATCGACGGCTCCGAATGCGCGGCGCATCGCGTCAGCGGTAAGTACTAAGAAGCACTAAACCCAGATGTTCGACCTATACTCTCTAGTCTTGTTTGTCTTATAAGTCAAGTACTGCAGTGAGGGTTGCACGCCACCTTCAACGCCGCTAAGTAGGGCCGATTCGGGGAATGGAATCAGCTAAGCAAGATAGCACGGGAAGACAAGAAGACTGGTTGTCAAACGGATTCTTGCGATTGCGATAAGTTTCGGTTAGTCAGGGACACAGTGGCGAAAGCTGCAAGAGGTTGACGGGAGGTGACCGGGGAGGCGCGTGGCGGCCGATTGGCGGACAACATTCTCCTCGACATCTTCTTTACCGTCGTCCTCGGGTCCGGATGTAGTTAAGTTCGTGCCCTGATATATCAGGGCACGCTCATCGTGAAGATGCGCGCATTGCCGCGCGGCAGACAGTCCGGCAGGTGCGCCAAGATGAGATCGAGGTCCAAGGGCTCTCGACTTCTCCGAATCCGCGTCTCGGACGCGGGACGGGTCTGGTCGAGTCCGATCTAAACGGCAAACAACGGTTGCAACAGGCGCTGTTCCCGCCGCGGGGCATGGCCTTCGATAACTCTCATTGCAACCCAGTCACGAGCAGCATTTTCTACGCTATCGAGGATTTTGGCGCCAACGGCAGAGGTTGGCTGCCCCCCAGGGATTCGAACCCCGATATGCTGATCCAGAGTCAGCTGTCCTGCCGTTGAACGAGGGGGCAGTCGTGAATCCGTACACTGATTTTGATTCTATTTGCGGATCGAATTGAGGTCAACACATCCGGTGATAGTCTGAAACAAGTCGCGGTGGCAGGATCGTGCGAATACGCCCCGCCAGCCGCGCGTTACGTTTCTCTACGAGGAGGACCATCCTATGGCCACGGCTTTTGAAAACTCTGCCTCGCATCTTGCCGACTACGCCGAAACCGTTCGCCAGCTCATCGAGGCGCAACAATGCACTCTGATCGTTATCGATATTCAGGACAAACTTCTGCCCCCGATCTTTCATAAAGAACAATTGGTACGGAATTCCCAGTTGCTGATTCGGGCAGCCGGGATTATGAAAATTCCGGCCCTGGTGAGCATGCAATACTCGAAGGGTCTTGGCCGCATCGTACCGGAGATTGCTTCCCTGCTGCCTGAAACCGAAGCCATCGACAAGGATCGGTTCTCCTGCTTTGGCAGCGACGTCTTCTGTAACCTGCTAAAGCGGCTGCCCGGCAATCGCAATACAGTGCTGCTGTGCGGGATGGAGAGCCACATTTGCGTGATGCAAACGGCGTTGGCCGCTCTGCGCGAAGGATACGTAGTGCACGTGGCGTCGGATGCGGTCAGTTCGCGCACGGAATGGAACTGGAAAATTGGCCTGGAGAGAATGCGCGCCGCAGGCTGCGTGATTTCTTCGACGGAAATGATGATCTACGAATTGATGCGCTCGTCAGCCTCGCCGGCATTCAAGGAGATGCTGCCGCATTTGAAAAGTTAAGCCCCGATCCGGGCCAGAAGCCCGTGCCTGCAATCGACCAACCTGCTCGTCATCCAAGCCGAGATCTAGGTCCAGCGGAACCAGCGCAGGGCAAGCGCAAACGAAATTCCACCCCAGAGCAACATCACCAGCAACCGCGGCCACTGATGAGTCAGCGGCGTTCCTTCCAGAATACTTGCGCGCAGAGCGTCGTTCAGCGCGGTCAGCGGCAGGATCTTGACAAACGGCTGAAGCATGGTCGGGAAGCGTTCATACGAGAAGAAAACTCCGGAAAAAATCCACATAGGCATCATTACCAGGTTCATGAGTCCGCTCACGCTCTCGATTTTCTGCGCGCGGCTCGCGGTCAGCAATCCCAGGCCGCCGAAAGTCACGGCCCCTGCTGCTCCCAGCAGCACAATCGAAAACAAAGATCCGAGTACACGCATGTGGAACACGAAGATGCCAAGGCTCAGCAACAGGGCAATTTCGATAATCATCAGCACAAGGCGGCTAGAGAGCAGAGCCAGAAGGAAATCTCCGCGCCGCATCGGCGTTGCCACGAACCGCTTGAGCAGCTTGCGCTGCCGCATATCGACCAGCGCGAAACCAATCCCCCACATGCCCGAGTTCATCAGGTTCATCCCCAGCAATCCGGGAATGAGAAAGTCAATGTAGCGCGAACCTGGCGCTGACGACGTTACCGCAGTGGTGGCCACAGCATCCTTGCGCCCCGCGGCTGCTTGCAGCGCGTCATCCACTTCGGCCCGCGCCAGCACACTTTCGGTCCGCGCAGGGTCATAGCGGTATTGGAATCCTCCTCTGCCATCGGGTGCGATCACAAGATCGTACTTGCCCAGCCGGAATCCTTTTTGTGCCGTGGCCTCGTTCTGCACGTCGATCTTGAAGGTTGCGTGGTGCGGCGAACCTTCCAACATGGCCTTCGTTTCCGGCGCACCGGCGCCCGCTACGATCGCGACCGACGCCGCCTCGCCGGGCTTATTGCGGAAGGCTATACCCAGACCCAACGCCAATAGCAGAGGAAACACGAAGACCCAGAACACCACCTCGGGCTCGCGCTTCAACTCCCGCATTCGCGCCATCAGCAGATGCGTATAACCGGCCCAGCGGCCGTTGCGGCGCGCAGCCTGGCTGCGCGGACTCTTCACAGATGCGGCCGGCGTTTCTTGTGCGACACTCATTGAAGCTCGCCTCTAACGCGCCTCCGGCTTCCACTTATTCAGGAAATCGAGCAGCGCCTCCGGAGTAACTGCCCGCGCGTTCTCGAACTCACCGTTCTTCTGACTTACCACAAGTGCGCCGTTGCTCTCAACGACGGCCAGCGCCGGAATGCCCTTGTTCAGCGGGACGTCGTATTGCTTCACGAGATCCGCATTCTTGTGTTCGTCGATGCCGAGATCGATGTGCACTACTTCGTATCCCGCGGCCAGCACTGGAGCCAAATCGGGCCGCTGGAATGCCAGATCCAAAACATGGCAGTCGAAGCACCAGTTCGCGCCGAACACCAGCAGAACGCGCTTGTGTTCCCTGGCCGCTTTATCTTCCGCTTCTTTGAGTTCTGCCTGCGCATTCGCGTTTGCGGGGTAAATATCTTTTTTCATGTCCGAAGGTTGTTTCAGATGTGGCGCATCGGTCCGGTCCACGCCCACTAGTCGCCACTGCTCACCTTGCTTCCGCCAGGCTTGAACATCGGTCACCGTGACCGTGCGTCCATCGGGAAGTCCGGTCGCCTCGACGTGAAGAATAAAATTCCGGGCGTCGGGCTGCGGCGCAGTGGCGCGTATAGCTTCCAGCTTTAGGTTGCGCGCCTTCAGGCCAAGCCAAAAGCTGGTGTCCGCGCCGGCGTCGCCCTTGATCGAATTCGCTTCCACCTGTGCCGCTGGGTCCGTGCTGTAAAGCGCCTTCAATCCCGCCGCATTTCCTGCGAGCACGGTGTTTTTCCACTGCTCGATCGGCGCAAAGTTGGCAAGCTCGTCCGCGGCCGAAGATGTCTGCCCGCCCGCAACAGACGCCGCAAATACTGTCAGCAACACCACCCCTAAGATCCCAAACTTGAGGCCGTATTTCGTCGGTGCTTCCTGCCTTAGCATGATGTACCTTCACTCCTCCCGTAAATGTCTTCCCGTCAATTGTACAAACACATCTTCCAGACTGGCTTGCCGCGTGCTCAGATGCTGCAGTTCCCTTCCCCGCATGGCAACGGCCGCCAGCAGTGCCGGAATCGTCAAATGGGGTTCCTTCACGTGCAGCGCCAGCATTCCATCATCCTCGCGCACAGATTCCACGCTGGGCAGCGAGCGCCATGCTTCCAGAGCTGCGCCGTCGGAATTGCCGCTCACCGCGAACTCTACCACGTGATGCCCGCCCAGCCGGTTAATCAGGCTCCCGGGCGAACCTTCGGCGATGATCTGCCCATGGTCGATAATCGCCAGGCGATCGCACAGTCGTTCAGCCTCATCCATGTAATGTGTAGTCAAAAGCACGGTGCCGCCGTCTCGCTGAAATGCGCGAATAATGTCCCACAACTGCCGCCGGCTCTGTGGATCGAGTCCGGTCGTCGGCTCATCCAGAAACAAAATCTTCGGATTGCAAACCAGAGCGGTCGCCACCGCCAGCCTCTGCCGCTGCCCACCCGACAGCTTGCCCACCCATGCATCCGCCTTCTCGGTAAGCTGCAATTGTTCCAGCACCTCATCAGAGGATCGCGGCTCGCGATAGAAGCTGGCAAAAAGTTCTATAGTCTCGCGTACCGACAATTTTTCCGAAAGGCGCGTCTCCTGGAGAGAGATTCCGAGCAACTCCCTTAGCTCGCGCTTATTCTCTCGCCACGTGTGGCCCAGAATCGAGACCTCGCCCGAGGTCGGCTGCAGCAATCCTTCGAGAATCTCGATGGTTGTCGTCTTGCCCGCGCCGTTCGGTCCCAGCAAGCCGAAACATTCCCCGGTTTGAATCTCCAGGCTCAGCCCGCGCACGGCCTCCACTTTGCCATCGTAGGTCTTGCGCAGGTCGCGACATTGGACGGCTATGGTCACGGTTCGATTCTATCGGATGGTTGGCAGACTCGTCTCCAAGGTAGGACAAGTCCTGGGTCGCCTTGCCGATTGACGGCATCTTCTTTGACATGCGTCCTCACATTTAAACTTGGGGCGAGCGATCCGAAGATAGAACAATTTCACTACCGGCGCGTCCGTTGGCAATCGGGTTTGCTAAAATACCACATCGTCGGCGCATCCGGCCCGACGTCTTTCCCCATGCGCATCTTGAGGCGCGGCTTCACTTGACGGCGTTCTCTCTAAGACGCCCGTGTGTCGTTTCCAACAAGTGGTGCTCGCATTCTCAGTTCTTGGTTCTTAGAACCAGATCAGGAGGCCGTCATGCTGCGCAAGATTTGTGTTCGCCATACGTTTTGTTCGTCGCCTGTGTGTTGTTCGCTCTCACGCTTCGCGCTTCGGCGCAGAACTCTCGCCATTTCACTTTTCACTATACGTTGACAGTGAAGAACGTTCCTACGGGAAAGAAAGTTCGCATCTGGTTGCCGCTGGCGCAATCTGACGCGTATCAGGAAGTACGCGTTGTCTCCGCAAATGGCGATTTGCCGTTGAAGAAGACGCGCGAATCGAAGTACGGCAATCAGATTTATTACGCCGAAGCCGCGCGGGCCGCTCAGTCGGAACTCCATTTCGACATCGAATATGACGTGGTTCGCCACGAGCGCATCGCGCTGGCTGACGCTGTCGCTGCAGTCATCCCTGCTGCGCTCACCGCCAAGGCGCGACGGCAGGATCTCGAACCTGACACACTCGTTCCCATCGCAGGCCTGCCCGCCGACCTCGCCATGAAAGTCACCCAGGGCAAGACCCAGCCTCTCGATAAGGCCCGCGCCATTTACGACTACGTCTTCACCACCATGCGCTATGACAAGACGGGCACCGGCTGGGGCCGCGGCGACGTGCTTTATGCCTGCGATGCCAAGAAAGGCAACTGCACCGACTTCCATTCCCTGTTCATCGCCATGGCGCGGTCGCAAGGCATTCCCGCGCGCTTCGAGATTGGATTCCCGCTGCCGGCCGACAAGCATTCCGCCGAGATCGCCGGTTATCACTGCTGGTCGGATTTCTGGATTGATGGCAAGGGCTGGATTCCCGTAGACATCTCCGAGGCCTGGAAGCATCCGGAGAAACGCGATTACTTTTTCGGCTCGCACGATGTGAACCGGGTGCAGTTCAGCATGGGCCGCGATCTGCGCCTGGCCCTGCACAGGACGGTAAGCCGCTCAACTATTTCGTCTATCCCTACGTGGAAATCGATGGGCAAGAGTATCCCAATGTTTCATTGGCATTCTCTTTCGCCGATGCGGGCAGCGTAACCGCTGCACGCCAGCGTGCTTAGGAATAGGTTCGCTGGATGATTGGGACGGTTTTGGGTTGGGGACCGTCAAAATGTTCCCATGGGAACTTTCTGTACCGGCGATTATCTACGCATAAGTGTGTACGTATATTGTCGCCAACTGACTGGACGGGCGAGAGCTAGAGGCAAACGATCACTTTCCGGCCGCCATCAGATCCCCCGGGCCCGGATTGCCCGGAGGCTGTGGCATATCCGGTGGCGGCATCGGCGGCATGGGAGACGCTCCCTGGGCGGGCTTGGGGACCTCTTCCGAGTCTTCACCGGGCCGCCGCAGACTTGGAGCATTTGCGGGACGATCCTCCGGCTCTTTTTTCGCTTCTCTTTCCGGCTGCTCCAGCACGACTTCCTTTTCTGTGCGCACGATCTTCTCGCCACTCACCTTCATCGTCTCCACACGCACCACTTCTTCGCCCACAAAGCGCACGAAATCCACGTCGGCGGGAGCGTCGCCATAAATCCACTCTTCGTATTCGGTTTCTCCATCGCGCTCCCGGACTTTCTTCGGCGGCTTGCCTTTTGCGTGCAGCACCATTTCCTGGTTCATTCCGACCAGCACATGATGGGCTAGAATCGCTTCTTTCACTTTGGGCGGAACGGTGTTCAGATAGGCTTGCTCTTTGTTCTTCGCATTGAAATCGAGCACAGGAACCAGCAAATTCCGCAATTGCTGGGCCGTCATCTCGGGAACATACTTGTCAAAATACAAATCCACATACGATCCGTGCGGATTGGCTTGCGGTTCGTCGGGCGATGTAGTCACGGGTCCGCCCGCGCCCTCGATCTGCACCCGCTGGTACCACTTCTTGCGGCGAACCGGGCCGCCATTGATTTCGAAACGAATGTGGTCGTCTTTGATCTGCACAAACGAGATATGAGCGGGATCGCCCGGCTTCACGGCCGGTCCCCACAATGCCAAGGCCTGCTGCAGTTCTATTCCGTTCGGCGTAATCAAGCCATCCTTCAGCTTCAGACCCTTCGCGCCCATCGGAAACGCAGTTCGCGAATAAACCAGTTGAGTCTCGAAATCGCGGATGATCTCAAAGCGAGTCTGCTTGGAAATGCGCGGAGCATTTGCGGGAATCCAGGCTGTCTCGTTGTTCTGTTCCCGGGAAGTCTGAGAGTCTGGCATAGATGCGGACGGAGAATGTTTTTCGACCGATTGACTGGGCGTGGACTGGGTCGCAGAATTCGGCGTTTCGGCAGCGCCGTTAGTTTGTTCAGAACCGGGCGTCTGGCTGTAAACAGGGATCGGTGCAGCCAACAAGAGAAAGAAAGGCAGAGCCGTAATTCGAGAACGCGGCATGCACCACCCCAGGACGCGCCCGCCCATTATACGGGATGAACGGCAGGCATTGCAGTATTGCAGGCGTCAAAAGAAGGCAGAGCCGCCACAGGCGGTCACACGCTCTGTGGGCCGCGTTTCTTTTGCTGCTGGCATTTGGTCATGATGGCGGAGCGGAGGCGGGTGCGGAGGTCTTCAGGCAGTTCGTAGAGTTGCGAATCGCGGTAGATCTCGATGGTTTTCTTGGTAGTGTCGCAGACCACGTAGCAGTTGTGGCACCAGGAAAGATGGTTCTCCAACTCAACCTTTGTCTTGCCGTCGAGGACGCCGTCCAAATAGTTGGTCAGTTCCTGTAAAAACTCAGAGCATTTCACTGGTTCCCATCTCCACTCTCACGTTTCTGGAAGTAACGTCCCAGCCGCTCGCGAAGCTGCAAGCGGGCGCGCAGCAATCGCGACTTGACGGCGGGCACGCTCAACTCGAGCGCGGCCGCAGTTTCCTCGGTGGAAAGTCCTTCCACGTCCCTCAACACAAAAACCGTGCGAAAGCCCGGAGGCAGCCCCTGAATCGTCTTGCTCAGAATCTCGCCCAACTCCGACTGGTTATAGAGCTGTTCGGGATTGGGGCTCCAATCCGCAATCTCGCGGGGAAGAGAGTCATCTTCAGTCTTGATCTCCTCGTCCAGCGAGACAAAGCGCTCGGGCCGGCGGCGGCGCAACTTCATCAACGCTTCGTTGACGGCGATCCGCACCAGCCAGGTGTAAAACTTCGACTGCTCCTGGAACTGCGCCAGATTGCCGTACGCTTTCAGGAAAGCTTCCTGCACCACGTCCTCCGCGTCCTCGCGGTTTTGCGTGATGTGTTGGGCTATCCTAAAAACGTTGCGGTCGTACCGGCGTACCAGTTCCTCAAAGGCGGAATCGTCTCCGCGCTTGGCAGCCTGCACCAACGCCAGCTCTTCGCTGACGGGACCTGCTATCTTGTTTTCGATGGCACCCATGCTCTTGGCGATGCAGTATTTTCCGAACTGCGCACTCTCGTAATGTAACCGGAGCTGTTATTTTACTTGGTAACCGCGGTGTTTGCCCAACGCTTTGACGTTTCATACGAGGTTCCGTTTGCGATAGAGTCGTGAGAGGGCATGGTTACGCGGTCGAACACGTCCTGACGTACCCTAAAGTTATTCCACAAGTGCCGTATAATCAGCACTTAGAGCAGGACCGCCACCCGATCCCGAGAGGGGCGGGGGCGAGATTCCAGTCTGAGAGACGGTTTTCGAGGCATGGCGGAACAAAGCAGTGAGGTTCAACAAATCGTCGAGCACGCTGTGGCGCGGGCTCTTGAGGGGAAGATCGCGCAATTGCAGGCAGATCTTGTGCGCAGTGTGCTGGAGGCATTACCTGCGCAAGTAAGCGCCACAGTCTGCCAAGGGACGGAGGCTGCGTCCGCAAGTGCCGGTGCGCTGGTCAAGGCGGTTGCCTCAGTCCACGCGGGCACCACTCAAAAGGAAATCCTGCGAGCGCTGCTGGCTGCCGGCAGAGAATACTGCTCACGCATCGCGTTGTTCGTAGTAAAAGCCGGAACCGCCACCGGGTGGCAAGGGTATGGCTTCGGCGACGATGAAACCATCAAGGATTTTCCCCTCGACCTCAACGCGGGCACGGTAGCGCACGCTTACCAGAATCGGGTGGCGACGCCAGGCAACACCGCCGAAATGGACAACCGCTTCGTAGAACAGTTCGGCGGTCCGGCCAACGAGCAAGTGCTGCTGCTGCCGTTGGCGCTGAAAGACAAAGTTGCGGCGCTGGTTTACGCCGATGGCGGAGAGAGCGGCGCGCTGGATTCGGCGGCTCTGGAGCTGCTGGTAATGGCTACGAGCGCGTGGCTGGAAGTAGCTTCTCTGCGCAAACAGGCGGGGCAAAGAGAGGGCCTCGATGCGGCAACAATGAGTTCCGAGCGTGCGCCTTCTCCGGCGCAGCCAGTTCCGTCGCACTCCGATCCCTTCGCAGTCCATGCGCCCATGCACGTGGCTTCAAGCACGCCGGCGGAGCGGGAACCGGCGGCAGACGTAGTGGAAGTCGCATCCGCGCACGGGGCCGCGGCCGCGCCGGCCGCAGCGACTGATCCACTGGCCGGACTCTCACCAGAAGATGCGGAGTTCCATCGCAAGGCCCAGCGCTTCGCACGGCTGCTGGTGGATGAAATTAAGCTTTATAATCAGGCGAAAGTGGCCGAGGGCCGCCGGAACAAAGATGTCTACGACCGCCTGCGGGAGGACATCGAGAAGAGCCGGGGCACGTATCAAAAACGTTTCGGCGATACCGTGGCGGCCGGCGGAGACTATTTTCAGCACGAAGTAGTGCGCAGCCTGGCCGAAGACGATGTTTCCATCATGGGCGCGAGTTTCCGGCATTAGGTGTCGCACAGGAGTTTCTCTGGCAGTAGCATTTTCCTCGCAAGAAGCAAAAGTGGTTCGATCCGTTTCAAAGTGTGGGTGGGTCGTCGCCTTCGTAGCGCTGTCCGGGCTGTATGGCGCCCTGCCGTGCGGGCGAGCGCTCCAGCAATCCGGCGCGTCCGAACCTTCGCAAAGCCAGGCTTCTTTACAAAACCAACCGAGCACGCCCGCGAATCAAGCTGCCGCGCCTGGCAAAGACAAAGACCAAGCTTCCCCATCCGGCAAAGATCAGTCTGCGCAACATAAACCCGCGCAGGCCACGGCAGACAACAAAGCCACTCGGCAGAAAAACAACGCCAGCAAGACTCCCGCCAGCAAGCAGGCGGGAGCCGGCGGCGCGCAGAGTCGTCGCGTCGTCGCGCGGAAGCGCAAGCCAATCTCTCCTCGGGTTCGGCGGATGCGCCAGGCTTTTGTGGCTTCGGCGAACTTGCGTCTGATGGCGGAACAGCTTCTGCAGGATCGTTCGGCTGCGGCGTATTTGGGAGTCACGTCTTACGCGCAAGCCCACTCGCGGGAAGACGCGGGAGCGCTCGCCTGGCTGGTCGTAGGTTACGCGCGGGTTTTGGATCATGACTACGCCAAGGCAATCGATCCTTTGAACCGCGCGAAGATCCATGCCGGCGACCTGGGCGATTACGTCGCTTACTATTTGGGAACTTCGTATTTGCAGACGGGGCGCATCGCGGAAGCGGTCGCAAACCTGGCAGGATTTGCCCAAGCCCATCCGGATTCTCTTCTGGTGCGCGATGCGGACGTGAGCTACGCCGGCGCTCTCATGCTCGAAGGGCAACCTGCGCAAGCAGCGGCGTTGCTGGAGCCGGACCGGCTCCCGGCGCGATCGGATATTGAGTTCGCGCTGGGCCGAGCCTATGCGGGATCAGGCGAGAACGCCAAGGCTGCGGAGGCGTTCGCCAACGTTTACTACAACATGCCGGGCAGTGTTGAGGCCGACGCGGCACACATCGAGTTGAAGAAGCTGCCGTCGGCGCCTCCGCCGACTGTGGCACAGCGCAAAGTGCGTGCCGACTTGCTGATGAAGGGACGCCGCTACGCCGATGCGGCGGAGGAATACCGCGCTCTAGCCGGCGAAGCCAGCGCCGACGAGCGTCCGGCCATGGAACTTGCCGAGGCCGATGCTTTCCGCCGCAGCGGCAAGAACCGCGACGCAAACCAGGTGCTGGCCTCGATGAGCGGCGTAACCGGCGAAGCCGGCGCCCAGCGCTTGTATCTTTTGGGCCAGGTGGCTTTCGCCACCGACGACAACAATACGTTCTATCGCACGGTGAATGAGTTGCGGCAGTCCGCTCCTACCAGCTCGTGGCTGGAGCAGGCGCTGCTTTCAGCCGCGAATCTGCATCTTGTGCATCACGAATACGATCAGGCGCTGGACGCTTATCGCGAGGCCCAGCAGCGTTTTCCCGGCGGACCGCGCGCTTCCTATGTGCACTGGAAAGCGGCGTGGCTTACGCTGCGCCAGGGACGCAACGACGACGCGAAGAAACAATTCGAAGAGCAGATCGCGCTTTATCCTTCGGGTGGAGAAGTTCCTGCGGCGTTATATTGGCGCGCAAGGCTCGCCGAAGAAGACAATCAGCCCACGATGGCGCGGGCATTTTACGAAAAGCTTTCCGATCGCTATCGCAACTTCTACTACGCCGAGTTGGCGCGGCAACGCCTGTCGCACCTGCCGGAGGAAGCTTCGGATGCGGTCACCCGCTATGCCCTGCTGGACCGGGTGCCTGCCATTGATGGCAGCGTGAAAGTCACGGAATCGGAACCTCCGGCGGACGATCTGCGCGTGCAGAAGGCGCAATTGTTGGGCAACGGCGGTCTTGTGGACTTTGCCGCGCGTGAGCTGCAAGCCGCTTCGAGCGCAGACGGCGGAAGCTGGGGTCCGGCCGAAACCGCGCAGCTTTATCTCGAAACCGGCCACTATGATCGGGCCATCGAGATCATGAAGCGCTCCGCGCCAAATTATTTCGCTCTCGATATCCCCGATCTGCCGCGCGCTTATTGGGAAGCCCTGTTTCCCAAAGCCTATTGGACGGATCTGAAGCGGTTTTCGGGCGCGACCGGGCTCGATCCATACCTGGTGGCGTCACTGATCCGCCAGGAATCCGAATTTAATCCCAGTGCAGTCTCGCGCGCGAATGCGGTGGGGCTGATGCAGTTGCTGCCCAAGACAGGCAAGGCGGTAGCGCGAGAGGTCAAACTGAAGAAGTACAACGCCAGCCAGTTGTATACTCCAGCGGTCAACCTGCAGCTAGGCACGTACTACTTCCGCGACATGGTGAATAAGTTCGGGGGACGGTTCGAATACGCATTGGCCGCCTACAACGCAGGCTCAGACCGCGTGGAGGACTGGCTGGGCCAGGGCAAGTACCGTGACCCACAGGAGTTTGTCGAATCCATTCCTTTCACCGAGACACGGGAGTACGTGCAGGCCATTCTGCGCAATGCCAGCGTTTATAAGCAGCTTTACGGCACGCCCTGAGCCGGGCCGCCACTCCAGCGGCATTCGGCCGCACTCCGCTACGATTATTTCTCGCGCAATTTTTCATTCTGCCCGGCCCGGTGCGTGTGGGTTTACCAGTTTGCAACGGGGTGGTACCCCCCTCCCCCCCACCCTATTAGAATCATGGAGTTAGGTGGGGAATTCGGCGCAAAATATAGTTTTCAAAGAACTTAGAGGCAAAATATTTCAAACAAAGGAGTTAGGGCCCGACTCTTGGTCGGGATCGCCGTTGGCGCCGGCGCGGTTGTGCGGCCTCTGCCTTGGCAATGATTGCGCAGAGTGAGAACCGGGCGCAAGGTTGGATGTCACAGTGGGCTGTGGATTTCTGGTAGCGGGCTATTCGCCGTGTTGCTGGCTAGATGTCGGCCACGGCTCGCCATCCGCACGCTTTCTCTCGAATGTTTCGACAAACTTTTCTAGCTGCCGAATCCTCATCTTGCCAGTCCTATCTGCTTACGGGCCTCACAAATAGCTGGCTCCCAAGGATTTGTAGCTTTGTCGGATGAAGCAATCCAAGTTCTATGTTCTTAAGCAGCGCTTTGTTGTCGTTGCCATCGGCACCTCGGACTATCGGGACACAACTGGAGGCTACAACTTTCTGACATGGATGCAGAGCTTGCAAGTCAAACTTCCCGACAACATTTCTTTGGATGACCTCGCCGGAATTATCGAAAAGGAAAGTGGCTCTACATTCGCCGCTTTGGGCGTTAGCAAGTCCTTGAGTGACGGGACGCTCAAAAACAGCAGTTTCGCTGCACCGTGCGAGGTTTTCGCTCAGTTTGTGATCGTGGGCTACCAAGGCGGTACGATTCAGGTCCAAAAGGTTGAATTTGACATTGACTGGAATCACAAGAGTTTGATTGGTCCCATCCGTACCGTTCTCTATCCAGACGGAGCCGAGAGCAATTACCGGGTAATTTGGTTTGGAGCCAAAGAGGCTATTACAGACTACCGAAACAGGCACAGCTACGCGCACCAGCAAGCAATGGCTCTCTGCCCGAAAGCAATGGCCGATATTGATAGCCTTACTAGGTATCCCTCCCTCCATGAAACCGTAGCCCTTAGTCGGGCGCTTGTCCAAGTCGAGGAAAACACGAATCCAGACACGGTCGGCGGACCCGTCAGAACCGTAAGAATTCTGCCTACTGGATGGGCAGAGGAAGATGGAATCGCTGCTCTGCCCAAAGCCGGGACACCCACAAAGAAGAATCGCAAATAGTGTCAGTAGCCAGCAACACAGCCCGGCAGCCCACTGCCGAATTTCTTGCGGACGGCACCTCCTATGGTTGAAATATTGGAAAAACTCTGACCTTGGACTAGCCTGATTCCTGAGATTGGAGGTTGTATGAACAAGCATCCACTCGCCGGGTTGGCTGTTGCCGCCATTCTTGCATGCACGTGCGCAGGTCAATCCGCAGGTCAATCAAGGACTACCGCTCCCTCCGACGGCTTGGCGTTGCTGAAACGAGTCGCCCAGCACTACGCCGACGCCAAGTCTTACCGGATCGAGTTGGTCGAGGAACGTGCCACCACGGGCGATCTATACCGTAATTGGCAGAAAACCATCATGGATGCGGCCGAAGCTCCCGGCAACCGTTATCGCTACCAGGGAGAATCGAACTTTGGCCGAGCCTTGCTGATAGCCGATGGGACGAACGTTTGGAGTTATCGGGAAAGCGTCCACTTGTATACGAAGCAGCCGATCGCACTTGGGGAGTCAGGGAAAGCTGGGACGTTCAATATGGACCAGAATGCTTTGATGAACTCCCAGCAACTACGCAAGAGGCTTGCTGCATTGGCGCAGCATTACAATTCGGCAACCCGCCTGGCTGACCAGACCGTCGTGGTCAACGGCGCCAAGGGTCGTTGTTATGTGGTTCGGGTTCGCGCGGCGGACATGAAGCGGACATCGGATGATACTGCCGAGGAGACTTTTTGGATCGACAAGAAAAGTGAGACGGTGGTCAAGAGTCTGCAACATGGCCGCATTCACATGATGAATGGGAGTGCGTCCGTTGCCGAGGATGAGGAAACATCCGCGACTTACACGCGGATTGAGCTTGATGCCCAAATTCCAGATCAGTTCTTCGCCTTCACTCCGCCGCAGGACGCGGCGTTGGTCGATCAGTTTCCTAATCTGATGAAACCCGGCGGCGGACCGCTGTTTGGGCGGCCGGCGCCGATTCTAAAGCTTAAGTCCGGTTCCGGAGAGCTGGTTTCACTCGATTCGTTCCGGGGCAAGCCCGTTATTCTCGACGTTTGGGCTACATGGTGCCAGCCATGCATTAAGGCCCTGCCCCAGCTCGCGAGCCTGTACGCGGACGCGAAAGATAAGGGACTCGTCTTGCTTTCCGTCGATCAGGATGAGGAAGCAAGCAGCGCCAGCGCCTTCCTGGCGAAAAATGGATACACATGGGCCAATTTTCACGATGATGGAGAAATCGCGAAGACGTTAGGGAGTCTCGGGATTCCCCGGACGATTCTGATCAATCCTCAGGGAACGGTGGTGTACGACAGTGGCAACCTAGTCGGAGCCGGTGAAAACCAACTCCGCTCGGAGGTTGCGAAACTCGGCCCGGATTACGCTTCCCTGGCGCCGAAACCGGCGCGAACGGAATGCGGCGCTTCCCAGTGAAAACGTCCGCCCGCAGCCCCGGCTGCGGCGCTGTAGAACAGGTCATCTAGAACAATCGCCGCAGCGGGTACCATGCGCTACTAACAGCCCGAACCCTTCTGGCAAGTATGCACGCGGCTCGCCCACGTGCAGCCGCTACCGACGCTGCCGTTGCAATTTGCAGTCTGGTTTCCGTTCATGTACTCATCCACGGCCCAGAATGTGAGGTCATCATTTGGATCGGCCGACACGCTCACATATTCGCCCCAGGAGTCGTCCGTCTCATCCTGTCCGCTGGCCCCGCTGTTACTCAGAATCGCCACCGGCAAACCCTGATTTCCCAGGGAATCTACCGTGACGAAGAAGGGCGAAGGGTCGTAGTTGCTCACGCTTTCATGTTTGGTGCTCCCGGTGGAAGTGTAGGTAATGCCAAGGTCGCCGTCCTCGTCCATAGCGACGCTGGGCATAGAGAGAAAATTCTTATCGGTAGTATCTTGAATATCCCCGGTAACTGCGACGGACGGCGCACTTCCGGCCAGAATCTTGTAATAACGAATTCCCGTGCGGTGAGTCGAAGTGTTCTCCTGCACCGTGTGTGTCACCGCCAGATACTCACCGTTTGACTCCGCGGGCAGGTAACGATAGGCCAGACGATACATCAGACGGTCTCCCAGTCCATCGACGTCGCCGCCGTAGGGCTCGGGGATGCAGTAGGTGTTATACGGTTTGGTCAGGTTGTAGCAACCCGGAGTGTACGCCTTGGAGAGATTGATCAAGGTCGGTCCCGCTCCTGTGGTGAAACCCGACCAGGTCCAAAACGCCAACTGGCTCGAGGTACAAGGAGCGACGGTGCACTGGCTGTTGGTGCCAGTATTGCTCGGATTCACGAGAGCCAGGAAATATTCTCCAGCCGTAGTCGAAGGAATCGCCTCGTTGCCTTCGAAATCAGCCGGCAACAGTGTATGGATCAGGCTGGTGTCCGTTCCCCCAGTGCCGCCAGCGTAACCGGGAATGTAGGTGTAACAAACAGGAGCCTTCGAAGACAGACCCTCAATAATGTCGGCCTTGTCCAACTGACAAACTTCGAAGCCCACAATATCGTATTTGTTGCTTGCATCCTCCAGATCCCAGGAGACGTAGAAACCATCGGACCAGGTGCCAAACCGCGCGTAGTCCGGGAAATATGATTTGCCTTCCGGATTCAGCGGCAACGCCGGAGTAATGTTGTAGGCATAGACGTTCCAGTTGCTTTCGTAGCTGGCGCCCTGCAGATTGCTCGCCGGGAGGGTTCCGGTGGGAGCGCTGACTCCGATGCAATAGTAATAAGGCCCGCTTCCACTGGGGTCGAAGATGTTGCCCAGCACAAACACGTCATCAATCCGGTCGTAGGACGCAATGCCATCGAGCGAGGGATTGCTGCAGTAAGTCTTACCCGAGGGTTCGAACAAAGTAGCAATCCACTGCGGAGTGGCGCCGCTCTTGCGCTGATTGCTGAAGATCCCGTTGCCGGTGGCGCGGTCAAAGGCCTGCACATAGTTGCCGGCAAATTCCAGATATTGGCCCACGCCTGCCGAATTGGTGGGACCGACCGCACCATTTGGATCGGCCTGCGGACGAGGCGTTTTTCCACCCGCGAGAATGCTGCTTGCGTCCAGGCCCTCGAACTGTCCTGTCCACGAGCCGGTGGCGGGTGACGAGAGATCGAATCCCACCCATGAAGTCCCTCCCGGGCACGAGCTAGAGGAATTGTTCCCGGCGCACCAGGCTTGACTCGGTGCCGTCGCCGCAGTGCAGGTTCCCGTCGGTGGAACCGCGCTGCAGTTGTTCTGCGCCATAGATGCCGACGCGGCCAGTAAAAGCAAAGTCGGTATCCCGAAATAGAATCGGAAGTTTCTCATAGTCCTCGTTTCACTCCAGAAAAACGGATCGCCCCTGTTCCTTGTATATCGAAAGGGCACTTCAGCTTCCATGGCCCGTTAGTGCCATGTCCTTCAAATTCAATTACTTACATGTAAATAACTGGGGTTGCACACGAAGATATGCAACTCATTGCACACCCAGAAGACTTTCGGTTTCTAGTCCTGCCGCCGATCGGGGGCGACCCCGTCATCGGAGGCGTGGGTTTTACGAAAGAGGATTTCCAGCACGAGTAAGCCCGCGCCGAGAACGATCGCGCTATCGGCGAGGTTGAACACCGGCCACTGGTGCCGCTTCACATAAAACAGAAGAAAGTCCACCACGCGTCCGCTCGTAAGCCGATCCCACAGGTTGCCCAAGGCTCCTCCCATGATGAGCGACAAACCAACACCCGTCACCGAGTGCGGGTGGTTGTCCGTCCAAAGGAGAATCGAGACCACGATCAGCGCCACCACGGAAAAGCCAATCAGCATCGCGGTCTTCCAGGGAGCGGGCGAGTCGGCGAACAGGCTGAAGGCAGCGCCGGTATTCTCGGTATGAGTCAGGCGGAAGAAGCCCGGAATAATCTGGATGTGGGCGTACAGAGCGATCCGCTGGGCCGCCATGTGCTTCGTCCAGCGGTCAAGCACGACCACGATAAAGGCGATAAAGAGATGGAGTGTGCGCGCCGAGTTCTTGGTCATTCGTGGTTTTGGCCTGCAAACATCTTAAACGAGTTTCCCGCCACTCATGGCAAGCCGGTCGCTTCGCCGCCGGAAAGCCTGTCGATTCTTGGATTTTTTTTTCCGCTTTCATTTTTTGTTTGGCTGTCGGCAAGGCTGCCGTTTATGCTGGTGCGGCTCCTGAGGATTTGTTTGATTTCCATGCCGGCGAAATGTGCGCATGAGATTCCTAAAAAGCTGGAAGATCCGGATCCTGCTGTTTTTTGCCGTGGTCGGGCCGGGATTCATCACCGCCAACGTCGACAACGACGCCGGCGGCATCCTCGTCTATTCCCAAGCCGGGGCTCAATTCGGACACCTTCTGCTATGGACCATGATCCCGGTCACGCTGTCGCTGATCGTGGTGCAGGAGATGTGCGCCCGCATGGGCGCGGTGACCGGCAAAGGCCTGAGCGATTTGATCCGCGAGGAATTCGGCCTGCGCATCACGTTCCTGATGATGATTGGCATTCTCCTCACCAACTTCGGCAACGTGGTAACCGAGTTCATCGGCATCGCCACCAGCCTCGAATTGTTCGGCTTCTCGCGCTATGCCACGGTGCCAGTGTGCGCGGTCATCGTTTGGTTGATTGTGGTGAAGGGGCGATACAAGAGCGTCGAGAAGGTGTTCCTCGCGGCATCCTTCTTTTACGTCACCTATATTCTCGCGGGAGTCCTGGCAAAACCCGCATGGATTCAAGCGTCCATCGCTACCATCAAGCCCCCGCCTCTGAGCTCATTCCGCGACCAGGCGTACTTGTTCATGGTGATCGGGGTCGTAGGCACGACGATTGCCCCGTGGATGCAGTTCTATCTGCAATCCTCGATTGTGGAGAAGGGTGTCACCAAGCGGGGATATAAAGCTTCGCGGCTGGATGTGGTGACGGGCTGCATCTTTACCGACGTGGTGGCATGGTTCATTATTGTGGCCTGCGCGGCCACGCTTTATGTACACGGCTTCCGCGACATCAAGTACGCCGCAGATGCGGCACAGGCGCTGAAACCGCTGGCCGGCCAATATGCGTACATCCTTTTTGCGGTTGGACTATTCAATGCCTCGCTGTTCGCGGCGTCGATTTTGCCCCTTTCCACGGCCTACACGGTGTGCGAAGGTCTGGGATTCGAATCCGGCGTGGGCATGAAATTCAACGAAGCGCCGGTCTTCTACTGGCTCTATACGCTGCTCATTGCAGCCGGAGCCGCATTGGTTCTGCTGCCCGGTTTGCCGCTGGTCCGGATCGTGCTCTGGTCCCAGGTGGTGAATGGCATCGTGTTGCCGTTTGTCCTCATCTTCATGTTGCTCTTGATCAACAAGAAGGAGCTGATGGGCGAATACGTGAACACGCGATTCTTCAACTTCGTGGCGTGGACGACCACCGTGCTCATGGTCGGCTTGACCGCAGCATGGTTCTGGACGTTAAGAGCGGGATGAGGAAAGCAGAATGATACAGGCGTCAGACTTTCGACTTCAGATTCCAGTCCAGACCCTGTTCGACCAAGTCCGGACCCTGAAATAAGTCCGGAAGCCTATGCTAGAGCAGCTTGCCTGCAGCCAAGTCCTCGACCAGAGCGAGGTCCGCTTCGAGGAAATCGTAGGCAGGAAGGTTCTTCGGCTCCGACCACTGCACGTCGCGAAAGATGCGATTCTCCATCGGCCCCTCGTACTCGCGGACGACAAAAAAACTAAGCTCCACCGTCGCGCCATTCGGATATCGGTGCTGCAAATGCGCGACCCGATCGCCGATCTTGGCCCGAATCCCTAGCTCTTCTTCCAGTTCGCGGCGCAGCGCGGCGGACGGCTGCTCGCCCTCTTCGATTTTCCCTCCGGGAAACTCCCATTTTAGCGGCATGGTTTGATGGCGCGTCCGCTGACACACCAGCAGCTTGCCGTCTTTCTCGATCAGGGCTGCGACCACGCGTTTCATGGGTTCGAGGGACTAACTACGAAGAGCGCTGGCCACGGTCCACGCAGCCGCTAAAGGTGAAGGCGAATAGCCCCACGCCAGTAGAGCACACCGGTCCCGGTTCGACGCTCATCGAATGGATTTTTCCAGTTTTCTGCCCACGAGCATCGCGCAGTACTGCACCAGTTGCTGATCTTCGACGGCGAAAGCGGCGCAGAAGTGGCTGTCGATATCGAGTTCCCCGACTACTCTGCCCTTCACAAAAACGGGGACCACGATCTCGGACTTGGTTTCAAGCGAGCAGGCGAGGTAACGCGGATCCTTGGAGACGTCGTCCACCACGATGGTCTGTCCGCTGGAGGCAGCGGCGCCACAAATGCCTTGGTTGAGCGGGATGCGCGTATGCGGCGTCATAGCACCCAGAAAAGCTCCCAGAACAAGCATCGGGGGCCGGGCGCCAGGCTCAAGCATGTAAAAGCCCACCCAGTTGTACTTGAGCATGCGCTCGTGCAGCAGCTTGCACACGCCATGCATCAGGTCTTGGCTGGTGGGCGCAGCCTCCGCCAGCGCGGTCATCTCCTTGTGAACTTCCTCGATTCGGGTTGCGACGGGCATGACAGAAATCTTAACTCAGACTTGGATATTCCCAGCCAAAGAAGAATGCACGCTGGTAATCTGGCGGATACCTTCCACCCGCGCAAACTGGTCCGGGTGAATGGCATGGGCCAGGGCATCCAAGCCCCGCAGCAGCGTGGGAGCGGGGGTGTTGAGGTATTCATCGCGAATACAGAAAACCCGCCCGTTTCGAACCGCGGCGATATCTTGCCAGTGGCGAGCCTCGATGATTTTTTCCAGTGGAACTCTGTCGCCGGCTCCGCACCAGGCGGCAACTAGAACCTCGGGGTCGAAGCGAATTACCTCTTCGGCTGTGATCTGGCGGCCCGGCTCACCCACAAAATCGCCGCCAGCGGCGTCAACCAACTCGGCGACCCAGGGTTGAGAGGCAATGAGCGGCTTGCCCCACTCTTCGCAGAAAACCCGTGCACGTGCCCGGCCCAAGCTGCAGGCTCGGATTTCTTCGATTCGACGCTGCATGTGCTCAATCACTCGCTCACCGCGTTCGGAAGCTCCCACTGCGCCGGCGATGATCGCGATATCGGCGTATATATCAGCCAGAGCCCTGGGCGCGAGGCCCAGAAAACGCGCGCCGGACTTGAGAATTTCGCTGACAGCCTGTTCCTGATAGGGCACGGATGCAACGACGAGGTCAGGGTGAGTTGCGATGATTTCGCCGGCAGCGGCGGTCCACGAGTCGTGAAGAATGGTTCGCGGTTTGGCGGTGACCTCGGGAACAACGTCGGCACAATACTTTGTGCATGCGACCACGCGATCCAGTTCGCCGAGAGCCGCAAGCACAACCGTGGCACTCGGCTGCAGACAGGCGATGCGGCGCGGTAAGTGAGAGGAGCTCATAAGACTCGGCTTGGCATTGAAACTACTCGCGCACCAGCTTCAACGCCGCCGACAACGCATCGATGGCTAACTGGGCCGCGTGTGTGGAGGCCTGCGGCAGTCCGCCGACAGCGGCGATCACATCCTGGCGCTGCAGTTTCCCAGCTTCGTTCAGCGTCTTTCCCACGACGTGTTCCGTCATCGCCGAAGCGCAAGCGATGCTGGCAACGCAGCCTTTCGCTTTGAATCGCGCCTCGGAAATGCGCCGCCCATCTACCTTCAAAGTGAGCCGCAGCAGATCGCCACAAGCCGGGTTTTCGATTTCTACGGCGGCATCGGCGCCGGCAATTTCTCCCGCATTACGCGGATTCTGAAAGTGATCGAGCAATCGCTCGGAGTACATGCCATCCCATTGTAGCGGGCCGCGCGCCTGGCGCGGACTCATCGACGGGATCGCATGTTCTCGGGAAAATAAATCGTCCAACCACGCTGGCGGGCTATCTGTTCAAGATCAGGATTCGGATTCACCGCGAAGGCGTGCGCAGCCATCGCCAGCATTTCGATGTCCCAGCGCGAATTGCCGAATGCAGCGTCGATTTCTTTCTCTGCCGCATCCCGCAATGCCTTCGGTTTGCCCGGGCCAGAGGGCACACGAACCAGCCGATCGGTAATGATGCCGTTTTCGATCTCGACAGCTGCAGCGAGAATGCGATTCTCCGCAATCCCAAATTGCTTCATCGCGGCGCGTATCACCCATTCGTTCGACGAAGAAACTGCCCACACTTCGCAATCGCTTTGCTGCAGCAGGCGAACCAGTTCCAGCATCTCGGGAAAAATCGGACCGGGAAACGAATGCTCTTCAAACTCACCGGCAGCGCTGATCAGCACAGACTCCGACATGCCTTTGTGCATGGTGACCATCTCGCCGCACATTTCCTCTTCGCTGACATTGCCGGCTTTGTAGTCGGCGTAGCGAGCTCGCATAGAGCGCCCCACTTCGGCGGAGACAAAGCCTCGTTCGATCTCCCAATCGAAGAAACTTACGCCGGCATCGCCCGACCACAGTGTTCCGTCACAGTCAAAGGCAGCGACGCGGGGTTCAAGGCGAAGGACGGTCTCGAGAAAACTGTGCATCAGGAGTGAGAAATCTCGTCACGCACTCTCAATCAGACCGCGCCGTCAGATTGCCGTACTCCCCAGGCGTGTTGATGTTAAGGGCCACGAAAGGATCGTCGATGGCGACGTATTCGATGCGTTCCTGATGCAGGTGTTCGATGTCGCGCGCGCTCGAACTGGACGGAGCCTGAAGGAAGGCTCCGATCATTTCGCGGCCCACGATGTAGGGGTGTCCATGCTCGCCGGAGTATTCGGGGACAACGGCCCAGATGTTTTCGCCGGCGGATTGGAAGGCATCGTGCAATGTCTGGACGGTCGCGGTGCTCACTGGAGGGCGGTCGATCAAAGTGACGATGGCGGCATCACGGCCCCGATTGAGAACCTCCTGCAAGCCGACTTGCAGAGAGCTGAACTGGCCTCGGCCGGGATCGGGATTGACGACGAGCGATGCGCCACGCGCGTAGACCACAGGCGCAAGCACCGATTCGTTTTTTCCCACCACCACCAGAATGAAATCGGTGGAAAGCGAAAGTGAGCGGATTGCGGCCGAGAGGAACGTATCTTGCCCCGGAGCCCGTCCCCCTGTAGCCGGAGGCCAAGGCAGGAGAGCTTTATCCACGCCCATGCGCGACGACTCGCCGGCGGCGAGGATGACTGCAGCGAAGCTGGGGGCACGAGTCATGGATGATGGGACAGACTGTCCCGACTTTCTATCTACTCACGATTGGAAACTACGACGGTGCAATTGGCAATCGGAAACTGAAAATTCCAGAAATTCAGCGGTTGCGTTCGCCGTCTTCCAATGGCTCGCTTGCAGGCTCTGAATCTCGGCTTGGCTCACGTTGCGCGCCTTTGAACCAACTCATGTGTGGAAGGTTTGAGGCCGCGTTGCGCCGCACCGCGATCAGTTCGGCGGTAATGGCGACGGCGATTTCTTCCGGCGTTATGGCGCCGATATCGAGTCCGACGGGAGCATGGACACGTTCGAACAGCCGCGCCGGCAGACCTTCCTGCTGCAGCGTCTTGAAGATTTCGATCACCTTGCGCTTGGAGCCGATCATGCCAATGTAACGGGCGGGCGTTTGCACGGCCCAGCGTAAAACCCGCATATCGTCGCGATGGCCACGGGTGACGATCACAATGTAGGACGACTCGTTGGGGTCGAGCTTCTGCGTCGCCTCATCGAAATCGAGCGCGTGAACTTCGCGGGCTCCGGGAAAGCGTTCTTTGGTGGCGTAGGAGGAGCGGTCATCGGCCACGATCACGTCGAATCCGGCATTGTTTGCAGTCTGGCAAAGGTTTATCGCTACGTGGCCTGCGCCAAATACATAAAGCAACGCTGGAGGCAAGACCGGCTCGATGAAAACTTCTAGCGTGCCCCCGCAAACCAGGCCAGTGTCGTACTTGGGATCCTGATTGAGGTCGAAAGTGAGGGTGCGCGGCTTTTCCGACTCCATCACTTCACGTGCCGCCTGCCACACATCCGCCTCAACGCAGCCTCCTCCGATGGTTCCGACGATGGAGCCGTCATCGCGAACCAGCATCTTGGCGGTGCGAAACGAAGGGATCGAACCGCGCACGTTCACAATCGTAGCCACCGCGCCGCGCCGTCCCTCGCGGCGGAGCTGTACGATTTGTTCGTAGATGTCCATGAAGGATGTAGGACTAAGCTGCAGATCTGATTATCAGTCGGTTAACAGGAGAGAGTCAAACTCGACAGAAAGCAAAAGCCCCGGTCATCACTCCGGGGCTTTCTCCACTAAACCAGTAGGAACGACGCGGCCTGCCAAGCATTTTAATCGTGAACCGGCAAAAAGCGATTGTCAAGCTTACGTGGGGCTTGGGCGAACCGCAACTGGCTGACGAGTTCAATAAATTCCTCCCGGACTCCGTATTGGGAATTCCCCATCGGGGAAGTATGCTTGTGTGGCATCAGACCTAACAGGAGAGTGATCGCATGAAAGCCGTGCGCATTCATCAATTTGGTGGGCCGGAAGTCCTGACCTATGAAGACGTGGCCGATCCGCAGCCGCGTAAAGATCAGATTTTAGTGCGCGTGCGGGCGTGCGCTTTGAATCACCTCGACATTTGGGTGCGCAAGGGATTGCCCGGAGTCAAGCTCCCGCACATTCTCGGCAGCGACATCGCCGGCGAGGTGGTCGAACTGGGCGAGTACATCAGCGGGTTCAAAGCCGGGCAGCGGGTGTTGCTGTCGCCCATGCACTTTTGTGGACACTGTTCGAAGTGCCTGGCTGGCCTGCAGAATCAGTGCCGTGAATTTGCCGTGCTGGGCAATAGCATGGACGGCGGAAACTGCGAGTTGATCGCCGTGCCCGCGGCCAGTGTGATTCCCATTCCCGACACGCTCGATTTCAATCAGGCAGCCAGCGTGCCGCTCGTATTTGTGACTGCCTGGCACATGCTGGTGTCGCGGGCTCAGGTGCGTCCGGGACAGACCGTGCTGGTGCTGGGGGCGAGTTCGGGCGTTGGCATTGCGGCCATTCAGATCGCGAAGTTATTTCACTGCCGCGTAATTACCACCGCCGGCGACGACACCAAGCTGGAGAAAGCGCGTGCGCTGGGTGCGGACTTCGGGATTGATCACTACAAGCAGAAAATCTCAGAAGAAGTCCGTAAGATCACCAACAAAGAAGGCGCGGACATCGTCGTCGAGCACGTGGGCGCAGTCACCTGGCCGGAAAGTGTGAAGTCTCTCAAGAGCGGAGGCACACTGGTCACATGCGGCGCAACCACGGGTCCGGACGTGAAGATCGACCTGCGCCATTTGTTTGGGCGCCAGTTGTCGCTGCTAGGCTCTTATATGGGGACGATGGGCGATCTCCACGAAGTGTTAAGGCACGTGTTCGCCGGACGGCTAAAGCCGGTGGTGGACCGCGTGTTTTCGTTGGGCGAAACACGCGCCGCCCATGAGTATTTGGAGAAGAGCCAGATGTTCGGGAAAATAGTTGTGAATCCGTAAGGGACTCTTAAACTCGGCTGAGGGACATACTGATTTTGGGTGGCGCAGCGCTTCCAGCGCTGCGATAATGCCCTTGCCATGCTTGAGGGCTTCAGCCCCCGAGGTACCTCTTGGGCATCGACCAATGAAACGAACTCAGCCGTCATTCGCCATTTGCGTCAGGAATAAGGGCTATGCCGCTGCGCTCGAATTGCGGAAACTCTACCAGGTCGTCGCAGATGAAACCGCAGCCAAGCTTCACCAGATTCGCGTGATTGATGAGTCCGGCGAAGACTATCTTTATCCCCAGGAATACTTCGTCCCGGTGCAACTCCCGCAATCGGCGGAAAGAGCAGTGCGGCGAGCAAGTAACTCCAGGGACTGAGTTGCGAGAGCCGTGGTTTAGAATAGAACCATGTCCCCCGAACTAAATTTCGGCCCCTACGTTGACGTTGAAGACGGCAAGAGAGTCGTCAAGGATCTGACTTTCGGCAATCCCACGCCGGAAGGCGTCGTTCTCACGACAATGGATTCGGCCGTCAACTGGATGCGAAAAAGCTCTATCTGGCCCATGACGTTTGGCTTGGCTTGCTGCGCCATCGAAATGATGTCGATGGGCGCGTCGCGGTTTGATATTGCGCGCTTCGGGGCAGAGGTATTTCGTCCCTCGCCGCGGCAAAGCGATCTTATGATCATCGCCGGTCGGGTCTCGAACAAAATGGCTCCAGTGATCCGGCAGTTGTGGGAGCAGATGCCCGAACCCAAATGGGTCATCTCCATGGGAGCGTGCGCGACCTCGGGCGGCGTCTTCCAGAACTACGCCTTGGTGCAAAGCGTTAACCAGGTTATCCCCGTCGATATCTACGTCCCCGGATGCCCGCCGCGTCCAGAGCAGCTGATCTACGCCATAACTCTCCTGCAAGAGAAAATCCAGAAGGAGCACGGCACAATCAGAAAGGCGCTCAACCTGAAATAACCGGGATCGAGATGGCCGAGATTGATAGCCGAGATTAAAGATCGACGAGATTAAGATAGCCAGCATTTTTCTTGAGAGTTTCATTTCCTCGTAGAGCGCAGCCCTAATCTTGTGTTCCGTCTCCCATTCTGGGTCTCCCGTAACCTGCTCTCCAAGAACAATTTGCACTGGTCTGAGCCTTCCACGCACTTGAACGTTCAGCGAAAACCGCAACTATTAGCTCTGAGCAGAATCTAATCAGTTGGATGTTGGTGAACTTGGGAGATTGGTGGGCGAGGAGCGCGTCGCTCAGAAACCCAGGCGGGCAACGATCCTGAGTGTGGAAGGTCTTCGATGATGACAAAACTGATTGACGCATTTCTTGGTTGCTGGCATTCGCGGTACAGCTTTCCGGTGACCCTGCGGGGAAGCGCTCGGCGCATTCAAGCGGCTTCATTGACCGGGACCTATGTGGTTTGTCTGGATTGCGGAAAAGAGTTTCCCTACGACTGGCAGGAAATGCGAGTGATCGACTCGCCCGCCGAACGCCGCGACTATGTAGCCGCGCTCTCCGCCAAACAAGCCGCGTAGTTGCGGCGCGAGTTTGCCCGATCCGGCGAGAATCGGTCTCTTTTTCATTGCGTCTCTTTTTCATTTGCGTCTATGCGACACGGTCCGTCACGGCGACACTCGCAATTTGATTCGCTCGCCCCGCCCCGGGAAACCAGTCCGAAACGGAAACCGGCTGCCCGAAAAAAGGCAGCCGGTTCGTGATTTCAGAAGACTTCAAGATTTCTAATTCAAGCTCCTAATTCGACGAGTCGTCCCGCCGTTTCAGGGTCGGACGGTCATCGTCACTCTGGCCACTGCCCGCCGAGCTATCGCTCGGGCTCGAGGTGCGCCGCAGGCTGGGTTTGTTGGCGTCTTTCTGGTCCAGCACTTTGTGACGGTTCTCGATCGAAGCCAGCCGCGCCTTGACCTCGTCGAATTCCGAAGTCGTTACAACATATTGTTGCTTCGCGGGAAGAATCTTCCGGATCTCATCTTGCGTCTTCTCAATGCGGTCCGGAGTCGGGGGGTGGGTCTCAAACGCTTTGGCCAGCGTCCCAGGCTTTTTCTTCTCCATCGCCTGAATCTTTTCAAAGAACGAAACGAACGCTGAGGGATCGTAGCCGGCGCGATACATGTATTCGACGCCGAGGTAGTCGGCCTCAGCCTCGAAGCCGCGCGAGAACTTGAAAAACGCAACCGGAATACCCAGACCCGCCGCCTCGTACCCGGCGTAGCCAATCACTCCCCCCATGAAGATGAACGGAATGGAAGCCATCTGCAGGAGGTTCGCCCGCGTCATTTCGCGGCCATAATGGCAAGCGGCCACATGGGCGATTTCGTGCGCCATGACTCCTGCCATCTCGGCTTCTTCATCCGCGGCGAGAATCAGCCCCGAATTCACGTAAAAGAATCCGCCCGGCAACGCCATGGCGTTCACCACATCCGAGTCGATGACCTTGATGGTGAATGGCACCTGAGCATCAGAGTTGCGCACCAGGTTCTGGCCGATGCGGTTCACATATTCGGTGACCACGGGATCGTTCACCAGCTTGATCTGCGATTCGATCTGCTGCGCATAGACGCGTCCCCGCGCCACCTGGCCCTCTACCGTGTACCAATTTCCGACCCCGCGGCCGCAACCCACGTTGCGGTTCCCTACTGCGTCCACGTCAGTCTTGGTGCCATCGTGTTTGATCTGATTGTCGTCCTGCGTCGGCAGCGTGGCCGGCGGCTGTGCCGGTGCGTTCTGCACGTCGCCCGCCTTCGGCTGATCTTTATCCTGATCTTGAACTTGCGCTTGCGTCCAGGGCCCTGCGCTGAACGCCGCCATTGCGATCGCGATTGCCAGCCACCTGCACTTCATAAATACTCCTTGGCCCAGATTATACGCCTGATCGACACACACTCATCCCCCAAATTCTTGTCCTCCCGGTTAGACGCTGCCTCCCGTGCCGGGGTTATCCGTGCGAGCTTTCCCGCGTGCAACTTTCGAGCACCACCTTCGCTGCCCGACGATTCCATAGATCCCTTCGACGAGATCGGGGCAGGCTCTTTGGCCCGCAGAGTCGGCCCGCAAAGTCGGCCCGCAAAGAACGCGGGCCTCAGGATGACGTCGGGGTGGGGCTTGGAGCGCGCGCAATACTTCCTAGCCGCCCAAATCCTTCCTCGCCTTCTCCTGCGCCGTCTCCAGCACCCAGTTGCGGATCAGCCCCTTAACGTTCTCTCGCACCTCCGCTATATTCACTTTCTTAACGTTCGCTCGATCGGCCACAGGCCGCGCAGCTTCGCTCTCTTTCCCATCTGCTGAGTCTCCTGCCGTCCGCGCTTCAACCCCGCGAACCAACTGCCCATCCTGTTCTCCAGCCCGACTCTTGTCATCGCGGCCAGCTCCGGACCCGACGTTCACGGTTTCTTCGTTTTTCTCCGTGTCTCCGTGACTCCGTGGTGAAGCGTCCTCCGCCGAACCGTCCTCCTCCTCTTCTTCTTCCTCTTCAAAATCCTCTTCAAACCACTGCTGACCGCCCAGGCAGGTCAAGTGCACGGTGTCGCGATCGATCACCACATCCGTCGCTTCCTCGGCCTCAAAGTCCGTCTTGCGCAGGTTGCTGCTCGCGGTTTGCAGCGCGTAGAGCATCAGTCCCGCCGTCTTGTGGTCCATCTGTCCCCACGCCAGCGATTGCATCACCTGCATGAGCGCCATCTGCACCGAATTCGCGTCTTCCAGCACAGGCACCTCAAAGCGGCGCTGCGCGAACTGATCGGCGGCCATGCGCGCCCGCTGCTCCTGACAGCGCTTATGAAAAAAGCACAACCGCCGACGCCGCAGCGCCGGAGACCCGCACTGCGTCCCGTTCACCTTCACATGCTGACACCGTGGAACATTGTCGAAACTCATATCCTCTCCGAACCTCCATCATTTTGGTTTCGTGTTTTGCGTTTTGGGAGGGAGTTTACCAGTTAGCTAACCGGTCCCCCCACCCTCCTCGGTCTTTGGGAAATCAGCGAGTTAGCAAGAAATTGCCCGCAAAATCCGCATGGCAAAGGACTTAGAGGTCAAAATCCGCCGAACAAAGGAGTTAGGCCGGATTTCTTTGGCCGGTTTCACTCCGGACTTGTCGACGGGCTTGCTGGCTCTGCTTTTCCCATGATGGGACGAATCGAAGGTGAGGCGCAAGGTTAGATGTCACAAGGGGGCTGTGGATTTTTTTGCGGCCGGTTGCGGCGGCTCATCTGCGGGTGGCGGGGTCTGTTTGATCTCCAGCGTGTGAGCCAAATGGAGATCCCTCGGCCCGCTGGTGAAAACGCGGGCCTTCGGGATGACGCCTCAGGCGATTCCGCATTTTGGAAATGAAACTTCGTTCGGCACTGTTTGATCTGCACGCTGTTTGATCTGCAAGCTCTTGCCGGTCGTGGTATAACAGTCGCCGCCAGGAGGTTCCTCCGTGCTTGATCGCCGCCGCTTCCTAACCGCTGCAGCAACAGGACTCGCCGCTTCGCTTGCCTTGCGCGAGAACCTGTTCGCTCAACTCGAAAAAGCCCCGTCTTCCCTTCCCGACCATTCTCTGCTTGACAGGAACGAGGACCTGTACTGGTCGGAACTGCGCAAACAGTTTCTCATTCCTGAAGACGAAATTTATTTGAACAACGGCACGGTCGGTTCCAGTCCAGCACCGGTGTTGCGCGCCATTTTCGACGGCTATGCGGCTACCGAGAAAATGGACCAGCAAGATCCCGAGGACTACCCCATTTGGGGATATGCGGCCTGGAACGAATTTCGCGACCCGCTCGCGGAGTTTGTCGGCTGCAACCGCGATGAGATCGCGCTGCTGCGCAACGCCACCGAAGCCAATAGCTACATCGCCAACGGAATCGACATGAAGCCCGGCGACGAAGTGCTCATGACCGACCAGGAGCATCCCGGCGGCCTGCATCCGTGGGATCTGAAAGCCAAGCGCTACGGCATTGTGGTGAAAAAAGTTAAACTTCCGCTGCCGGTAAAGAACGCGGGCCAGGTTCTCGAGCTTTTCAGCGAGGCCATCACCCCGCGCACGCGTGTGCTGTTTTTCAGCCACATCACCACATTCTCCGGCGTGGTTCTGCCGGCAAAAGAACTCTGCGCCCTGGCCCGGTCGAAGGGAATTCTTTCCGCTGTAGACGGCGCCCACGTTATCGGCATGATGCGCCTCAACCTGCGCGAACTCGGCTGCGACATGTATTCTTCGAGTCCGCACAAGTGGCTGCAGGCGCCGAAAGGAACCGGGTTTCTTTATGTGCGCGACGAGGTGATCGACCGCCTTTGGAACACGATCGTCACCGAAGGCTGGGACGAACCGAAGCTGCGCGCCGAGAGATTTCAGCGCATCGGGTCGTCCAACGTGCCGGCGTTGTGGGGATTGCGAGCGTCGATCAAGCTGGCCAACGATATCGGCCTTGAGCGCATTGAGCACCGCCATCGCCAGCTTTGCGACTATATTCTCGCCGAAATGATTAAGCGCGGTGGTGAATCCTGGACCTCGCCCGAGCCCGCGCTGCGTTGCGCCATCGCCACGGTCAATGTCCCGCCGGTAGCGCGCATGGAGTTAGAGAACTGGATGTGGAAGACGTATAAAATCCGCATCCGCGGCGGCGACCCCAACAAGCTGCGCTTGTCCACGCCCTACTATTTGCAGAAGAAAGATATTGACCGGTTTTTGGAGAAGTTCGACGAGTACAAGCGGGAGAAGAATGCCTGACAATCCGGTCATTTAGACTTGACCATGTCTGTTACAATATGTCTATGAAGCAAATTCCCGCAGCGGTCTTCAAAGCCCAATGCCTCACGCTGATGGAGGACGTGCGCTCCACCAGGCGTCCGCTGCTGATTACGAAGCGCGGCAAGCCGGTTGCGAAATTGGTACCCATCGACCAACCGAAAGACGACTTCATCGGCAGACTGAAGGGTGTGTTTGAAGTGGTCGGCGATCTCGATGCCGATCCGCCGGAGGAGTGGGAGTCCGCATTTTGATTCTGCTGGACACGCATGTTCTGTTTTGGGCTGTAGACAATTCGAAGTCGCTTTCCCGGCCCGCTGCTTCCGCCATCCGCCGCGCCCGGCGACAAGGCGGTATTGCTATTTCTGCCGTCAGTATTTGGGAGCTTGCTTCCATGCTAGCGCGCGGACGCATTCGCCGTTACGGCACGATTGAATCCTCGCTCGACTTATTGATCGAAGGCGTCACCGTGCTTCCAATCACGCCCGAGATCGCCACCTTGGCAGCCCAATTTCCTCGTGACTACTCCGGCGACCCCGCCGACCGCATCATCGGCGGCACGGCTCGGGCGGAAGGACTGATTCTGATCACTCGCGACGAGAGAATGCGCAGGTGCCCGCTGCTTAGGACGGTTTGGTAAGCCAATTCCAGACCCAGGCCGGCGAAGGCGCCCGCCCTACACGATTTCAGTCGTAATACTCCAACCCGAGGTGCGTGATCAGCTCTTCGCCTTTCAAGTGGCGCAGCGTGTTCTTCAGCTTCATCAATTGAATGAACAGATCATGTTCCGGATAAAGCCCAGGCGCGGTCATGGGAGACTTGAAGTAAAAGCTTAGCCACTCCTGAATGCCGAGGCTCTTCAATTCCGAACAGCGCTGCGCGAGATCCAGAAACAAGACCAGGTCGAGCACGATGGGCGCGGCCAGAATCGAATCGCGGCACAGAAAATCGACTTTGATCTGCATGGGATAACCCAGCCATCCGAAGATATCGATGTTGTCCCAACCTTCTTTGTTGTCGCCGCGCGGCGGATAGTAGTTGATGCGAACTTTGTGATACATGTCGCCGTAGAGTTCGGGATAAAGATCGGGCTGCAGAATGTGTTCGAGCACCGAGAGTTTCGATTCTTCTTTGGTCTTGAAGGAGCCGGGATCGTCGAGCACTTCGCCGTCGCGGTTGCCGAGGATGTTGGTGGAAAACCATCCGTTGAGGCCGATCATGCGGGCTTTGAATCCGGGCGCGAGGATGGTTTTCATCAGAGTCTGACCGGTTTTGAAGTCTTTGCCGCAGATGGGCGCATCGTTCTGCCGCGAAAGCTCGCGCATCACCGGCAAATCCACGGTGAGATTGGGCGCGCCGTTGGCGAAAGGAATGCCTTCCATCAGTGAGGCATAGGCATAGATCATCGAGGGCGCAATCATCTCGTCGTTTTCGCGCAGGGCTCTCTCGAACGCCTTCACCGACTGATGCGCCGCGGTCGCCGCGATGTACGATTCTGTCGATCCGCACCACATGGTGACCACGCGGCTGGCGCCGCTCGTCTTTCGAAAGTCGCGGATGTCGTCGCGCAACTGCTCGGCCAGGTCCATCTTGGTCTTGCCTTTCTTCACGTTCGGTCCGTCGATCTTCTTGACGTAGTTATGATCGAAGACTGCCGCGCGCGGCGTCACCGAAGAAAGAAACGGCTTCAACTGATCGAGCAGCTTCTGTTCGAGCACTCCGGCGTTTGAAGCTGCTTCGTACATGTCGTCTTCGAAGATGTCCCAGCCGGTGAAGACCAGATCGTCGAGGCCGGCCAGCGGCACAAATTCTTTGATCTTGGGCGATCGACCCTCGGTGCGTTTGCCGAGCCGCACCGTTCCCATCTGCGTGAGCGAGCCGATGGGTTTCGCCAGGCCTTTGCGAATCGCTTCCACGCCGGCGACAAATGTGGTCGCTACCGCGCCCATGCCTGGGATCATCACCCCCAGCTTGCCCTTGGCCGGCTGCATGGCGCCGTTGGGTTTGGCCTGCGCTTTGCTTTCTGACTTCACTTCGTTTTCCGATTTCACTTCCGCGCGCGACGACTTCAACGCCGTCTTAACTTTTGCGGAATGGACTTTTACGGACTGCACTCTTGCGGACTTCTGCCGTGTCGCCATATGGGTAAGGCCGACCTCTCAGTGGAATCTCTATGCTGTGTGCAAACCGGATATGTTCTCGTATTCAGCGGGGACATTGCAAACTGCGGCAGCCCAACGCGCAATATTTCAATTCAACGGTAGGCCTCGCGTATTGGTTGGGGAACGCGGCGCAAGGCCTTTCTTTCTTTCTCTGGCTTTCTTTGGCTTTCTTTGGCGCGGCTTGTCGATGCGTCGCATCGCTTATTTGCGTTGGACTTCCAGACCGCATTTCTTCATACTCATCATACTTCGCCACAGTCTGTGCTGAAGGTGCCGCGAAGCCGCTATTTGTTTCCAGCTCTGTTGCTCGGAAACAAGTCTTTTTGACCTCGTTGGTCTCCACCTAAATCTGAGCTCGCGCCATTGCGGCACTACGCCGTTCGTGTGCTCCGTGCTCTTCAGATTAAGAACAGGAGAACCTCAATGAAATCGATTTGCAGATTTGTGTATGTCGCCGCCCTAGCCTTCTCCGCTTTCAGTGTTGCGCCCACCCTGGCTTCGGCCCAGAGTGCGCGCGGCAGCTTTACCCTTACTCACGAGGTGCACTGGCAGAACGCCATCGTTCCCGCCGGAGAGTATCGCTACTCGATTGAGCCGAACGGGCCGTCCAGCCTGATTACTCTGACCAAGATGAGCGGTAACGGTGCGGGCTTCATGTTGCTGGTGAACGACGTCGAAACCGGCGTCCTCACGAAGCAAACCCGCTTGATTGTCGTTCCCACCGCAGCGGGCAGTTTCGTCAGTTCGATGGAGCTTCCCGAATCGGGTGTGACCCTGCACTTCGCTGTGCCGACGAAAGTGCGAGAGGTTGCAACCACAACCACGCTGGCCGCGGCAACGTCCGGCAAATAAATCCGCGCGCCGCGTACCGGGAGCAGAATCCTCCAGTTCTGCTCCCGGCTTCATTTCACTGAACTGATTGTCATTACTTGGTCTTCAGGCTTCCCAGATTGGAGGTTTTCGAAGTTGCTGGCGCATTCCCTTTAGGAGAGGTTTCCTGAACGGGAGTTTCCCTTGACTTCGTCGCTGAGCACGATGGCCTCGGCAATTTCTTTCATCGCTCTGCGGGTTTGCCGGCTCTGCCTCTGCAGGGCCAGATAGGCCTGCTCTTCGCTGAGTCCGAGCTCGCGCTGCAGAATGCCTTTGGCGCGTTCCACGACTTTGCGAGTCTGCAATTGTTCGGCGAGGTTGACGTTGACTTCTTCCAGGCGTGCCATCTCGATCTCTGCGCCCACCAGAAATCCGATGGTGGAAATCAGGCGGATCTCGCGCGGCTTGTATACGTGGGGCAGACGATGCTGCAGGTTGATGACGCCGACCACGCGGCCGCGGCTCATCAACGGCACCGAGAGGAAAGCTTCGTAGCTGTCTTCGGGCAGTTCATGAAAACACTGAAAGCGCGGATCAGTGGCTGCTTTCTCCGCCACGGCCACGGGCTCGCGATGCTCAGCCACCCAGCCCGTAATGCCCTGTCCAACGCGCACTTTGAGGCGATCGACTATTTCTGGGTGAGGGCTTTTCGAGGCGCGCAGCACAAGCTCCTGGCCCTCGAGCACATAAATCAGGCAGGAATCGCACTTAACCAAAGCGGAGGCAAATTCCACAACGCGGGTAAGCACTTCATGAAATTCGTCGGCCGCTCCTAAGCGGACGCCGATTTCGTGCAGCACATCAACAGGTGATTCAACAGCAAATGATGAGTCCATAAAATAGTCTATCGACACGCTAGGGAATAAGTCTAATTCCAAATTTTGATGGGAAGGATAAAGGATTTCCCGCCGGTTTGTAACGGTAGTTTTACATCGTTTGCGGGGCCGCGGCATCGGGCAGCGGCAGGGTTCCGGTCAGGTTCGGGTAACGGATGTCATCCTGAGCGCAGCATGTGCCTTCGCAAAGCGAAGGCACATGCGGAATCGAAGGATCCCAATTGGAGCCGCCGAGGGCTCGTCCAGGAATTCTCGGCGCACTCTGGATTTTGGCGGCACACTTCCCATCAACACGATGCGCAGGGGGAACGCCCTGACGCGCCCCTGGCAGTTCAAGCGGGTGCAGGGATCCTTCGACTGCGAGAGTCGATTCGCCAATGCGAATCGACTCACTCCGCTCAGGATGACAAAACTTGCTCAGGATGACAAAACTTGCTCAGGATGACAGAACTTGCTCGGGATGAGGGCACTTGCTCAGGCTGAGAGCACTGGCTCAGGATGACAAAACCGTGGTTATGCGCGGCCGATTATGTCTTGCACCCACTCCCCCGCTTCCCGCGTGCCCAGCGTGCCACCGATATCCTGCGTGGTCTTCTTTTGCCGCACGGCTTCGAGCACGGCGGCTTCGATCTTCTCGGCTTCTTTTGTCAGTCCCAGATGCGCGAGCATCATTGCTGCTGTGAGAATCGCGCCGAACGGGTTCGCCACATTCTTGCCTGCGATGGGCGGCGCGGAGCCGTGCACCGGTTCAAACATCGACGTCTTTCCGGGATGGATATTTCCGCTGGCGGCCATGCCGAGCCCGCCCTGCAACCCGGCGGCGAGGTCGGTGATGATGTCGCCGAACATGTTGTTGGTGACGATGACGTCGAACTGCCGCGGATCGCGCACCATCTGCATGCAGAGCGCGTCCACGTACATGTGCTGCGGCGTGATCTGCGGATATTCTCCGCTCACCTCTTTGAACACGCGCTGCCACAAGCCGCCGGCGTGGGTCATGGCATTGGATTTGTCACAGAGGAGCACGCGCTGCCGCGCCGCGCCGTCTAGCTTCGCGTGCCGCTCGCAATATTCGAAGGCGTAGCGGATGATGCGCTCGACGCCTTTGCGGGTGTTGATATCTTCCTGAATGGCAATCTCATCGGGCGTGCCTTGCTTGAAAACTCCGCCTGTATCCGTGTAAACGCCTTCCGTGTTTTCGCGGATCACGACGAAGTCAACGTCTTTCGGCTCAACATTTTTCAGCGGACACAACGCCGCATCGAGCAAGCGCACCGGCCGCACGTTGGCGTAGAGATCCATCTTGAACCTCATGCCGAGCAGGATTTCTTTGGCATGAATGTTGGTCTTCACGCGTGGGTCGCCGAAAGCGCCCGCTAGAATGGCATCGAAGTCGCGCCCCAGCATGGCGAAGCCATCGGGCGGAACGGTAACGCCATCGGCGAGATAGCGGTCGGCGCCCCAGTCGAATTCGCTGAGTTCGATATCCGCGCCCGTGGCTTGAATGACTTTGAGAGCCTGGGGGATGACTTCTTTGCCGATGCCATCTCCGGGGATGACGGCGATGCGTTTCCGGGAAGAAATTTGCGTGCTCACGGCAGAAAACTTAACACAAGCCGCGAGGAATGAGTAGGTTGCAGAAGAGCGGGTGATGGTGCAGTTTGAAAATACTCCGCGCGAGAATCCCTCGCCCCGCTGGAGAAAACGCGGGGCTTCGGGATGACGCCGTCCAGTTAAGGTCCAAACTGCGCCACTACCGACGAACGCCGCTGGTTGCGAGATCGAGAAGCGGCAGGAATTACGCGGCACCGCGCGAAAATCAATCCCTTCGCCTTCGCTTATAATCAAATAGCTTGGGCTTCACAACCAGCCGATGACTCAAACTCCCCTCCACGACGCGTTGCTAGGGCAGGCCGATGCCAATGCGCGGCCGGTGCGTATCGCCGAATATCGCGGCGCCACTACTGCGGCGAATTTCGGCGATGCGAGGGCGGAGTTCTCCGCTTTGCGCGAGGGTTGCGGCGTCTATGACCTGGGATTTCGCGCCAAGATTTCGCTGACGGGCGACGACCGCGTGCGCTGGCTTAACGGCATGGTCACCAACAACATACGCGACCTGGCCACCGGGCAGGGCGTGTATGCATTTCTGCTGAATCCGCAGGGACGGATTTTAGGCGACCTCTACGCCTACAACCGCGGCGAGTCGCTGTTGCTCGACACCGACCGCAGTCAAGTGGAAAAGATGCTCGCCACCTTCGAGCATTACATCATCATGGACGATGTTGAAGTGGCAGAGGTTAGCGAGAAGCTGACGGCTTTGGGCGTGGCCGGACCGAGGGCGCGTGCGGCTTTGCAAACTGCGGGGATCGAGATTCCGGAACTGGCACCGCTGCAGTCGATTGCGCCGCGATGCAACTGCGAATGCGAGTGCGTGGAGTGTACGGTGGTGCGTGGAGAAGAAGTGCAGCACGAGCCTTCACAAGGCCAATCGGAGGGCCAGTCGTCACAAGGCCAGCCTCACGAGAATCAGTCTTACGAAATCTGGCTTGCTCCGAAAGATGTAAAGCAAACCTGGCGCGCTCTGCTGGCCGCGGGTGCGACGGCGGTTGGTTCGGAGGCGCTGGAGATGCAACGGGTCGTGGCGGGTATTCCGCTCTATGGCGTGGATATTCGCGAGCGGGACCTGCCCCAGGAAACCGAACAGACGCGGGCGCTGAACTTCACCAAAGGCTGCTACGTGGGGCAGGAAATCGTGGAGCGTATCCGCTCGCGAGGAAATGTGCATCGCAAGTTCACCGGTTTCATTGCGGAGAATGGCGCGCAGATCGCACCCGGCATGAAGATCGCGGCTGCGGAAAAAGAAGTCGGAGAGATTACCAGCGCAACATCCGTGATCCTGGCCGGCGCGGAGCGAACCGTGGCCCTGGGCTACATTCGCCGCGAGGTGGGAGTGCCGGGCAAGGAAGTCGCCATCGGCGAAGCGAAGGCCGTTGTGGTGCAGCTTCCGGTGGGTGAATCTGCCCTGCAGCGTCAAAGTTCCTTCGCCGTGCACCGCGAGGGGTGAGGTTGGATGACGCTTCTCACCGTGGGAGCGGTTTAAGTGGCAGACGTTTAGAATTGAAGCTCCTGAGTTTCGGGGACATCCAGTTTCCAGGACATCATAAGGACACGTTCAATATGGCGGAGAAAAGACAAGAATCACCCAGCTTCACGGTAAAGGACCGGCGACTGTTCACTGCAGACGGCGAATTGCGCAACGATGTAACCCAAGAAGTGGCGCAGCCGAACGCGGAGGCTCCGAAGGCGGAGCCTGTGGCGGCCGCTTCGACTGAGGTCGCAGAGACGCCAGCCATGGCGACGTCACCCGCTGCCGCGGCCACTGCGCCAGCAACGGGAATTGACGAGGTGGGGGATATTCCGCCCCCACCCACGGCGGCCGAGCAGCGGGCGCAGGCCGACGCTTACCTGCAATCGTCGAAGGAACTGGATTCGCAGGTGGAACTTAGCGGGGGTTCGGCGAAAGAATTCGAGATGACGTTCGAGCGCTTCATGGCGTCGCTGTACATGACCGCGATGATGCAACTGGGCCTGATGCATCAGCAGGGAGCGCAGCCACAGGTTGACATCATCGGCGCGCGCCAGACCGTCGACACGTTCAGCCTGATCGCCGAGAAAACCAAGGGCAACCTGACTTCGACCGAAGAGAACTTCCTGCACAACAGCCTCTACGAGCTGCGCATGGCATATGTGGAGGTCACCAATGCACTGGCGCGGCCGCCGCAGCCCGGGGCCGCCACCGGAACCCGCGGACGTTGATCATTAGAGCATGATCTTCAAAGCATGATCTTCGGAGCATGATCAGTCAGAGCATCATCACTGAGGGTATGACGCTTTGCTGCACCCAGGTTCGGGCACGCGGGGTTCGGGCATGAAGGCCACACTCACCGTGCTGGGCAGCGGGACGTCGATGGGCGTGCCTACGCTGGGCTGCGATTGCGCGGTGTGCCACTCGACCGATCCGCATGACCGGCGCACCCGGCCATCGATCATGATCGAGTACGGCGGGAAAGTGGTGCTGATCGACACCACTCCCGATTTTTACGCGCAAGCCATCCGCGAGCGCATCACGCGTGTGGATGCCGTATTTTACACGCACACCCACGCCGACCACATTCTCGGCATCGACGACCTGCGGCCCCTCAGTTATCGCCACAAGCCAGGCCGGTTGCCGCTTTACGCGCGTCCGGATGCGGCGGCGTTTCTACGCAAAATGTTCAGCTACATCTTTGACGCGGATTACAAGTTCGGCGGCTTGCCCCGGCTGGAGCTGAAACCCATCGACGGTCCGGTGGAGTTGTTTGGCGCGCGCTTCGATCCGGTGTGCATCATTCACGGCGAAACTGAAATTTATGGCTTCCGGTTTGGATCCGCGGCCTATCTGACCGACCACAGCGAGATTCCCGAAGCGTCATTCCATCAGTTGGAGGAATTGGATATTTTGTTTCTGGATGCGCTGCGGCACAAGCCGCATCCCACGCACTCGACGGTGGAGAACTCGTTGCGCATCGTGGAGCGCGTCAAACCGAAGCGCGCGTTCTTCACCCACATTTGCCACGACCTGGCGCATGAGGCGACCAACGCGACGCTGCCGCGGCATGTGCGGCTGTCGTACGACGGAATGAAGGCGGAGTTTGAAATCTGAAATTCAGCGGTCAGTGGACAGTGGTCAGGACCCAGTAAGAACTTCCGGGAACACTGCTCCTGCCCATTGAGCACTGTCACTGATCACCTGCATGCAGGTTTTTCACAAACTCGAAGACGTTCCTGCCGATTTCGGCCCCACGCTGGTAAGCGTGGGCAACTTTGACGGCGTGCACCGGGCGCATGCGCATGTGCTGAGGGAGATCGTGCAGCGGGCACGGCAGATCGGAACCAAGGCCGTAGCAGTAACGTTTGAGCCGCATCCGGTGCGCATCCTGCGGCCGGACTCGGGATTGAAACTGCTGACTCCAGTGGCGGAAAAGTTGCGCCTGCTGCAAGCTACCGGGATTGACGCGGTTCTGGCGTTGCCTTTTGGGCGCGATCTTTCGTTGATGACGCCGCGCCAGTTTGCGGAGCGGATTCTAAAGAAGAAGTTACATGCGCGCGAGGTGCATGAGGGCTACAACTTCCACTTCGGGCACAAGGCGGCGGGAGATATGAACCTGCTGGCAACTTTCGGGCGCGAACTGGGCTTTGAAGTGAAGCTTTACGCGGAGGAAACGCTGCGTGGCGAAAAAGTTTCGAGCAGCCACATCCGCAAATTGCTGAGCGAGGGACGGGTGAGCCGGGCGCGGCATCTGCTGGGGCGTCCGTTTTGTATTCTGGGCGCGCCGGGCCGTGGCCGCGGCTACGGCTCGAAATACACTGTCCCGACCATCAATCTGGCCCGCTATGAAGAACTTGTGCCGAAAGACGGCGTCTACATCACGTTGACACGCGTGGGCGCCGAGCGTTTTGATTCCGTCACCAACGTGGGCAATCGTCCAACGTTTGGCGCAGATTCGTTTGCCATCGAGAGCCACTTGCTGAACTTTCATCCTATTGAGCTGACGCCGGAAAGCGAAGTCGAAATTTGTTTTCTTGACCGGGTGCGCGATGAGATCAAGTTTCCGTCAGTGGAGGCGCTACGCGAGCAGATTGCACGCGATGTGAACAAGGCAAGAAGATATTTCCATTTGCTGGGACGATGACATACCGCAAGCTAGCTGAATAAATCGCGGTGCGCGCGTTCGGCGAAATAGGTGGCGCCAACGCCCGACTGTGACAACAGCGGATTACCTCTGTACCAAAACGGTACCCATCCGTCTAACAATTTCAATCACTGTTCAGTTTGCGCATTCTCCGTCCATGAATCCCATCTTGAAGATCCTCCGCGCCAAACAATCTGTCGTGGCCAACGACCAAGAGTACACACTTATGCGTCAGATCGCGAGCGAACTGAAAATGTTCGGAGCCGCCGGCTGGCTTGTTGAGCCAGTTCCGTTCACGGATTCAGCCGGGAGCCAAGGAGATGTTTCGCGAGCTAATGCGGCAAATAGCCTGATTCCATAGGGAGCTTGCCGTCGACCCGCACGACGTTGATGGTGTTGTCGACGGAGCGGGCATCCACAAAGCCGACGGCGCCAGCATTGGATTGCACAATCTTGAGTACGTCCGCGTCGGAGTCCGCCATTACGATGGAATCCTTGTGAGCGGTGATCATCGCCTTTAACTCGTCGGCACTCATCTTGATCAAGCGCTCCAGCGTTTCGGTTTCGCCGGCGGAGCCCTTGTGCAGAACCAAGATAACGGCCTTGCCGTCGGGCCACTTCCTGATCTCCGAGCGGAAAATCTTGGACAGGTGGACGGACGTGACGTTCCCCACGCTGTTTTCCTTGTTGACCACGACCGCCATGTGGTGGGCAAAACAGGGGGTAAGGAACGTCAGGAGAAAAACAAGGGGCGCGGCAACCCGCTGAAATCTCATAAGCACATCCGGTTTCAGAGCGTCGTTAGTGAAGGTGACACGACGAGGCTAACCTAGAATCGCGGCTCGCGAAGTAAAAACATTGTAAACGACAGTGCGGGTACCCGGTAAGAAAACATCCAGAGCGGCTGCGAAATTGGGATTGCAATACCGAAATCGGAAATTGACAATTCCTGATCTGCTCGTACAATCCGCACTTCATGGCGATTGGCCCTATCCAACTGATTCGGCAGGCAACACCGGGGCAGCGGCGGACGCTGCTGGCGGCGGCGCTGGGCTGGGCGCTCGACGCGTTCGACGCCATGCTCTACGCGCTGGTGCTGACGCTGCTGATGCGCGACCTGGGCATGAGCAAGACCACGGCCGGGCTGCTGGGAACGCTGACATTGGTGGCTTCCGGCATCGGCGGCTTGCTGTTTGGCTTTCTTGCCGATCGCATCGGACGCAAGCAGGCGCTGATGGCGAGCATCCTGACGTATTCGGTGTGCTCGTTCGCTTCCGGCCTGGCGACCAGCATTGCGATGCTGGCGGCGGCGCGATTCGTGCTCGGGCTGGGGATGGGAGGCGAATGGAATACCGGCGCGACGCTGGTGGCCGAGAGCTGGCCGACGGAGTTTCGCGCCAAGGCAATTTCGATCGTTCAGAGTTCGTGGGCGCTGGGCTTTGCTGCGGCCGCGTTGGTGGCGGGTCCGGTGGCGCGGTATTTCGGATGGCGGGCCGTGTTCTTCGTGGGCATTCTGCCGGCGCTGCTGACTTTGTGGATTCGGCGCGGAGTGCCGGAGTCGGCGATGTGGGAACAACGGGCGTCGCAGGGACAACGCGATGCGATCGGCAGCGGCCACGTCGAGAGCGGCAAAGACGTAACGGGTAATGTCTCTACGAGCATTTCGACGAGCTTTTCGACGATCTTCCGGCCGCCGTACGTGAAACATACTTTTGCGCTTCTACTATTCAACTTCTTTGGCATGTTTGCATGGTGGGGGCTGTTCACCTGGCTGCCGCCATACTTGTCGCTGCCGGTGGAGCAGGGCGGACGCGGCTTTGGCGTGCTGGGTACGACCACGCTGCTGGTGGTGCTGAATGTGTTTGGGATGTTTCCCGGTTATGCCAGTTTCGGCTGGGTGGCGGATCGTCTTGGACGGCGCAAGGCATTTCTTGTCTATAGCTTAGTAGCAGCATTTCTGGTTCCACTTTATGCTGCGGCACGCTCTCCCGGCGCGCTGATGCTGCTCGGAACGATAGTGGCGTTTTTCGGGACGGGAATCTTCTCCGGCTCTGGAATCATGGGCAGCGAGATTTTTCCAACCGGCTTGCGGGCACGAGCGCTGGGCTTCACTTACAACGGCGCGCGGACGATGAGTTCGGTAGCGCCATTGGTGATTGGGCGAGTGGGTCAGATGAAAGGTTTGAGCTGGGCGTTTTATTTGTGCGCGGCGGGATATCTGCTTGCCGCACTCATGACGACGCAGTTGCCGGAGACGCGTGGAAAGAAGCTCGATTAGAACAGCCCTGGCGTGGAGCCGGTATCCGACGATTTCAGCTGCGATGGCGCGATTGAGACCACGGCAAGGCGACTCGCACACAGATGATTCCAGCAAGATACGGGAGAAACGGGTGTAGAATGCTCGACGTTCTCGAAATCAATTTGCCCGGAAGGCGCTTCCACGACATTCCGCTGAAGCGTCAGGTGGCCAAAATGATCTTCCGGGGCAACCCAGAGGGTAAGTTATGTACAAGGGCCTTTGGTGCGTGATCCTGTATTCGCTTGCCTTAGTGATGCTTCTATCTGGAGCCTACTGGCATGTGAACTGTACCGTCTACGTTATGGCAGGGCTGTTCTTCGGTTGGGATATCTGGTTTGTCGGCGGTGAGCACTTTGAAGGGCGAACCACGACAAAGATCCTGAGCCACTGCCGGGATGCGGAGACGCTGATGTCGTACTTCATCGGTTTCTACGCTGCCGTGTTAGCTGTGGTTTTCACTGACACAGGCAAGACCACAACATTTCTCAAAGCTTGCCACCAGGCACATCTTTCCATGTGCTTTGTCGGCGCTCCATTAGTGCTTGCCGCTATCCCGATGCTGTTCATCCCGGTTGAGTTTGGCAAGAAAAAAGATGAAGCCGCCCACCAGAAGGAGGACATAACGCGGAGCGTTAAGGCGCTGATGTTTGTCAACATTTATTTCGAAAAGCTGGTGGTGTTCACGTTCGTCCATGACCTTTTGCGAATATCGATGGCGCTGGTGAAACTTTCCGAGTGGTGAGCCAGAGTCGAGATCCGAACAATAACCCTCGCGGGTCCAACCGCCAACAGCTTCCGACGCGGCGAGACTAAGAATTCCACCGGCTCGACTCTTCACCTCAACCCAAGCGTCCGCACTCCGTATTAGTATTGCCGTTCGCCTCTCGTGCATTCTGCCTGCTGAGTTCACATATTTGTTGGTGGTGGTTTTGCCGGCGGCGAGTAGGGACGATACTAAACATGACGCAACTGATATCAACTTCCGAGCCGTCGTGGGCAGCGTTTGGCAGCTTACGCGCAAGCGGCCGCAGGACGCAGCTTCTGGTTCTTTCTTTGGCACTATGCTATGCGGTCTACCTGCTGCAGATGTTTAGCCCCCTGAGAATGACGACCGATTCGGTGGAGTACTTGTCGGTGGCTGCGTCTGGAGCGGACGGTAACGGCTTTTTGCTTCTCGGCCAACCCACGCAACATCCTGCCGGGTATGCTGCCATGATAGCGGCTTTAGACCGCGTCGGGATTGCTGGGCCTTGGAGCCTGGTGGGACTAAACTGCGCGTTCCTGCTGATCGGAGTGCTGGCCAGTTACCTTGTCGCTCGCAGGGCATTTCTCCTAAGCGTCGACGCCGCAATGTTAGGCTCTCTCCTCACGCTGCTTAGCTTTCTCGTGGTTAAACACACGCCTGTGGTCTTGAGCGACATCCCTTTTTTCGGATTGTCGCTCGCCAGTCTGTCCCTGCTGCAGCGGGCAGAACTAGAGGACAGGGGAATCCGGCGACAAGCCGCATGGTTATTCCTAGCGCTCATGCTGCTATTGGCCGCAACCTTGACTCGGTCGATCGGAATTACTCTGCTGCCGGCCATGGGCTGGGTGGCTGGGCGCATCACCGGATTGGATAAACGCCTTCGCCGCGATAAAACCTTGCGGTTTGTTCTTGTCTTGATCATCGCGGCGTCGGTTGCGATAGGAAGCTTGCTGTTTAAGCGCAGCATGTACGGAAGCATGTTCTCAGCGGATTACAGGCATGGAATCGTGGGAACTTGGGCAGCCACGGCAGTCCTCAGGCTGAGAGAGTTAGGTGAGCTGACGCTCAACATTCCTGCGACTAAAGTACCCGCGGTGAAGTACGCCGCCGGGATGGTAGGACTGCTGGTAATTGTCCTCCTGGCGGCGGGGCTCTATCGCCGCAGGAGCCAACTGAGAGCGGCGGATATCTACCTGATCGCCTGCCTGGGTGGTCTCTTGCTGACGCCGTGGTCGCAAGACGCTCGCTACTGGATTCCCGTTCTACCGATCATAATCGCGGCATTGATGGCGGAGATCAGCTCCTGGTGGCGCCAAGCTGCGACGGTGCGGTGGGCCGGCTATGCAATTTGCGGCCTGTACGGGGCCATGGGAATTATCGCGCTGGGGTACAGCACGCGAGTCACTTTCTCTGGAGCTGCGTTTCCCGAGATATATGGCGGCGGTTCATTCGCGCCCATCTATCGAATCGTATTGCTGCACCAACCTCCGCTGCCGAATGAGTCCTTTGATCCGGAGGCCCTGCGCGTGCTGCAACGGTATGGGGGACGGAAAACTGAAAAACTCCCCGATCATCCATGACATCGGGTTACTCGATCGGTTCGACGACAATCGACTTTTCTTCTGCCGCAATGGCGCGTGCGGGGCGCTGAACGATCACGATGGCGGCGAGCACAAAGACAATTCCCAATGTCTGAATCGGGCGCAGCACTTCGCCTAACAACCGGGCAGCGAGAAGGATGGAGAATACCGGCTCCAGACAACTGGCGATGATGGCGCGAGTGGGCTCCAGATGCTGCAGGCCGAGGAAGTAGAGAGAGAACGCTCCCAGTACCGAGATCATCGAAAAAACGAACAGGAACAGCCACTGCGAGGGTGCGTAGTGGGCGGAGGCGATTTTCCATGGAGGGTTGACGACGAGCCAGAACGCGGCGGCGGCGGCGAGCGTCCAGACGAGCACCCGCCAGCGATCGTAGCGGGCCAGGATGCGGTGGCCGCCGATATTGTAGAAAGCGAAAGAGAATGACGCCAGCAACGCGGCAATCAGGCCATAGGAATCGAGGCGCAGCGCTGGTCTCGCGTTTGGTCCTGCTCCGGGTTTCACTCCGACGATGCCGATGACCAGGGCGATTCCAATAACCGCCAACGCCACAGCCGCCACCCTTTGCGGGGAAAGTCTTTGTTGTCTGCGTGCGACGACGTAGATCAAGACCCACACCGGCGCGGTGTATTGCACGATGATGGCGGTGGCGACGCTGGTCCTCTGAATGGCCACGTAGTAGAAGTAATTTGACACGGCCACTCCCAAAATACCCAGCAGGAAACAATAAGCGAGATCGCGCGCCGGCAGCTTGATACGCTGCCAGCCGTGTAAACCAACCAGAAGAGGAAGCAGCGCGAGGAACGAGAACGTGGTGCGAGTCTGCGAAAGAATAAGCGGATCGATTGGACGGATAGCGGCGCTGCCCAACAGTAATTGCCCAGTAAAAACCGCGCGGCCCAACGCTGCGGACACTCCCCAGAGAAACGCCGCCGAGGCAATAAAGAAGTAGCCGCGAAAAGGATGCGACGGCGGCTGAGAGGACTTTGCTGCGTTGGGGATGGTGGGCCTCGGCTTATGAGTCTGCGAATTCGATCGTGGCAGTGATCTTTGCGGTCTTGTCGAGCATGGCGGAAACCGAACAGTACTTTTCTTGCGACAGCCGGACTGCATCTTCGACCGCTTTGCGCGAAACTCCTCCGCCCACGCGGTACGTCAGCCTGATTTCGGTGTAGACCGAAGGCGGTTCCGCGGCGCGCTCGGCCTGGGCGCGCACTTCGAGGCTGGTGAAAGGCTCGCGCTTCTTGCGCAGGATTGAGACAACGTCGTAGCCGGTGCAACCGCAGAGAGCAACGAGCACGAGTTCCATGGGGGTGTTGCCCGCGGCTTTGTCGCCGTCGACGACAATTGTGTGGCCACTACTGGCGACTCCGTTGAAGCACTGCTTCTCGATCCAGATGGTACGAGCTTCCGTCACGAGTGCAGCCTCCAGGCAGGAATCAGGGAATCATAATGGAGCAGCAAGCTTAGCAGGATGTGGAACACGAGATAGATTGCCCAGATCGCGACATAGGCGAGGAGCATCTTCCGTAGGTTCCTTAAGACGTACCAGAGAAGCAGAAAGTCCACAGGGATCGGTGCAGCCACGACCGCCCATATCGGTGCGCCGAGGCTCTGGACGCTGTACCCGAGGAGGCAGACGAAGCAACCGATCGCGAGCGAAGCAAAAACATGCGCTTTCTTGTCGACCAGATACATGCCCAATCCCCAAGAAAGCGCGGTGAACAAGATCGCGATGTCGAGCAGGATTGGCGCTGGCAGCGAGTTCAGCATGTTTACCTGCGGTTGTCGGTGCTCGGCTCGGGGTGAATGAGGACGCGGAATAGCTCGGGGGCGTCCTGCTTCATGTGAATCTCGAGTTCGGTCTGAACGTCATGCACGCGGGCCAGCGGGAGATCGTCAGAAAACGTGCAATGGCACGAGACGTAGAGACGGCCGCGCACGCGCTTGACGGCGATTTCGTGCATGTCGAGAATTTCCGGAAACTGAGAAGCGGCGGTGCGGAGCCGGCGCTCCAGATCGGCGTCGCGGACAAGTTCCTCCGTCTTCTCGATGGTCGCCGGCTCACTTTCGATGTGGGTCAGGATTTCGGCAATCTCCGGAACGTCACGCCGCATTTCCGCTTCGAGGTCCGTGACTTGATCGTGCGCGTCTTTGAGCGTCATGCGCTCGTCGAGCTCGACGTGTTGCTCCACATGATACTGCCCGGCGAGGTCTTGCACGCTGATGTCGTGGACGTTCAGATTGTGGCGGGTAGCGGCGGCGCGTATTCGGTCGAAGATATTTTCCGAACGCTGAGCGCGCGGCAGCGGCTGGACGGTAACGTCGGCGTCAGGAAGAATGCGCTGAACCGCGGCGGCGACGGCTTCCACCAGTTGTTCGGAACGCTGGAAGGTAACGGAGCGGGCCAGACCAACCGCGAGGTCGGCGAAATAGCGGCTCCCGACGCGGCGAATGCGGACGCGATCCACTTCGAGCACGCCATCGACGCGAGAGACGGCGGCGATAATCTCGGCGCGCACTCCTGCGGGAGCGGCGTCCAGCAAGGCGTCCATGGTTCGCCGGGCGAGGCGCCAGCTCACAGAGACAATAACGCCGGCGACGAAGAGGGCGGCGATCGGGTCGGCGCGGCGCAGCCAGTCCATGTGAAAGCTGCGTCCCAGCATCACGAGAACCAGACCAAGGACGACCACGCCGGCCGACCAGATGTCGGTGGAAAAATGGAGCGCGTCGGCTTCGAGCGCCTGACTTTCGTACTTGGTGGCGATGCGGCCCAGCGCGCGGGAGCGCCACCAGTCCACGGCCATGGAGATCAGGAGTACGGCGAAGGCGCTTACGGATGGCTCGACCTCAATGCGTCGAACGAAAAGACGGAGCAGAGCTTCGTAGATGACCCACGCGCAAGCGAGCAGCAGCAGGGCAGTTTCTACGAAGGCGGAAAAACTTTCTACCTTGCCGTGACCGTATTGGTGGTCGGCGTCGGCGGGCTTGTCGGAAACGCCGACGGAAAAATAGGTCAGGAGTGCGGCGATAAGATCGAGGCCGGAGTGGGCAGCTTCGGAGAGGATGCCGAGGCTGCCGGTGGTTACCCCGACGGCAATTTTTCCGCCGGTGATAACCAGAGCGGCGAGAACCGATCCCCCAGCCACGGCGCGCTTCTCGGCGCGCATGGCGTCCGGCGAATAGAGGGCATGTGTTCCCGACATGTTGGGATTATCGCTGGTGACGCGCAATTGCGCAAAACCTCGCGGCACCAGCAGGAAGGGCAAGCGCAGAAAGAATGGAGATTGCGGTTGACCGCTCCAAGTGCAACTGGTTCTCGGGTATCGATGGCAAGCCAGACCAGTTCCGAAAACGCACAGGGGCGAGCCGCCGTCTCTGACCATCGTAACCGGCCACGAGCGACAGTTTAAGGCGCCGATATGCTAGGATTCTAACTTCGGTCACTCAAACTTCCTGAACTACCAATCCTGGAGGAATCTCGTATGCGTAAGAGTTGGCTGGTGTGTGTGCTGTTGGGGAATCTGGCCTGGGGACAGGCGCCGATGGGAACAATGCCGCCCGCGCCAGCGAGTGCGGCGCAAACGCCCGGCTCCGGCAATAAGCCGCCAGCCCCGGCGGCTGCGCCGGTGGCAGAGAATCTGCCGGCGAATGCGCCCGTGATCACGATCACAGGTTTCTGCCCTGCGACGCCAAGAGCTACCGCTGCCAAAACTGCGACTGGCGGCAAGACAGCGGCAGTCCCCGCGAAAAAGCCGGCAGACTGCAAGACGGTGATAACCCGTGCCGAATTCGAAAAAATTGCCAACGGAGTTTCCCCTACGGTGACGCCGCAATTGAAACGGCAGTTGGCGAACGTGCTGCCGCGCTACATGGTCATGTCGGAAGCGGCAAAAGCCAAGGGCTTGGACAAGACCGAGCGCTTCAATGAGACGGTGAAGTTCGCCAAAATGTCGATTCTGACGCAGGAACTGCAGCGCAGCATCCAAGAAGAAGCTGCCAAGGTTTCCCCCGACGCGATAGAAGACTATTACAAGAAGAATCCCGAGGCTTATGAGCAGTTTTCGCTGGACCGGCTGTTCATTCCCCGCTACAAGCAGCCCGCGGCAGAAGGCGTGAGTGAGAAAGAAGAGAAGCTCACCGAAGAGCAACAGAAGGCGAAGGAAGAAGCCGATAAAGCGAAGCAGGAACAGGGCGAGCAGGAGATGAGCAAGTTGGCCGAAGGCCTGCGGTCGAGAGCCGCGGCTGGCGAGGACTTCCTGACGCTGCAGAAGGAGGCGTTTGCGGCCGCGGGCATGAAGATGGAATCCCCGACCGTGAACCTGCCCAAGGTGCGCCGTACCGGGCTGCCTCCGGCGCACGCCACCGTGTTTGCACTGAAGGCAGGTGAGGTGTCGCAGGTGATCAGCGACAACGGCGGCCACTATGTGTACAAAGTTGTGAGCAAAGAAGAAGTGCCTCTCGACCAGGTAAAGGAGGAAATCCACAACACGCTGAAGAGCCAGGGGCTGCGTGACCTGATGGACAAATACCAGAATTCGTACAAGGCGGAGAACAACCCGGCTTACTTTGGACCGGCGGAGCAGCCCGGTCCGCGCCAGATGCCGCCGCCGCGCATGCCACGCCCGCAGGGGGCTCCTCCAGCCATGCCGCCTCCGGGACAGGCCCCACCGCCGGCTCAGAATCCGCCGGCGCAACCACCACCAGCAGCGAAACCGAACTGATGGACTCAGCCAAACCTGTCGTCGTGGTCACCGGGGCGGCCGGAAACCTGGGTTCGCGGCTGCTTCCACTGCTGGGAGAATACTCGGTTATCGGGGTGGACATGGTTCCACCCCAGGGCGAGAGTGCTGTGCAGTTCGAGCGCATGGATTTGGGTGAAGAAGCCTCGACCCGGGCCTTTTACGAACTTGTACGCGACATACATGCTGATTCCGTGGTGCACCTGGCGTTTGTGATCGATCCGGTGCGCACAGGAATCGTGGATCTGGAACGCATGTGGCAGATCAACGTCGCCGGCACCGCGCGCGTTATGGAGGCTGTCACCGAGGCGAACCGCACTTCCGACGACGGGGTGAAGCGATTCATTTTTCCCAGCAGCGTTTCGGCGTACGGACCAGGCCTGCCTGCACCCGCCAGCGAAGATTCCCCGCTTGCGGCGCATACCTTGCCGTATGCAATTCATAAGAAACAATCGGATGAAGTGGTGCAGCAGCGCTCGCCCGCACTGCGCGGCTGCAGTGTTTATATTTTGCGGCCGCATATTTTTGCCGGCGCTACCATGGAAAATTACATGGTGGGAGCGTTCCGCGGGACTCCCAACGGCAAGAGTGCGCGAGCGGAAAAGATGCGGCGCGAAGGCAAGCGGCTGCCCTGCATGCTGCCGCGCGGTCAGCAATATCTGAATAATCGCCTGCAATTTGTCCACGTGGACGATATGGCCCGTTTGATTTCGTACCTTCTGCAGCGGTCTCCCGAAGTGAAGCGCCTGACTGTGCTGAACGTGGCTGGACGCGGCGAGCCTCTTACCTTCGGCCGATGCGTGGAAATGGCGCAGGCGAAGCTGCTGCGCGTCCCCGGGAGATGGACGATGCAGATGGTGTTGCAGTTTTTGTGGGCGCAGCACATCTCGGCGATTCCGCCGGAGGCGCTGCCCTACATGACCAGCGAATACATCATGAACACGGACCGGCTGCGCAACTTCCTCGGCTCGGAGTACGAGCACATCATCCGCCACACGATCGCCGAAGCCTTTGCCGATTGCTTCCGTTCCGTTGCCAGTTCCGCTCCCACACAAAGCGCGAGCGCCAGTCAGTCGCACTGATTTTCCCGCGATCATCGCTCACGGCTGCTGCGGTGCTCTTGAAATACGCAGGAAACTCGCAGCAACCTACTTCCTGCCGCGATACAACCCGGCGATTCCGAGAGTATAGGGTGTCCAGGTGACATCGTGAAAACCGGCGAGGCGCATGCGGGCAAGCATCTCCTCCGGCGCGGGGAAGCGTTCTACGGATGCGGGAAGATAGGCGTAGGGTCCGCGAACACCCGAAATCATCGTGCCGACGCGGGGAAGTACGTGCTTGAAATAGATTCGATACAGACGTCCCATTGGTCCCTTGGGCTCGCTGAAGTCGAGGATGCCGCACTCACCGCCGGGCCGCAGCACGCGGGCGATTTCGCGCAGGCCAGCGTCGTAGTCGGCGAGATTGCGGAAGCCGAAAGCTGAAGTAACCAGATCGAAATGGTCGTTCGGAAACGGAAGGTTCAGGGCGTCGGCTTCGATCCAGCACGGGGATGAGACCTGCTTCGCTGCGATCTGCCCGGACACCGAACCGTTGCCGGCGGACAATCCGCCCGAGGCCGCCCTGCCCGAAGATTTTCGCAGCGCACGCTGGAGCATGGCGTGAGAAAAATCCGCCCCGAGAATTTGTGCCGATGAGTTGCCGGCTTGCCTGTGCAAGGCAAACGTCATATCGCCGGTGCCGCAGCAGAGGTCGAGAACGCGAGGATCCGGGCGGCGAAGAATATCCGCGAACGCTGTTGCTGTCCTGCGCCACCATAAGCGATCCACGTTAAACGAGAGCACGTGATTCAACAGGTCGTAGCGCGGCGCGATCGAGGTAAACATTTCGCGGACAGCGCGGGCAGCGGAATGCGCATCGCTCGCGCCCTCGGGAGTCGCGCCGATCACAGTGGATTTGGTGGCTTCAGACGCCATAGATTCGGAAAAGGACCTTGATGCGGCTAATCTCTGCGCGAAAGCCGCCGCAGTTCTTCGACGGCGTCCACCACCACGCGCTCGGGGACGTCATTCGCAATTTCGACTTTGCCGATCTCTCTGGGCAACACGAAGTGCACCACGCCGTTTTGCGTCTTCTTATCCGACTGCAAGCGGGCAAGAACTTTACGCGCGCTGACTTTCACCTCAGGCAGACGGCCAAGACTCAGCACGGCGTCGGCGATGCGGCCAGCCGTCAAACTATCCGTGCGGCCTACCCTTAGCGCGATGTTCGTGGCCGCCACCATCCCCCAAGCGACGGCTTCGCCGTGCAGCAGGCTGCCGTAACCGGTTTCGGCTTCGAGCGCATGTCCGATGGTGTGGCCGAGGTTGAGAACGCGGCGCAAACCTTCTTCGCGCTCGTCGGCGGAAACCACTTCCGCTTTCAACTTCACGGACTGCGCGATCAAATACTCCAGTTCGACCGGATCGCGGCGCAGGATCCTGGCCCGATTCTGTTCGAAACGGAGGAACAGGTCCACATCGCCGATGATGCCGCATTTCAGCGCCTCGTAGAGCCCGGCCCGGAATTCGCGCTCCGGCAGCGTCTTCAGCACAGCCGGATCAATCAACACCACGCGCGGATGATAGAACGTGCCCAGCAGGTTCTTGCCGGCGGCAAGGTTCACCGCGGTTTTTCCCCCGATAGAGGCGTCGACCTGGGCCAGCACCGTGGTTGGAATCTGCACCAATTCCACGCCGCGCATGTAGAGCGAGGCGAGTAAGCCCGTGACATCGCCGACCACACCACCGCCCAGTGCGATCAGAACCGCCTTGCGGTCGGCGCCCAGGCGGGCGAGTTTCCCAGCCAATTTTTCGACGGTGGCCAGCTTCTTCGCGGGTTCGCCGTCAGGCATAGCGACGACTTGCGGCTTGAAACCGGCGGACCTAAGCGAACGGACAAGCTTGGCGGCCCAGCGCCGGCGAACGGGTGGGACGGTCACCGCAAAAACCTGGCTGGCCTGTGGCAGTATTTCGGCCAGGATCGCGCCCGCACGCGCGAGCAACCCATTTTCGATGCGCGCCTGATATGGCCGCGGCAGAACGTGGATGGTAACCTGCGCCATGGTTTTCCATCATATCGCAGAGGCAACGCCGCTTGGAGAAGTCGAACTTTGCGTGAAATGATTCAATGAATCACTTTCCAGTCGATCGCTCCTTCGATGGCGGTGCGGCCGAGGCTCCCACCGAAATCAGCAACACTGCGGCCACGACGGCCAGAGTATGCAACGTCGAGACCGGATAGCGATTCGCGGTCAGCATCTTCAGTCCGATCAACGTTAAGACCGCTGCCAGTCCGTAGTGCAAATAGCGGAAGGTTTTCAACAGTCCAGCGACAGCGAAATACATCGAGCGTAGCCCGAGGACGGCAAACACGTTTGAGGTGTAGACAATGAATGCGTTCAGAGTAATGGCGAGGACTGCGGGAATGGAGTCGACGGCGAAGAGCAGGTCGCTGGTCTCGATGACGACCAGAACGATCAACAGAGGAGTAGCGTAAAAGCCCGAATTCCCTTTCCAGCCGCGAACGAAAAAATCCCCGCCAACATACTGATCGGTGACCGGAATCAATCGCCGCAGAGCCTTCACCACCAGATTCTTCGCAGGATCGGGCTGCTGACCTCCCGCGATCGAGAGGCGAATGCCGCTATAGACGAGCAGGACCCCGAGGGCGTACAGAATCCAATGGAAGCGATGGATCAAGCCAACCCCGGCAAAGATAAAGCAGGCGCGCATGGCCAGAGCGCCGATGATGCCCCAGAACAGAACGCGGTGCTGCTGCTCATCGGGCACAGCAAAATAGCGGAAGACCAGGAGGAAAATAAAGAGATTGTCCACGCTGAGCGCGAGTTCAATCACGTAGCCCGCGACGAACTCGAGCGCAACCTGGCGGCCTTGCCAAAAGAAGATGAGCACGGCGAAACCGGCGGCGAGGGCAATCCACATCGCGCTGCGGGCGATGGCTTGACGGAAGCCGACCACATGGCCCGGGCGATGAGATATCCTAAGTTCCAGCGCCAGCATCCCCAGCGCGAACAGGTTGAAGAGAATCCAGAAGAGAAGCAAATCGAATGGCCGATCGTCGATGGCCAATCTCCGATTCCATCGCTAACAGCCGTGCGGTCGATCGGAAATCGGCAATCGGAATTTGAACCCTGAAAATCCGGCTAATTCTGCCTGCCCAGGCTGCCGCTCTCCCAGGCATCCCACAAACCGAAAGCTTTGAACATTTCGTCGCTGTGAGTTTCGCGCATGGTCTGCTCGATCTGCGGGCGAGTGAGGCGCGGGCCGATCTTTTCCGGCAGGTTGGCGAGGGCGAAGCTCAACACCGCAGCTTCCGCCACATCCTTCTTGAGCTGTGCAAAATCAACCTTGTCGTAGGTGTCGGAGACGGCGTGGTAGTTCTCCAGATAGTTCGCTTCATCCTGATCGGCGACAAATGTGGGAACACCTTCGAGCATGAAATCAAAATGGTCGGTGCCCCATTCCATGTCGGTCTTCAACTCGGTGACTCCAAACTGTTGCAGCGGAGCGATGAGCAGCTTGGCGGTATCGAGCACATCGCTGCGGCCGCCCGAAGAAAATCCGGTAGTCTTACCGGTACCGGAATCGTAGATGATCACGCCAGCAGCTTTGTCGAGTTCGGGACGATGCGCGACCGAGTAAGCACGTGAACCCAACAGACCTTCCTCTTCGCCCGAGAAAAGAATAAAGCGAATCGAGCGGTGAGGCTTCAATCCTGAAGTTTTGATGGTGCGCAGCGCGTCCACCACCAGCGCGGCGTTGCAGCCGTTGTCGAGCGCACCCGTGCCCAGTTCCCAGGAGTCGAGATGCGCTCCGAGGATGACGAATTCATCCGGCTTCTCGCTGCCCTTGATCTCGGCAATCACGTTGGCCGATTTGATTGGCCCTCCGATTCGGTTGGGAATCGCGAGATCGGCCCACACTGGATGCCCCGAGGCTAGTAAACGGCCGATGCGCTCGCCATCCTCGCGCGCCACCAGCACCATCGGAAGGCGGTCGATTTCTCCGGCGAACGAATTCGTATGCCGGTAAAGAATCTCGTGCTCACGCGTGGCGATGAAAGCTATTGCCTTCGCTTTGCCTTGCACGGCAAGGGTGATCACCGGCGGAGCCTTAGTGTATTCGGCGAACAGATCGTCCCAGGTCTTGAGCACCACCGAATGGACCAGAACCATTTTTCCCGAGATGTCGCCAGCTTTTTTGAAGTCAGCTTCAGTTCCATCGCCAACGTCGACGACGGGAATGTGGTGAGTCGGCGCCAGCGCCGGCGCCCAAGCGATGGAGACTGCGCGGACGCGGAATTCGACTTTTGGAATCTGCGTCAGCTTCGGATCAACCGCGGTGCCCAGGGCGCTGACCGTAAGCTCGGTGGCGCCTTCCGACCAGGAATTTGGAATCGTGAACTCCTCTGTATGGACGCTATCGGCGCCCGCCGCTCTAAAGGCTTGCACGCCCCATTCCACCGCGCGCTGCATGGCGGGCGTGCCGGGCACGCGGCCGCCGATCTCGTCGGTCAGGCGGCGCAAGTTGGTCTCAAGCGGGGAGGGTTGGAGCGCGGTCTGAATGATGAGATTCGCTTCTTCGGTCTGGGAGGGCGGAGCGGCGGCAAGGCAGGTAGCAGCGAAAACGAAGAATGCGCAAACGGAGCTTACATTTCTCATATCGCGTGCATTAGAAATGAAATTCTGGAAAAGAGCAAAACGACGAATCGTCCAGCGCGCGGAGAACGGCTGGGAAGTTCACGCCGAAAATCAGCGAGCCTGCCAATCCGCTCTTATTTCGGCGGCAGAGGATTCATATTATCCAGAAGGCGCACGGTTTCCAGAATCACCGCGCCCGAGATTTGCAGACTTTTCGGGCTCAGCTTGTCGACCGTATCCTGTGGAGTGTGCCAGAACACGTTGTTGTAACCGTAGGAGAAATCGATCAAGTCAGCGCTGGGTACGCCGCGCTGCACAAACGGGAGGTGGTCGTCGCTCACCTGGTTGATGTGTCCATAAAAATGCGACTGATACCCCAGCCGGGTGGCGGACTCATATACCACGCTCTCGAGCCAGGGGGTTGAATTCAGATCGCGATCGATGTTGAGATCCGCATCTCCTATCATGTCGGCCAGCAGGAAAGCTTTGATTTTCTTCAGAGTTCCGTCTGCCTGCCATTTTTCCGCCAGGTGGCGAATGCCGTACAAACTGTCATCCATAAAAGCTACTTCGGTATCGGGTTTCACACCTTCTTCGGCGTCGTCCCACACCAGCCATACGCTGTAACCCTCGCGCGGCTTGCCACGCAACTGGTTGGCGATCTCCAGCAGCAGCGCACTGGACGAGCCGCCGTCATTCGCGCCGACGTACGAAGTGTTGCGGAGAGGATAGTTCGTGTCGTAGTGGCTGGCGATGACGATGATGCCATCTTTCGTCCCAGGAAACTTGGCGATAATGTTGTGTACCGGAAATTTGCCTTCAGGTGTGTCCGCGGTAAATGCGACGTCTTCAACCTGGTCTCCCTTTAGATGGGAATCCAGATAATCTTCGACTTTCTTGTGATTGGGGCTGCCGATTGGGCGCGGGCCGAACTTGACGATTTCCTTCACATATTGCAGGGCGCGGTCGCCATCAAACGTTGGCGGCGGGCCGCTATCGGGGGGTAATGAAAGCGCTGGAAGAGTCGTGTCGGCGGGAGCGGCCGCTGGCGGTTTCTGGCCTGCGGAGTCGGTGGCGCTTTTGTCGCGGTCGCAGGCAAACAGCACCGAAGCCAGTCCGCAGATCAGAATCAGGATTAAAGTCTTCCTCACCGAAAGCCTTTCTCACGGCTCAACCCTTACCGGGCCGGACCGGGCTCGCCCAGCGCCAAGCCGCGGCAGCGCCAAGAAACCCGCTACGTGGACACGCTTGTCATCGCGCGGCCCCTCGCTTCTCCATTCGCGCTGCCCGCTGTTTGGGATGGACCAGCCACGCTATGCCGATGCTAAGCGCATACAACGCGATCATGGGCGCCGCAAACACGCACATGTTCACGATGTCGGGCGTAGGCGTGATGATGGCGGCGAGGATGAAGATTACCAGAATCGAATACCGGAAATTCTTCAGCATGAAGCCCGCGCTCACAATGCCCATCAACGCCAGAAAAAAGATCAGAATCGGCATCTCGAAGATCAGGCCCATGCCCAGCACAATGCTGAGAAAAAGCTGCGTGTACTCGCCAATCGTAATCATCGGCTGGAACTGCTTGCCGAAATCGATCAGAAAACTTAAAGCTCGCGGATAAACAATCGAGTATCCGAAGTATCCCCCGGCCGAAAACAGTGCAATCGTCGACGCCATGAACGGCATCACATAGCGCTTTTCGTTGCGGTAGAGACCGGGCGAGATAAACATCCAAACCTGGTAGAGCACAAACGGCGAAGTCAGAAACAGACCGGCTAGCGCCGAAATCTTCAAGTAAAGGTTGAAGGGTTCGGTGGGGTTCAGATAGACCAGCTTATCGGACAGCCCGTTGGCTTTGAGCGCGTCCATGATGGGCTTCTGCATGACCGCATAAATTTTCTCGCGGTACCCCCAGCACGCGAAGAAACCAATCACGACTGCGCCCAGGCTGTAGACGACACGCTTGCGCAGCTCCTCAAGATGATCGAGGAACCCCATGGTGGGCATTGGCTCCGGTTCAGGCTCTGCGCCGGATACTGTGGCTGCCATTTCAGGCATGAGACTCCTGCGGAGCCGGCGGCTCAACCGCCTCGGTAGTCGTGACAGCCTCGGTGGCCGGAACGGCGTTGCATGGTTCAACGGAAGTCAAAATGGCGTCTGCGGCTTCGGCAGGCGAAGCGGCCAAAGTTGCAGGCGCTTGCGCTGCTGCCTCGATAACACTGCTGGTGGCGTTCAAGCTCCGGCTTGCCACGGCGCCCTGCGGCGGCTCGCTCGGCGCGAGAATCTTCCGCCCGTTTTCCGTTTCGAGATGAGAGATTTCCTGTTCGATCTGCGATCGGAACTCATTCGAAGCCCGCCGGAGTTCCGCCAGCAGCCGTCCGGCCTGGCGCGCGATCTCCGGCAGCTTCTTCGGCCCGAAGATGATAAGGGCGAGAAAGAAGAGGAAGATCGTTTCAGAGAAACTCATGTCGTCATCATAATGCCGGAGTTGCAGAAGCGGCAATGACGAGACAAAGGTTTGACAAGAGTTCCTGGGGCACCCCGCACAGCCGTTAAGACTGTGGGGTTCTCCCCCCGGAAGCGGAGTGAGCATTCGGTAGCCACGCGCATCAAGGCAGCCTAACGGGCTTCATCCCAACGCGCCCCGGCCCATGCCGCCAGGAGAGCAGGAGTCAACGTCCCAGGGGTCTCCAGTTGGGCGTAAGACCGATCCATTCGTGGAATCTGGGAACCTCAACGTCAGCGAGCCGCATCTCAGTCAATGACCCTCCACGGAGCTGGTTACCAATGATGGCTATCCCGGTCCGGGGTCGTCCCGCGCGGTGATATACTGTTTATATTCAGCGCGATAGCCGGGCGGTCCGACGCCCTCAATCGAAGGAAACATTCAAGATGGCTCGTAGTTCTCGCCGATCACTCTTCCTGGTAGTTTTTTTCCTTGTGGCGTGCGGTTTTCTGGGCATCCTGTTCGCGCAGCATTCGGGACAGCAGTCCTAGCTGACCAGCGATTCCGACGTTCGCGACAGTCTGAAGCAGTTCACCGACGTGTATTCCATCGTCGAGGACAATTACGCCGAGCCGGTGAATGCCGATAAGGCAATCTACAACGGCGCGATCCCGGGCATGCTGCACGCGCTCGATCCGCATTCGAATTTCTTCGATCCGAAGTCTTATGCCCTGATGCGCGAAGACCAGCGCGGCAAGTATTACGGCGTGGGCATGACGGTGGGACCCCGCAACAACAAAGTCATCGTGATTTTCCCATTCGTGGGCACGCCCGCCTATAAAGCCGGCATTCACCCGGGCGACGTGATCATCGCCGTCGACGGCAAATCGACCGAAAACATGACTACCAGCGACGTCGCCGACCTGCTGAAAGGCCCGCGGGGGACAACGGTACACATCAGCATCGCGCGCGATGGCGTCGACAAGCCGATGGAGTTTACCCTCATGCGCGATGAAATTCCGCGCTACAGCGTAGACGTACATTTTCTCATCCGTCCCGGAATCGGCTATCTGCACGTGACCGGCTTCAACGAGACCACGGAAGACGAAGTGGCGAAAGCGCTCGACGAATTTGGCGATCTGAAAGGGTTGATTCTCGATCTTCGCGGCAACCCCGGCGGTTTGCTCAGCGAAGGGGTGGGCGTCGCCGACAAGTTCCTAAAGAAGGGTCAGCTCATCGTTTCGCATCACGGCCGGGCTTCAGCCGAGAAGCGTTATGTGGCCCAGCACGGCAACAGCGGCAAGGATTATCCGCTGATAGTCCTGGTGAATCGCCTGACCGCGTCTGCGGCTGAAATTGTCTCCGGCGCCATCCAGGACCATGATCGCGGTCTGATCGCCGGCGAAGTTACATTCGGCAAGGGCCTGGTGCAGACCGTCTATCCGCTCTCGGAAAACACCGGCCTGGCCCTGACCACCGCGCGCTACTACACCCCCAGCGGACGGTTGATTCAGCGCGACTATAGCAACATCTCGCTCTACGACTACTACTACAACCGCGAGAGCGTCGAGAATCCGCAGAATGCCGCCAACCGCGAAGTGAAGCTTACCGACAGCGGCCGCACGGTGTACGGCGGCGGCGGCATCACACCCGATGTGGTGATTCCTCCCATTAAGGGCAACCACTTTCAGGACACGCTGGTGCAGCACTACGCGTTCTTCAACTTCGCCAAGCGCTACGTTGTGAATCACCACCCGGCCAAGAATTTCGAAGTTGACGACGCGACCTTGCAGGATTTTCGCAAGTCTCTCGACGAGGCCAGCATCGCTTACACGCAGGCGGATCTGCTGGACAACAACGACTGGATCAAGTCGAATATCAAAGCCGAAATCTTCGTGGATGCCTTCGGCCAGGATGAGGGCTTGAAGGTCCGGACAGAAACCGATCCAGAAGTGCTCAAGGGCTTGGATCTGCTGCCCCAGGCCAAGGCTTTGGCCGACACCGCGAAACGCATCATCGCCGAGCACAATTCCGCGGGCGCGTTCAATCGCTGAAACTTCAACCGTGGAACATCGAGCGCCGGGCTTCGACGTTGGACCATGAAGACGTTGGACCATGAAAACGAACAGCTTATTTCGGGCCCGGACGAGTTCCGGGCCTTTGCTCTTGAATCCGGGCAGGCAACTTGCCCTCCCTGTCGGATACATTGACTTCCCCCCCCAGCTATGTGAGAATCCGCCCCAGAAGCGCGTTTTGACCAGTGCCGGCGCGCTCCGGAGCGCTTTGCCCCAGAGTGCTCCCGCAACGCCAGAACCGGAACTGTTAGAAACTTTCAGCATGGACCGATCGCGGCAACCGAGACCGGCGGCCTCGATGCAACCGAGGCCGTTTTGAAGACTTCGATTCTGGTCCTGGCGATTGCCTTGGCGCTAATTGCTGGTTGGACGGATTGGCGCCAGCGGCGCATCCCTAACTGGCTGACCGTGCCCGGACTATTGGTGGGAGTCGCCTTAAATGCCGTTCTTGGCGGATTGTCCGGATTGAAGACTTCCCTGCTGGGTGCGGGGCTGGGGTTGGTGCTTTTGTTGCCTCTGGTGGCGCTACGCAGCCTGGGCGCGGGCGACTGGAAGCTGGCCGGCGCTCTGGGAGCGTTCGTCGGACCGGGGCCGATGCTCGATCTGCTGATCGTATCGGTGTTTGTGGCCGGCTTCATGGCGTTGGCCCTGGTCATTTACAAGCGCCGGGTAAAAGAAACTTTGCGCAACATTGCGCGCTTGGTGGCGTCATTGTTTACATTTCACATGCCGGGAGCGGAGGTTTCGCTGGATAATCCGCAGTCGTTAAGAGTTCCCTACGGCGTGGCCTTGGCGCTGACGGTGGTGCTTTTCGGCATCCGGCAGGTATGGGGGGCGCGATAGCATGATGAAAGCAAAATGGACTAACTGGCGCGGACTGGGTCGCGACTCGCGCGGCGCCGAGATTGCCGAGTTTGCCATGGTGCTGCCCCTGCTGTTCATGTTCCTGATGGCGATTTTCTGGTTTGGCCAGGCCTTTCGCACCTACGGCACGCTCACCCAGGCGGCGCGGCAAGGCGCCCGCGCGGCCGTAGCGCCGGTTTGCACCACGTGCGCGGCCGGAAACTCGGCCGAACAAAATGCCGCCACCGCAGTCAGCAACGCCATGGCAGCCGCACACCTGAACACCGCCCAGTTGCAGCCGCTGACGGGGTGGACGCCGCCCGCGCTATACCTTTGCACCCCAGCTGGCACTGCCTGCGGAAGTCCGGTCCCATGCGACGCACAGCCCACCATCAACGTTTGCGTTCAGGAGAACGTTCAGTTGTCGGCGTCCTGCTCGGGCGGTGGCGCCCCCACTTGCGGGACTTCGGTCAGCATGCGCTACAAGTACGGGTATCACTTCTACATTCCCTGTTATCCGCAGCCATGTAATTCGCTCGATCTTGGAGCCATGAATCTTCCGGGGCAGGCGCAGATGAGGGCGGAAACGCACACGGTCGCGGAGCCTTGAATCTTCCGGGCAGGCCATGAGATTCGAAACGACGAGACTGGAAACGCTGTGATAGTAGCTAAGAGGACAATCCGCAGCACAAGAGCAGGAGCCAGGATGAGGACGAAGCCTCGCTTCGAAGGAATATTGGCCCGGTTGTGCTGGCGCGACGAGCGCGCCTCGCAGATCGCGGAATTTGCGGTTTCCCTGCCCCTGCTGGTGCTGTTCGTGGTGGGAATTTTCGATTTCAGCCAGGCGCTCTCATTGAAACAGAAGCTGACCAATGCTGCGGAAGAGGGCGCCCGGGTTGCAGCTTCCGACCCGGCCAGCGATATGTATGCTGTGCCCAGGCCCGTTTCCGTCAACGACGCTTTCTATGTCGTGGAGAACTACCTCTTGTCCGAGAACATCAGCGTCTGCGGCCTTCCCGGCACTATCACCCAGAACCAACTAACGTGGACTTATGCGAACAACACCGGCTGTCCAGGAACCATGACGTTGTCGATCAACCGGGGATGCGCGACCCTGGTGAACGGAGTAAACGTAGTAGGCACCTGCGTCACCATCACGTATCCGTACAAGTGGAGCTATAGCAACGTCGCGGGACTGTTCGGCCCCAGCGCCGCTCCTCCGGGCGTTATCAGCACCACGGCTGCGGCGTTTAACGAGAATTGAGATTTCTATGCTGCCTCCGCTGATTCGTCGCCCGCGAAAAAACGCCTCACACTGCCGCGGCGAGCGCGGCGTTACCATCGCCCTCGTGGCCGGATCTATTGTGGCCATGATCGGGCTTGCCGCCCTGTCGATCGATGTGGGAACGCTTTACCAGGCCAGCACAGAAGCGCAGCGTGCTGCCGATGCGGCGGCATTGGCGGCGGCGAGGGTCATTTCTCTTTCCGGCATCACTGGAGATCCCGCCAACCTGAGCGGGTCGTGGCAGAAAATCTGCGGCGGCGCGAACCCACCCGCCGCTCAGGCAGCCTCAGCCGTCGCAGGACAAAACCCAATCGGCGGCCTCTCTGTCCCGAATGCCTCGATAACAGTAAAAGTGACGTATTCGACTGCGGTCACTCCTGCGGGTTCTGCAGACTGCTCGTCGGGGCTTGACCCTACCTTCGCTACCAATCCCATCGTCACCGTCTACGTGCAGCGCAAAGGCCTGCCCACTTCTTTCGCCCGCATATGGGGCCAAACCGGCAGCAGCGTGAGCGCCACCGCCAGTGCGGAAGCGTTCAATCCTTCAGGCTCGGACCCCGTGACCCCCGTAAGCCCTCGCTGCGTCAAGCCGTGGATCGTTCCTAACATAGACCCAACCGGGGCCGGCGGGACCTGCACCGGTAACTGCATGCAGTTTGTCAACAACGGATCGATCGTGAACGGAGGAATCGCAGCCAGCGGCATCGGGGTGATCGGTGAGACATTTACGTTGGTCGCAGATTGCAATCCGAAGCCCCCGGGGAGCGCCTGCACGCTGGTTGAACCACCCAAAGCGAACGGCTCATTAGGCACCGGTGCCCGCCTGGACTACGTTCCGGGCCAAGTGTTGAACCCCTCCATTGCAATTGCCTCCGGCGCGGTCAGCGCCTGCTCAGACGTGACCGTCAACCCCTACACGGAGGCTGTCGCGGGCTGTGACCAATCCACCGTATACCAGTGCGGGGTTACCAACGGAAACATAGTGGATCTGTCGGAAAATCCGGGGCCGCTCCGGAACGACAGCGTGAACGGAGCGCAATGTCTCATCAACGCCAACGCGTCCGGCACGGTGAACAGCGGCCAGGATGTACTCGTCCAGAACGCCTACCCGTTTCAGATTCAGGCGGGAAGCAACAGCGCTCTACTGCTTACAACCGGGACCACGGGCATAGCGCAAAACAGCGAAATCACCAGCAGCCCCTCCATCGTCTCCTTGCCCATCTATGACAACAGTGCCACCTTGATCGGCCCGGCCACGTCTCAAGTCACGATCATCGGTTTCTTGCAGGTTTTCATCAACTGGGTCGACGGGACTACGAATGTCGGAGAAATAAACGTGACGGTTATGAACGTGGCTGCCTGCGGGAGCACCACAAACCCAGCCGTCACCGGAACCTCTCCCGTGCCCATCCGCCTGATCACGACGCCGTGAGAGACGCCGGCGACGGAAACCTCTATCCGGACCCGGCCCGCCGTAGGCAAACGAGGCGGTGCCAACGAAACCCCGAATCAGTCGCCGCAGCCAGTCGGTTAGGGTAGAATTTGTTTCGTCGTGCCTGAAGATCCAACTCGCCCCTCCAAGCCAAGCCCCCTCGTCTCTGCGGCTCGTTACTCTGAGATTGGATTTATTATCCCCGCGGCGGTCTTCCTGGGTTACGCGCTCGGCAGGCTCTTGGACCGCTGGATGCACACCCGCTGGCTCTACCTCGCGGGGGTGATCTTCGGCGCGGTTGCCGGATTCGTACAAATGATTCGCATGGCCACGGCTCTGTCCCGCCAAAAGCCGGACGCTTAGAACTCGCTGCGGAAAACTCCGATTTTGGGTCGTGCAGCCCTTCCAGCGCTGCGATGAAGTGCCTTACTATAATCGAGGGCCTTAACTCCTAAGTAGTTCAATCTCGCAGGACGCAGCCCGATGACTTCCAGTCCTCTACCTCCGCCTGTCCCGGCTGAACCTTCAACCCCCGCCGACCGCTTCTTCTCCGCCGCCATTCCCAGAATGCTGCGTTTCCTTCTCGTCCTCGGGTTGACCTTCACCGTCTTCACCGCCTGGCGTTTCGGCTTGATCGCTGGTCTGGGCTTTGCCGCGGGTTCATTGATCGCCTATTGGAGTTTCCGCTCCTTGAACCAAGCGGTCCAAGCCCTTGCTGCGCGCGTCGTCGAAACCAGGAACCGTGAACATGGTCTCTCTCTCGTTAACGGCTTTTTCCTCCGCTATCTTTTGGCGGGAATCGTTGCCTATGTTATATTCACAAGTTCTTCTCGGGCCTTCCGGGGCTTTCTGTTCGGGTTGTGCATGCCGGTGGCGGCAATGTTGATGGAAGCGGGCTTTGAAACGTACGCCGCCTTACGCCGCGGATACTAACTCTAGAAACGCTCGTCATCAGGATTTTGCTGAAATCGTAACTTTGGGGCCGCAAGTTCGGGTTCATAAATCCGGGTTCATAAATCATGGAGCACCTCTGGTTCACCGCGCTGCTCAACCGCTGGTTCGGCGGCCCGGTGCTTTCCTTGCTGCTCGCCCTGCACATCCATCCCAAACATGCGGCCACGCCGATCTCCGATAGCTTTGCTATGGAAGTGCTCGTAGTGCTGCTGTTGAGCGCTCTGTTTGTGGCGGTTCGGCTGCGGCTTTCGGTCGACCAGCCCGGCGGTTTGCAGCATTCCATGGAGTGGATTGAGAGTTTCGTTGGCAACATGGGCGAGGAGATCATCGGCCATCACTATAAGCCGTATCATTCGTATCTGGTAACCTTGGGACTTTTCATCCTCACCTGCAATCTGATCGGCATTATCCCAAGCTTCGAATCGCCTACTGCGGTTCCCATCGTTCCGCTCGGCTGCGCGCTGCTCACCTGGTTCTACTATCACTTCCAGGGTCTGCGGACCAACGGCCTTGCCTACTTCAAGCATTTCATGGGACCGGTATGGTGGCTTGCCCCTTTGATGTTGCCGATCGAGATCTTCAGCCACACCGCTCGCCTTTTGTCGCTCACAGTTCGCCTTTACGCCAATATGTTCGCCGGCGAGATGGTAACTTTGGTGTTTTTTTCCCTGATACCGATCGGCGTGCCGATCGTCTTCGAAGCTCTGCATGTCGGCGTTTCCTTGATCCAGACTTACATTTTCGTGATCCTCGCCTGTGTTTATCTCGGCGAGGCCACGGCGCACGAACACTAATTTCTTCCGGCTTTTTGTAGATTTCGTCAGTGTGAGGGCGTCTGCACGAGGATGACGTCAACCACCTCCTGGCGAAAATTCCTGGCAGTATGGAGAGTCGAATATGCGTAAAGTCGTGTTTCTGATCTTGACCATCGTAGCGTTGTCCCTCTTCGCCGTGCCTGCTTTTGCCCAAGGGGAGCCGGCGGCGGCTTCCGGCGGCACCAACTGGGTGGCTATTACGTCCGGCTTCGCCATGGCTTTTGCCGCTGCTCTGGCGGCACTGGGCCAGGGTCGAGTCGCTTCCGCCGCCTGTGAAGGCTTGGCCCGAAACCCCGCGGCAAGGCCGGGAATTCAGATTGCCCTGTTTGTGGGACTGGCTTTCATCGAGTCGCTGGTCCTGTTTACCTTCCTCATCATCTTTGTCAAAGTCGTGAGGTAAACTGCGAAGATGAGAAAGCCTCTGTCCGCATCGGCGAACAGAGGCTTTTTTCTTCTGCATCCTTGCTATGGCGCCGCCTAAACCTTCCGCTGTCCGTTCCAGTCCTGTTCCTTACCTTGGGGAGCGCGATTCATCGTCTCCATCAGCAAGCGGCGCAGGCGGTAACGGCTTTCCAGATCGGTATTGACAATTTCGAATCCTACTTCATTCACGCGCGCCCGGCGGAGCAGCACGTGCGCGCGAATCTTCGATCTCATGCCCGCGGAAATCTCCAGATCGGCCTCGCTGCCAATGCGCAGGTTGTCTTCTTTCGTGCCCATACCGCCGCCCAGGCTCAGTTCGCGGATCTGAATTCTCGATTTTCCCCACGAACTGCCGATGGTCGCCGTCACGGTGCGTGCCAGAGCCATGCGCTCGTAGCGACGCTGACGCACAAACGGACAGGCTGGAGCCATATCCAGGGGCGCAATCGCCAGTTCCCCCGGCTCAATGCCGCTATCGGACAAAATCTGGCTGCTATAGCGCGGGTCAGTCTTGGAAAGCGCCTGCGCTGCCGCAATTCGCAGTTCACGGGGATGAACCCAGCCAAACGTTTTCTTGGTTTCCACAATCTCGCGCAGCAAGACTACCGCCTCCGGATCGCGCAACCGTCCCAGCGATTCAATAGCTTTGAGCTGCACAAATGGTGAACGCGAAGCTGCTTCGCCCGGTCGCGCCATGGCCAGCAAGGGCGGAGCCGCAGTCAGATCGCCGCTCATGCCGATCTCGTCGATCGCTTCCGGCAATACTACCGGATCCAAAATTTCGGCCAGTTCCAGGATGGTGCGTCCACGGTCCGGAGCCGCGCCATACGCGATCTGCCGAACCACGATGTCATGATAGAAACGGTTCCACTCCGGCAGGCGCACCGGCAGCAGCTCCAGCAGCGTGGCCACATCCAGCCGGCTCAATAATCCCACCACCACAGAAGCTTGCCGCGGCTGACCCGTCCGCAGAATCTCCCGTAGCTGCGCCAACGCAGGCGATCCCGTTTCGTTCACCAGTTCGACCATACGGTCGCACTCATCCCGCCGCATACAACGGAAAAAGCGGTCCGCAAGATGTTCGGCGCCCGATTGGCAGGTCCGCCGCAGCACCGTAAGCAACTCCGGGGGCACCGGATCGCAGTGCAGGGCTTCTTCAATGAATTCAGGCAGCCGGTTCTCCACCCCCACGCGCGGACGTAGATCGTTCAACAGCACCGGCCGCTGCTGTTGCAGCGTTTCCATGCCCGCACATACTTCGATGACCGCCGCATAGTTCTTGGATTCGCTGGCCTCCTGGCTGAGGCGCACAAAGGCCGCGCTCAACAGGCTCTGCATTTCGGGATCTTTCTCCGCGCTCAATTGTGCGCAGAGTTTTCCGATGGCCGCCCCCAGCGCTTGGCCGCCCAGACGAGCGTACAAATCCGCCAATTGGCTCAGGCCGATGGCTGTTTTGCGCCGCGACTCGATGTCTTTCGCAGCCAGGCAGCCGTAATAGTTTACGAGGATGTCCGCCGCCGATTCCCTGTCTTCCCGGTCCAGCAAGATCTCGACAAATTGACGCAGATTACGCGGAGGCACGCATGGCGCCTCGTGCGAAAGCAGCACGCTTTTCTTCCCAGATTCCGGAACCTCCGCCCAAAACATGCGGTCCAGAATGTCCGCGTGCGACTCCACCAGGATTCCCGCCTTACTCATCTTGTCTTCCTGCAAGCGCAGGATCTGGCGCAGGGAATCCATTTGCCGGCTCATGTGCTCCAGCATCTGATGCACGGCGTTGACCTTCACCTCGCCTCGCTGGTAGCGCTCCAGAGCGAAGCGGATGGCCATGTGCTCAGCCGCTTTCATCAGCAACGGCGTATCTTGTTCTGCGTTGCCGGCCTGCGATGCGAGGCCGGCCAGCAACTGTTGCAGGTTGACCCGCGTTCCGGAGTCGGTGGCGCTCAGTTCCTTTTGCAAATCCTCCGCGCCGGCGTTGTCGTCATTTTGAACCTGGCCAAAACGGGTGAGCAGCCGGATGGTCTGAATCACTTCGGCCTCTTGCAGCGGTACCACTCCGCCCGTCCATGCCGGCGCCGCGCCGGTCGCACTACCAGCCGCAGCGCCCGAACTTGCCCCAAGGCTAACGTTGGGTACGCTGCCCAACGGAGCTCCGCCAGCGGTGCCGGCTCCGCCTCCGGCATTCGCGCCTTCGGCGGCGGCTATGAGCTGCAGCAGTTTTTGCGGATCGTTCAACCACTGCTTGAATTCCGGTCCCAGCGTTTGCGCCGCAATCTGCGCGGCCACGCTAACGTCGCCGGTCAGCGGATCCGCAGCCACAAACTTCACTTCATTGATCCTGATCGTGCTGTTTTTGGTGGCGTTCAGCGCTTCCTTGATCTGCTTGGCTACGTCCTGCGCTTTCGAGCCGGCCACTGTAAACGCGCGCACCAGGCTCGTGAAATCTTCTGTCGTAACGTCTTTGGAAAAGTGGAGACTGGCCAATCCGGCGGCGGTCAGAAGCTGCGCGAAACTGCTCTCCGCCTGTCCTGTTTCCAGCGGGATGCCGTCCAGCAACAGCTTGTTGCTGGAAACCCCCAGCAAGAATCCTCCATCGCCCGCTTTGGGCAGGCCCTGCTTCAGTTCGTTCCAGGCGGTTGCGAACTGCGCGGCGGTGCGCTTGTGTTCAAAGCCGTACATCCGGCTGTACTTGATCAGGATGTTCAGACTGTGCACAAAGGCGCGTGCCGAAGTGGCACGAGTCTCCTGAAATGTTCCGGTGGTGGTAATACGGACCTCCTCGTATTGTCCGCAAATCTACAAAGAGAAGGTTATGCCAACCCGTAATTTGCTGCACATTACTGAGGTAATACAATAAGCACTCGAGGTCTAAGGCTTTGGAGCTACAGAATGATCCAGGTAAAGACCGCGAAATCAGTAATTTGTCTGCCCAGGGCGCAACCCCTCGGCGGCACTGGCGTTGGAACCGGTCTGCGGCGAGAACAGCCGGCGGAACGTATTAGAGAATCCACACTATGGTTTCGTCATCCCAGAACGTGAAAAGCGCCGTATCCCGCGCCGTGAAGATCACCGGCTTGCGCTTTTGGATGCTGCGCGTTCTCGAGGAGTGCGACCGCGCTGCTGCCGGCTTTGCCCCGGATCCAGTCCACGACTTGCGGGTTGCGCTCCGCCGCTGCCGTTCGCTTGCCGATGGATTGATGGCGATCGACCCAGATCCCGACTGGAAGGCCATGAAGAAAGCAGGCAAGCGCCTCTTTCAGCGCCTGGGAGCGCTGCGCGACATCCAGGTCATGACGGAGTGGATCGAGAAGCTGGCTCCCGCTCCTGCCCGTATTGTGGGCGCGGGCGAGCCTTCGGCTCCGTTCAGTGCAGGCTCGCCGGTGCCGCCGCAATCGCAGCACGATTTCCACGACATCGAAAATGCCGCAGCCGCTGACAACGGCGATCGCGCCGCGCGCGATCCAGTCGCCCTTGCCCTGCTCCAAATCCTTGCTCACCGCGAAGCCGAACAAAAGCGCGAAGCCGAGTCGGCGCTGGAAGAAGACGAATTCGATCGCAAACAATGGAAGCAGTGGTGTGCGTCGCTTCCCCCGCGTGCGGCGCGCGTCCGCCCGGGCAGTGCGCTATTGAAGCATCTGGCGCTCGAGCGCTGGGCCGAAGCCCACCGGCTGCACCAACTCGCTCTGCGCAATCGATCCCAAACGGCATTTCATAGCCTGCGCATCGGCATCAAGCGTTTTCGCTACATCGTGGAAAACTTCCTGCCCGTCGAACACGCGGCCTGGAGCCGTGACTTGAAGGAGTTGCAGGATCTGCTGGGCGAAGTCCACGATCTCGACGTGCTGTGGGCCACCGCCGTTTCTTGCCATGTTTTCTCGGACCACCTGTTCCCAGACAAAGTTTTTTCAGACCATGCCGACAGCGCTGGAAATCTGCGGAAGCAGTGGCGCTCCCGCATTCTCCAAGAGCGAAACCAGAGAATCAACCGCTATCGCAAAAAAATGGTCGGACCCCGTTCCTTGTGGCCCGTATTCCGGCAGGCTCTGCCAAAAGGCAAGCAAGTTCAGGCGCTGGCCACCCGCCGCATGAAACTTTGGGCGAAGTCGCTCGATCCCGATTTCGCGCACTCCGAACGCGTCGCCCGCCTCGCGCTCCAACTCTACGACGGTCTCATCGCCGCAGGATTGCTGGTCTCCGCGCATGACGCAGAAACGAATGGCGCAGAAACGACCGGCGCCGGCGCGCGTTCCAGCCTGCTCGCCGCGGCGCTTCTGCATGATGTCGGCAAGTCGAAAGGAAATAAGGGACATCACAAGGCATCAAGCGAATTGATTCGCGCTCACGGCACGCCCCTGGGATGGAAGCCGGAAGATATGCGGCGCGCCGCCATCGTCGCCCGCTTCCACTGCGGCGCCTTGCCCACGAAAAACCACAAAGCGCTGCGCGATCTGCTTCCGAACGAGCAAAAGATCACGATTCAGTTGGCAGCAATCCTCCGCCTGGCCAATGCGATGGATGTTTCGCACGACGGCCACATCCGCCGCATTCAGATTGAAAACCTGAAGATTGAAACCAAGGCCACGCGCAAAAATCGCACCAACGGATTCCTGCGTAAGCCCCCGAGCGGCCTTGCCAGAAACGAAGCCCTGGTCATCGCCGCCGAAGGCTATGCGCCCAACACTCCCACAGCGCAAACCATCGCCGCCGAACGCCATCTGCTGGAAACCGTGCTGCACCGCCCGGTAGTCGTCAGGCCGATGAAGAAATCCGCCATTTCAGCAATCTGACGTGGAGTCGAGAAGACGCCAAACCTAGCGCCTGTCGCGTCGCCGCGCGGCAAGCAAGTGAACGTTTCGGGCCCGCCTTAGTTTCCCTCGAAGAAGTGGGCCACTTTCTTGCCGGCCCCTTCAGTGTAGTAGACCGTAACCTTCGCGGATTTCTCGCTTCCCTTTGCGATGTCCTTGCCCGCGTCAGTCGCGGCGTGGCCGGACAGCCGAAATGTGTCTTCCGTACCGTCCGCGGTTTTGACTGCCAGAGTCTTGCCCGCGCGATCCATATGGGTGATGGTTCCGTCCACCGACTTAATACCGTCTTTGCCCACTTTATCGACCTCAACCGCCGTGTTCTCCGTGCCCTTGGTGGTGTAGTGCGCCACCACTTCGGTGCCTTCCGTCAGTCCGTGAAAGGCGTCTTTGCCGCCCATCGCTGTCGCCTCGGCGCCGTGGACGGTGGTCTTGTCGGCAAACTTGACGGTATGTTCCGCACCATCCTTGGTCTTGACGACAGCCGTCTTGGCGGTCGAATCCAGTTTCGTGATGGTTCCATGGACGGCGCTGACCACGTCCTGTGCGGCCCACCCCAACCCACTCAAAAGCAGAAGCAGCAGAGATGCCCGGACAACGTTTTTCATTTCCCAATCTCCTTAAGGGCTCAGGTCAGAAAGAGTCTAAGTCAGAATTTTCTTCCTTGAGCCCGAAAACAACCTAATCCTAGATCCGCCTCCCGTCAACCACTGAGAACCAACGTGCGCAGCACGCATGCTGTCGGGGGAAGCGCGCCGCCACGCGAATCTAAGATAGACTCGGAGCAAGGATCATGGAAGGTGCGAGACTGAGACGCGTGCGCGTAACAGCGGAAGTGAGGTCAAGTGACGCCGTCGTAAAGGCGAGACGCGAAACGGCAGCGGAGCGCGTGCTTAGAGAGTTTGGCGACGGACTACCCGAACTCAGGTTGCTGGCTTTCTTCGACGATCATGACTGGGCGGAAATCAAGTCGCCGCCGCCGTGGGGCCTCGGGCCGGAGAATCGCGGATTCTACACCGCTATCAAGAAAGATACATTTCGAGGCAACTGGAACTGGCCGCAGTGCATGACCAACAAGATTTTCGGCAATACTCACTGGGCTGCGGACGACGAGCGATTCTTTGACCACCTTATCTACCTGCACGGGACGACTTGTGCCGATGCGACCGGTTTGGTCATGACATTTTCGCATGAGCTACAGCACTTTGCTCAGTACGGTTTTAGGCGGGAGCTTTGGGCTGTGGGCCGGCTCATTCATAATCTCCCGAAGGAAATAATTGACAGCTTCGGGCTGAATTGGCCAGACATACCGCATGAACGGGAGGCACGAATCGTAGCAAAAAGGGCCGCAATTGAACTCTGTGGGTCGGACGCAGTGAAGCAGTATGTAGAGCGAAAGATCCGTGAAGGGAATTCGACCATGGAAGTAGAAGACTGGCAATTTAGCCTACGACTTGATCCCTCAATCACCTACGACCTCGCGGGCGAGACGAAGCGAATTTTTCAACGGCTGAAGCCTCATCGGCAGGCGTTAGAAAAGATCCTTCAAGGATTTCGGAGCGATTCAGATTACAAGGATATTGATCTTTCTTCGTACCTCGATGCTCCGTAGTCCGCGACAGGTGAAGCTTGAAGTATATCCCTGCTCCCTGGCGGGCAACCCAACCCAACGTTTTCCACCGCCGCACTGTGACATCTAACCTTGCTCCACAATTTAAATCGCGCGATGATGATCGAGGCCGTGACTGCCGCGCACAGCGCGATTAGTCCCGTCCTAAGTCCTTCGTTTGAAAGACTTTAGTACTTAAGTTCTTTGACATCCGTATCTTGCGGGGAATTTCGCGCCAACTTGCTGATTCCAGAGACTATGCAAAAAGGGGGGGACCCGTAGGTTGGCTCTCACCGCAAAGAACTTGCGCTACCATGCTTTGGCGAACTCGGCCGCCGCAAATATTCTTCAGGCAGATTTCCACAAGGCCGCGACACCAGTAGCTTTCCAGTGACTTCCGCGCATCCTGTTCTCCGGTTACAAATGTTCTTGCTTCTATCGGAGGCAGGCGCAAGCCGAAGCTCAAAGCTCGAAGCCGAATCCATGACTCACTCTCAACTGGTCGAAAAAGCCGTGCGCTGGCTGCGCAGCTATCGCTGTGGAGTGGTTCTCTCTGAGCAGGCCTGCGTCAGCGGCGAGATGCCCGACGCCATCGGCTGGAAGCGCGCCTGCCATTCCGTGCTGGTGGAGTGCAAGCTCACGCGCGCCGACTTCCTCGCCGATCGCGATAAGCCGTTTCGCAGGAAACCCGAACAAGGAGTCGGTTGCGAGCGCTTCTATCTCGTCCCCGCCGCGCTCGTGCGCCGCGAAGAACTGCCCCCAGGCTGGGGATTGCTCGAATACCGCAGCCGTGGCGTTGATATCGTCCATCCTTCCGCCAAGAATCTTCGCACGGCCACCGGCTTCCACTACGAAATGAATCTGCTGCTCGCCAGCCTGCGCCGCGTCGAGCTCCGCGTCGAGCCGCAGAGCATCACCGACTTCCTCAAGTGGAAGAACCGCATGGCGGAATACAATCGCGGCACCTTGCCCGAGGGACTCGCTTCCACCGAAGAAGAGCCTAACGTCTTTCTGGACCCTGAACTGCCGCGACTGAACTAACCCGCTCCCAGCGTCGCCCGGACGATTCTCCCCCTCCCGCCCTGCGTTCCATAACGGGCTTTTCCACAGCGGACCTTTTTTGCAAGGTTACCCGTCACAGACCCGCCGTAGGAAACGAGAGATCGTTGGGATGGCCGACCGCTGCTTGGTCCGGCTTCGGCCGAAGGAGCAACCGAATGAAACAGTTTCTTGGGCTCGTCCTCTGCGCGACAGTCTGTCTATCCAGTTTCGCCGCCGAAAGGGAGTTCGGATATAGCGTGATGTACAGCGGAGGGTCATTGACTGGCATCAGGCCCGGCCAGGGTCCGAAGCTCTTTGTGGAAGGCGACCACATCCGCATCGCGGCAGGAAAGGCGGACGCCGTGGTGATTCCTGCGGCCTCTATTACAGAGGTGAGCTATGGCCAAGACGTCCATCGAAGGGTAGGCACCGCTGTTGCTGTAGGCGTATTTACTCTTGGGCTTGGGGCACTAACAGCGCTCAGCAAGTCCAAGAAGCACTATGTCGGCCTGACGTGGGCGAACGGGGACCAAAAAGGGGGGCTGGCAGTGCAATGTGACAAGAGCGACTATCGCGGCATTCTTGCCGCGCTGGAGGGGATCTCGGGGAAAAAGGCAGTTGACTCCGAGGCCATGACGGTTAAGAACTGAACTCCCAATGAGGAGGCGGGATGAAAAGACTCGCGCTGATTATCATGCTAACGATTTTCTCGGCGGCCTGCGCAGGAAGTCCCAAGGGAGACTCCGCTTCCGGCACCCAGATCCTGGGAGCATGGACAATAACGGCGAACGAGGTCGGCTCAAATCCGAGCATGTTTTCGGTGAGCTTGGTTGCGAGCCAATGCAGCGTTGCAACGCCTGTCGGGACGTTTACAGTGGAGGGGCCGAACTGCTTCATCGCGGACGATAACACTGGGCAGGGATCGATTTCTGGCACCGGTCAGTTCTTCTATCCGCCGCAGGGGGTCCTGGTGGGCTCCTCGACGAATCCCATCCCCTCTGACTCGACGGCGGCAATTAATCTTCTCTTCGTTGAGGCAGATCGATACGGAGACGTAGCTGTGTTCGACGGTAACGGGAGCGTCAGCAACGGCGCGATTACGGGCACGTGGGCATGCGACCCAGGCACTCCGGTCTGCACGGGAGTGGGCGGCACGTTCTCAGGGAGCCAGAACTAGTTGCGAATGAGCCGCTGCCGCTGAAACGGGTGCCTCCGGACTTCGGAACCTCGGATCAAAAACTCGCTCCCGTCGTGGTATGAATGGCCAGCGTAGCCGAATGCGGCGCTTCGTCCTCATCTCCGAAAATCCAAACATTGCCCGGTGAAGGCGTGACTCCCGCAAACAAGAGATCGGAGAGATACCCGCCCGTCGTGGGGTTTGGACTCGGGGCAATGCTCCACTTGGCTCCGTCCCAATGCATGAGCAAAGTCATTTGATGACCGGAACCGCCGACGGCGAAATACGATCCAAAGGCCCAGATGTCGGTCGGCGAGTTCGCCGTCAATCCGAACAAACGGTTCGATTGATAGATGCTGTTCGGACCGACGTTCGGGCTGGGCACGATTGTCCAGTTTGTCCCGTCGTAATGTTCAATCAGCGTCAACGTGGCAGCCTGCTGCGGAGGTGCGACGGGCGTGGAAAAACCCACAGCCCACACATCGTTTGGCGCCAGCGCCAGCACGCCGTTCAGTTGATTTGCTCCCGAGCCCACGCTCGGAGTCGCAACCGTTTTCCAGCTTGTGCCATCCCAGTGCTGGGCCAGGGTATTGCTGTCGTCGTTCTCGGGGCCATTGAAGCCTACCGCCCAGGCGTCGTTCGTGGCATCGGCGGAAGCTCCAAACAGAAAAGCGTCGCCCGAAACAGAAGTCGTCGCCGTCCACGCTGTGCCGTCCCAGTGTTCGAAAAGAAAAAAGAGTTGTTGCTCATCATCGCCCAGCAGACTGCCGATCGCCCAGATATCGTCCGGGCCAGTGGAAGCCATTGCTTTCACACTCGGCTGATCGCCTGCGGCAAACTTGGGACCCGGAAACACGCTCCACTTGGTGCCGTTCCATTGAAGGATCACCTGCCCGGGATTGGCCTCGCCAGAGTTCACGGACCCCGCAGCCCAAGCCAGCGTGGGCGAAATATCCACCACTCCCGCGAGATCGCTGGTGTTGTCGCCCTTAATACCCGGCGCGGGAAAGGCAGTCCATGTCGTGCCATCGAAGTGAATGGTGGATTGCCCGACGGCCCAGATGTCCGTCGGAGAAGATGCTGATGCCGCCAGCAAGCCGTTGTTGAAGTGGTCGTTGGGGGTGGCAACAACCTGAAAAATCGACGCCGCGTCCGATCCGGCGATTGCGGGCTGGATCGAGATCAACACAGCGGCCGCCAATGTCAGGGCAAGCGCTACGATCAAACTCAATTTCATAATTCCTCCGCGCACGGTTTCTTCGTGCTTGGTTGTTAGCGTTTCAAACACATGATTTGCGGCAGCGCTTCCGGGCGAACGATCGCCTAACGCGGAATCACTTTCTTGGCGTCCGGACTTGAGATCCGGATCTTGAAAATCCAGAGAACGCCGCGCACGTCGGAGGACGCGACTTGTTGGAAGGCTAGCGCGTGGCCAGCCGCTTCGTGTCACCAGATTGTAAATTTCGTTGGGCGACTTCGCCTCGCCTGTCGCCGCTTTTCAAACGCGAAAGATGCCGCGCTTGCCGCCCTGAAAACCTTGCTCCGCCATGTTGACGGGTTGCAAAATCCTGCATCTTGACACGTTGGACGGTACGTGTAATGTTGGCTCCTCTCGGTCAAACGCACCGGCCCGTGCACGTGCGCTCCACGCTAAAGGGGATGACTCATGCTAAGCAGGAAATTTTCCTTCCGATTGGTTGCAACGATCTTTGCCCTTGCTCTGCTCCTGGCCGGCACCTGCGCGGTCGCCCAGGAAAAAGTATTGCATGGTTTCGGCAACAAAAGCCTGGGCGGACTCAATCCCTACTCTAACCTGATCTTCGATGCCTCCGGCGACCTCTACGGCACCACGTTGGCGGGCGGCCTCCACAACGTTGGTACAGTGTTCGAATTGACGCCGAATGCGGACGGCGGCTGGACCGGGAATGTGCTGTATAGCTTTGGGGAGAATGCCACCGACGCTTCCGTTCCATACGCCGGTCTGGTGTTTGATGGCGCCGGCAATCTCTACGGCACCACGATGGGCGGCGGCGCTTATTCCTTCGGCGCGGTCTTCGAGTTGACGCCCGCGAGCGGCGGCGGCTGGACGGAGCAGGTGCTGCACAGCTTTAACAGATACGGCGACGGGGCCTATCCCGTAGTCGGCCTGGCCATTGACGCCGCCGGCAATCTCTTCGGCGCAACCTCTACCGGCGGATATTACGACTACGGGACCGCATTCGAACTATCCCCCGCAGCCGGTGGCGGCTGGACGGAAACGATGGTGCATGCCTTCAATGACGGCAATGGCGGCTACGCCGTCAGCGCGCTCATCTTCGACGGCGCCGGCAACCTCTATGGCTCGGCACGCAGCGGCGGCCTTTATGGCAGAGGCACCGTGTTTGAGTTAAGCTCCGCAGCGGGCGGAAAATGGACGGAACAGGTGCTGCACGCATTCAGCGACGACGCCAAAGACGGGACCGGACCCTACGGCAGCCTAATCTTTGACACCGCCGGCAATCTCTACGGCACCACCTACAGCGGCGGCCTCGGAACCTGCAACAATGGCGGCCTTCCCGGCTGCGGCACCGTCTTCGAGCTGATTCCGGCGACGGGGGGAAAATGGACGGAGAAGATTTTGCATAACTTCGACAGTAATGGCAGCGATGGGTTCAATCCCAACTCCAGCCTGATCGTCGATGCTGCCGGCAATCTCTACGGCACGACCTTCAACGGCGGAAGTGGAGTGTGCGCTTACGGCATCGCTGGCTATTGCGGCACGGTCTTTGAGTTAACGCCCCTGGCACACGGTGCCTGGGCCGAGAAGCTGCTGCATGCCTTCGTCAACGCCGAGGACGGATGGGAACCCTACGCCGGCCTGATCTTCGATGGCGTCGGCAGTCTCTACGGCACCACGGTCAACGGCGGCGCTTATGGATATGGGACGGTGTTCGAGATCAAGCCTTAGGAGCTCCGCGCTTCCGTGCATGTCCGAAATGGGTGGATGACGGTCGTCGCGGCGAAGCTGAACGAGGATACTCATGCCAGCCAAGAAAGTTCCATGGGATTGATGGACGCGGCTGGTCTTTAGTCGCATTTTGCGGACAGTCGTCTGAAGAGAATCCGTCCGCTGATTGCAATTCCAAGTTATCATTTCAAAACGACGGCACTGTACACTTGGATCGAGTCCAGGAACAGTGAAACGACTATTTTGGGGGAAGCATGGCGATCAACTTTGCGCGGACGCGTGACGGAATCGAGGACTCCCTGCGCTTTCAACCCATGGAGCGCTTAAAGGTTTATTTGTTCGGGGCAACGGTATTGTTTGCATCCTTTGGAATGGGAGAAGCGGTCTACCGGCTTTTATTTTCAGAGTTCGACGGCGCGACCGATCGCATTCCGATTGAGGCTCTGTTCGGTTTGGTTTTTGCCTGGCTCGCCACCAAGTTCGTCGGCGATGCTTACCGGAATCGCAAGCAGAGGAGCGCGAAGCTTAACTTCATTTGGGCCCGGAATCATCAAATCCGCGGTGCTCTGGAAGGAATCACTCCGCTGGCCCACCCGGCAAAAAATCAGCAGTCGATCCGAGTCATCCGCGAAGAGGTGGACAGGATTGAGTGGGCGTTGAAGGAGATATTGCCGCGCTAAAGCTTCTCGGGCAAGCCGCAAGAATCTTCAACGCGCCGCGTCCTCGCGCAGATGTGGGTCGAGCAACGCCGGTTACAGTCACGGTTTGGACCGATCGTCATGCCCACAGCGGCGGCGCCGATACCTATTTTCCTTCCAGTTTCTCGAAGAAACGGCAGATCGTCTCGATTCCACGGTAGAAGTTCGGGATGTGGAATTTCTCGTTGGGCGCGTGCAGGTTGTCGTCGGGAAGGCCGAAGCCCATCATCACGCTAGGAATTTTCAGCACGTCCTGAAAGTCGGTGACGATCGGGATGGAGCCGCCGCTGCGGATGAAGACCGTTTCTTTCTTGAAGGTGTCGTGCAGCGCTTCGGTGGCGGCCTTGATATAGGGATTGTCGGTGCCGACCACGCAGGCCGGGCCCTTGCTCCAAACTTTGATCTTGGTCTCGATACCCTTGGGCGTCAGCTTCTTCACATAGTTCGAGTATCGCTTGAGGATATCGTCGGGGTCCTGGTTGGGGACGAGGCGCATGGAAACTTTGGCGGCAGCTTTCGCCGGAATCACGGTCTTGGCGCCGGGCGCGATGAATCCTCCGGGCATGCCGTGGACTTCAAGCGTGGGCCGCGCCCAAGTGCGGTAGAGGACGGAATAGCCGGGCTCGCCGGTGAGGACTTTCGATCCGACTTCGGTCTTGCGATAGTGCTCTTCGTTGAACGGAAGCCGCTTCCAGGCCTTGAGTTCGTCCTTGCTCGGAGCCTTCACGCCCTTGTAGAAGCCGGGGATCAGCACTTTGCCTTTCGAATCTTTCAATTTACCGATGATCTCGATGAGCGCGAAAAAAGGATTGGGCGCGGCGCCACCATACATGCCGGAGTGCAAATCGGTCTTTGCGCCGAAGGCTTCGATCTCGGTGTAGACCAGGCCGCGCAAGCCGACGCATAAGGTAGGAAGATCGGGAGCGAATAGTTCGGTGTCGCAGACGAGAGCGAAATCGGCCTTCAGCATGGCTTTCTGCTTGCGAACGTATTCGGCGATGGCCTCGCCGCCCACTTCTTCTTCGCCTTCAAAAATGACTTTTACGTTGATGGGCAGCTTGCCATTGCCTGCCTTCAGCAGCGATTCGAGAGCCTTCACTTCGAGCCAGAGTTGGCCTTTATCGTCGACGGCGCCGCGGGCATAGAGGTTGTTGTTACGCTCGGTAGGCTCGAAGGGTGGTGAAGTCCATTCGTCGAGCGGTTCGGCCGGCTGCACGTCGTAATGCGCATAGCAGAGTGCGGTTGGCTTACCTTGCGCGTGCAACCAGTCAGCGTAAATCAGCGGATGACCCTTGGTTGGGATGATCTCGACATTTTCCATGCCGATGCGGCGAAGTTCGCCGGCTACAAAGTCGGCGGCTTTGCGTATGTCCGGCTTATGCTCTTCCAGCGTGCTGACACTGGGAATGCGAAGAAGATCTTTGAGTTCGTTTAAGAAGCGCTGCTGATTGCTACGGGCGAAATCGACTGCGGGGGAAGCCATAAGTCCGTCCTTTTCTCTTTTCTCTCTCTCTCTCGATTCTCGGGAGGATTCGATGCCGCGCGATCCTGTCACTGGAAAACTCAACAGTATACCGCCAGAGAGCAGTTCAGAGGGTGAACCGGTGCGGCGAAAAGGCCGTCAAATCATAATCGGGAGCCTCGCCGGAGACGATTTGCGCCATCGTCCGAGCCGTTATCGGGGCGAGAAGAATGCCGTCGCGAAAGTGGCCGGTAGCCACGTAATAGCCGGGCGTAGCAGTCTCGCCGAGAATCGGCAGCGCGTCGGGCGTGCCAGGGCGCAGGCCGGCCCAATCTTCGAGAATCTTGGCATTCCGCAATTCGGGAACCATGGCGATTGCAGCGCGGTGCAGACGCTGAATCGTGGCGGCGTCGGTGCGTTTGTCGAAGCCAGATTCCTCGATGGTGCTTCCGACGACGATCCGCCCATCGCTGCGCGGGACGAGGTAAACTTCGGGCGAACGAATCACATGTTTCAGGAGCTCGCGAGCGGGCGAAACCAGGCACAGCATTTGTCCTTTCACAGGGCGGGTGGGAAAAGCGTGTGGTGCAATCTGGCCGGACCATGCACCCGCGCCATTGACAATTTTAGGCGCACGAAAAAATGTTTTCGGAGTGGTGACGCCAGCTGCACGGCCGTCTCTAAAGTCCACCGACGTGACTGGATCGCCAGACGAGAAATCCACGCCGCGATTTTTCGCCGTTTTGATGGCTGCCGCAGTGAGCGCCCGCGGATCGATACTACGTTCCTTCAGGTAGAACGCCTCGCGGACCGGATTCGGCTCTGCCAGCGCGGGCTCCAACTCCGCCGATCGAGCGGGAAACAATGCCGCAGTTCTTGAGCCGGAATGTGCAAGACACGCAATCGATCGAAGGCACGTGGCGGGGGGAAAGAGAATCGTGCCCTTATCTCGCAAATCGACCTTCGTGTCCGACTCGATCTCCAGCTCATGAGCGAATTCCGGATACATGCGGGCGCTGGCGGTGGCCAGTGTCTGCAAGGCGGGCTGCGTTTCGATCGCGCAATCGACCAGCATCCCGCCTGCGGCAGAAGAAGCTTCGCGTCCTGGTTCTCCGCGCTCGACGATCAGAACCTTCGCGCCTCGTTTGCGCAAGGCGATCGCAAGCGAGAGGCCGATGATGCCGCCGCCGACAATGATTACGTCCCAAGTTTTCGCTCCCCGATTGTTCACCCTCACATCTTAAAGGACGCCGAGCAGAGCGGGTACTTGCGTGCGGCAGCACTCGGATTTTCGTACGGAAATGGCGGACAATCGGAGTTTGTTGACCATGCTCCGGGCCGGGCGTGCATCGGCGCCGCGCGCGGGCAGCATCCCATCAGCCAGTTGACACTGCTATTCTTCTGCTGAACAATTACTGTTGAACCAGTGGCGGTTGAATCAGTGGTGCTGAACAAGTGCTTTAAGGCTTGCAGGCAAATATTGTTGTCGCTGGAAGGAGAATTGAATGTCAGACGAGGGCGGCGGGCAGGTAGTGGTTGAGCATCAGTCGAACACGGGGAAGTGGGCACTGATTGTTTTGGCGGTTGCCTTTGTCGCGGGCTCGGCGTATGCGGGCTTCACGCTGTATTCCAGCGTGGACAAGCTGAATAAAGACTTGAGCGCGAGCCAAGCCCAGGTGGCGCAACTGCAAAATCGCATGCAGACGGCGGAAGCGTCCGAGGAGACTCTAGCCCACCAACTTGGCATGACCAAGAAGGAACTGGCCGCGCGGGCGGCCGCATTGCAAGCGCAAACCCAGGCTGCCGAAGAAAAACTGGAACAGGAGCAGAAGACGCAGGGCAGCCAGATCAGCGCGGTGAGCGGCGACGTTGCCGGCGTGAAGAAAGACGTAACTGGCGTCCGGTCCGATGTGGCCTCGACGCAGACCGACCTGGCGGCGACCAAGGCCAAGCTGGAGAGCACCATCGGCGATCTGGGCGTGCAGAGCGGATTGATTGCCCACACCCGCGACGATCTGGACGTGCTCAAGCACAGGGGCGACCGCAACTATTATGAATTCACGCTGCTTAAGGGCGCCAAGCCTCAGCCGGTTGCCACGGTGAGTCTGCAACTCAAGAAGGCCGATGCCAAACACGGCAAGTACACCTTGAACGTAAGCTCCGACGACAAGACGATTGAGAAGAGAGACCGCAACATTGCCGAGCCCATCCAGTTTTATTCCGGACGCGATCATTTGCTGTTTGAACTGGTGGTTTGGAACGTGGACAAGAACAAAGCCACGGGCTATCTCAGCACGCCCAAGAGCGCGCCCGTGCCGGTGACCGCCAATTGAGGGAGGTGCTACTTCCCGGGGCTGGGCATGTATTGCTTCAAATCGTTCTGCGCACCGGCGCGATCTATCTTGTGGTGTTGATCGGCGTGCGGCTAAGCGGCAAGCGTGAGGTAGGGCAGATGACGCCGTTTGACCTCACGCTCCTTCTGCTTCTCTCGAATTCGGTACAGAATGCCATGACCGGGCCCGACACGTCTTTGCTTGGCGGAGTGGTAGCGGCGTGCACGTTGCTCGTAATGAATTACCTGGTTGCCGACCTCTCCGGCGGCAACCGCCGCTTCCGCCGCTTTGTTCAAGGGCAACCCAGTCTGCTGGTCCATGACGGGGAGATTATCGAATCGCACATGGCGAAGGAGCGGGTCAGCATGGACGAACTGCAGCGCGCCCTGCGCGAGCATGGAATTGCAGACTGCAAACAGGTGGCGCTGGCCGTCCTTGAGGTCGATGGCTCCATCAGTTGTCTGAAATATGACGAGATCAAGCCAGACGCGAATACCCACCTGGTGAGGCGAAGATTCATCCAGAAAAAGTAACGGCCCGATCATCTGCGGTTCGGTGCGATACGTAGTGCGTTCGACCTACTTGCTTAGAACGACCGGCACCGGCTGATCGTAGGGCTGAACCACAACGCTCAACGACTGCCGCTGGTTGAAAACGTCAAGCGTCACAGGAAAAACCACAATGACGGTTCTCGTGGTTACTGCTCCGGGCTGCAGCTTGTCTTCGGGAGCGAGCGCGGGCTGCGCTCCATTTCTAAGCGCCGGAAACGCCTGAAAGTAGCGATCGAAATCCACGGCGGAAAGAGCGTCGGCGCTGAATTGACCGCTTGCCGTCTTGAGCGCGCCCTGCACGCCTCGCACATAAAGAATCCTGCCAATGCTATTTCTCAACGTAAATGTAAGGGCAACCATGGTTGAACTTTGCCCGGGAATCTCGATCGCGGTCACATTGTCCAGCGAGCCCGAGGCTTGAGGCTTGGCCCGTGTCAAGAATACGGCGATTGCCGCCGCCACAAGCACGCCCCCGACGGCCAGCATCACGATTCTTGCAGGAGGCAAGTTGCGTTTGGCGGTGCCGAATTCATCGGCGATATTGATCGTGGGCCCGGCCATCGTTCGTCCGGCAGCGGAGGGAGACGTCTGCGGCTCGGTTGCCGACGATACTGGTGGTGATATCTTCGCGTTCACGTTTGGCTCACGGCTCGGAATCTGATCGGGCATGGTTGCGTTCTCTCCGCTGCCGATTTTACTCCTGCCCTGCTAGCGAATGCAGGCTAGCTTCACTGATGCTTCATGCTTTTGGCGAACTTTTGTGCCGGCAACGTGTTCAGGATGTCCTCTTTTGTCAGCCACGCCCGCCGCGCTTGCAGAACTCCGTAGCGAATCTTCTCCAGATGCGAGGTGTGATGAGAGTCCGTATTGATGACGATCTTCACGCCCCTTTGTTTGGCCTGGCGCAAGTGAACATCGTTGAGATCGAGGCGGTCGGGGTAGGAGTTCAGTTCCATCGCCACTTTGTGTTTCGCGGCCGCGGTCAGAATTGCATTCATGTCAAAACGATAAGCGTCGCGGCGCAACTGAATGCGGCCGGTAGGATGGCCGATGATGGAAACGTTGGGATTCTCGATCGCTCGCAAAAGCCGCTCGGTCATCTTCTCCGGTTCCTGATTGAATGCGGAGTGTACGCTGGCGATGACCAAATCCATCTGCGCCAGCACGTCGTCAGAAAGATCGAGCTCGCCGTCGGCGAGAATGTCCACTTCAATGCCGGCGAAAATCGTGATGCCATCATTCTGTTGGTTCGCCTCGCGAATTCGCTGAATGTGAGCCAGAGCGCGCTGATCGTCGAGGCCGTTGGCGAAAGCTAAATTCTTGGAGTGATCGGTGATAGCCATGTATTTGTAACCACGCGCCTTGGCCGCTTCCGCCATTTCTTCAATGGTGTTCTTGCCGTCGGTCTCTACCGTGTGCATGTGCACATCGCCCCGTAAATCATCTTGCGTAATGAGCATGGGCAGGGTGTGGCGTTCGGCGGCGTCAATCTCGCCCAGATTCTCGCGGAGTTCGGGAGGAATGTAGTCGAGCTTGAGCTTGGCGTAGATTTCTTCTTCCGTTCTGCCCGCAACTGGATTCTCCGTCTCAAGGTCTGCGAGGCTGTACTCGTTCAGGGTGTAACCCATCTTGAGAGCGCGCTGGCGCAAGGCCACGTTGTGCGCCTTTGAGCCTGTGAAATATTGAAGGGCGGCGCCGAACGATTCCGGCGGCAGCAGGCGCACATCCACCTGCATGCCAGAGCGCAGCCGGAAACTGATCTTGTTATCTCCCTGGCCGATCACATCCATCAACGGCAGATATTGGGCTACGTACTGCACTGCTTTCTCTCGCTGCGCTTCGCTGACGCAAGCTTTACCGGTTACGAGAATGTCCAGATCGCCCACCGTCTCCCGCCCGCGGCGCAGTGATCCGGCGGGAGTGATCTTGTCGAAACCGGGAAACTTCGCCAGGTATTGAGTGAGCTTCTCGGCCTCTGTTTCTGCGGCGTCGATGAGAAAACGTCCGCTGATGCGGCGAAAGTCTTCGATCGCCTTCAGCAGTTTCGCTTCGTGCTTTTCGCCCATGCGCGGGAGTTCGCGGAGTTTTCCCTCGCGGGCGAGCTTCTCGACGCCATCGACGTCGCTGACCTTGTAGGCGCTCCAGATCAGGGAGATAGTCTTCGGGCCCAAGCCTTGAATCTTCAGCAACTGCAGCATCGAGGGATGGTATTTTTCGAGCAGCTCGGCTTGGACCGTCAGGCGGCCATCCTTGAACAGCTCCTGCAGGTTGACCAGCATGCCTTTGCCGATGCCAGAGATGGCCAGGACTCTCTTAGGCTCGGCGATGATGTCCTTGATCTGCTCGGAATGGTTCTCGACGGCCTGGGCTGCGTTGCGGTAGGAGCGGATGCGGAAAGAATCCTGCCCGTCGATTTCGAGCAAGTCTGCGGTTTCGTACAGAACGGTGGCGATGGATTTGTTGTCCACGAGGACAAGATTAAATCATCGAGGACATGCCGTGCGCGAATGCTGACCCGTCGCCGACGACCAAACCGGTGAGGAAACAATTCACCAGAGTTCCTTGGCGGGCGGAGGGTTGGCGCGGCAGGAGCTACAATGACTAAACCTCAGGCACTCTTCGTAACGTTCGCTGCCTGCGGACCCTTCTGGCCGTCGGTGATTTCGAACTCCACCTGATCGCCTTCCTGCAGGCTCTTGTATCCCTCAGATGTGATCGCGCTGTAGTGAACAAAAACATCCGGCCCATCCGCACGGCCGATGAAGCCGTAGCCCTTTGCGTTATTGAACCACTTGACGGTTCCTTTCAGACGTTCCACGTACCCCCCGCTTTCTGCACGTCCTTTTGTGGGGGGCCCAAGGACGTGCCCGCTGACTCTACGATGCATTTTGGAGCGACAGCGAGGCGCTGTCAAGGGAAACAGGTTGGATTTAGCCGGCAAGGTGAAATGATTAACCGGCGCTGTGCGTCCGGACACCGCCAGGAATGTCCTCAGCGGGGTTTTGTCTTCTCAGCTTTGAGGCGGGAAAGGAAGCCGCGATCGCTTGCGATTTGATGATCGAGCCACAGCACCGAGGAAATGGTTTTCGCGTCGCGAATCGTCCCACCGATCACCATCTTTACCGCCCGAGGCAGCGCAACCATTCGCTTGTGAATAATCTCATCGGCTTCCGGCTGCGCCGTGCCGGGGCGCAGGCCGGTCGCCAGGAACACTGCCATGGTCTCCGCCACAAAGCCGGGACTGGCATAAAACTTGAGAATCCGCTGCCAGCGGCCGGCCGTGTAACCAGTTTCCTCGAGCAACTCGCGCTGCGCGGCATGAAGTTCATTTTCTCCGGGATCGATGCGCCCGGCGGGAAGTTCCCAGAGATAGTCGCTGGCCGCGTGGCGATACTGGCGCTCCAGCAGTACGCGCGGCGCAGAAGCCGAGTCATCGACGGCCAGCACCACAATGGAGCCGGAGTGGTGAATGATATCGCGCCGCACGAGCACGCCTCCGGGCTCCTGCACTTGGTCGGCGCTGATCCAAAAAACCGGGCCACGATAAACAGTGCGCGAGGAGATGACGCGAGCCTTAGGCCGCCGGGCCTTCGGGCGCTTGCTGGTCTTGCGTGTGCGGAAAGACGATGCAGGATGCGGGATTTTCGCCATGCAAACACTATAAAACACGGCGTCCGGCTCCGGGCATCCACATCCGGGTTCTGCTATTCTGCCGATCATGGCTGCGAAGCCGCGGCTCGCCATTGTCGGCGGAGGGAATTTGGCGGCAGCGCTTGCCGTCTGCCTGCACCTTGCTGGCTACAAGATCGATGCCATTGTTGCGCGGAAGAGGGCATCTTCAATGCGCCACGCCCGGCAGCTTGCTCGTGAGATCGGTTCGTCAGTGATCGCGGCCTCCGAGGCACAGATTCAGTCCAGGGTGGTCTGGTTTTGTGTTCCCGACGACCAGATCTCCAAGGCAGCGCGGTCATTGCAACGAGCAACCGACTGGAAGGGGAAAATTGCCGTGCACTCCAGCGGCGCCCTCACCAGCGACGAGCTCGGCATCCTTCGCCAGCAAGGAGCAGCAGTTGCATCGGTGCATCCGCTCATGACATTCGTTCGGGGATCGCGGCCATCTCTCGCCGGCGTTCCGTTCGCCATTGAAGGCGATGCCAAGGCGGTTCGATCGGCACGGGCGATTGTGAAGGATTTGCGCGGGCAGGCGTTCGCCATTCGCAAACAGCACAAGGCGGCCTATCACGCCTGGGGCATGTTCGCATCTCCGCTGTTGACCGCGCTTCTGGCCACCACCGAGCGCGTAGCCGCCGCTGCGGAAGTGCAACCTCGTGCGGTCCGGCAACGGATGCTGCCAATCCTCGCCCAGACTCTAGCCAATTACGCCGCGATGGATGCGCCAAGAGCCTTCAGCGGCCCCATTGCCCGCGGCGACGCGGAGACGCTCAAGAAACATCTTCGCATGTTGCGGAAAATCCCCGTCGCGCGTGATGTTTACATTGCACTGGCGCGCGCCTCGTTACGCTATCTGCCGGTGAAGAATCGAGCGGCTCTGGAGAAACTTACGAGAAACTTCTGAAGGCTTGAAACCCGAGAGCGCGATTACCGCGAACCAAACAGGTGCCCCAGCTTTTCTTTCTTGGTCTTAAGATATTCCTCGGCGTGTGGGCTGGGCGTGACTTCGCAGGGCACGCGCTCCACCACTTTCACTCCGGCCCGCTCCAGCGATTCAACCTTGTCCGGATTATTGGAGAGCAGCCGCACGCGCGTCACGCCCAGCAACTTGAGAATCTCAGCGGGCAGCGTGAATTCGCGATGATCAGCCTTGAAGCCGAGCCGCTCGTTCGCCTCCACCGTGTCCAGCCCCGAATCCTGCAGTTCATACGCCTGCAGTTTGGCCATAAGGCCGATTCCGCGCCCTTCCTGTTGTTCATAGATCAGAATTCCGGCTGCTTCCTCCCCGATCATCGCCAGCGCCATTTCGAGCTGCTGACGGCAATCGCAACGCAGGGAATGAAACACATCGCCAGTCAGGCACTGGGAGTGAATGCGCACCAGCGGGACACCCAAGTCGACTTCTCCCATCACCAGGGCAACCGCTTCCTCGACACGGCAGCCGTTCATCCCCTCTTCGCTCGTGGCAAACTCCCCGCGAAAACCATAGATGCGAAACCTTCCCCAGCGCGTGGGGAAGTCCGCCGACGCCACTTGGCGAACTTCATTGGTGGTCACAGTCTTAATTATAGCGGCAGGGCTGCGGCGAGCCTTACAGGCGCAGGCGAGCCGGCGCAGGCTGGTCGTTACTCTTAACCGCGCGCACGGAAGTGAAAGATTGCATCCTGCTTGGAGGGAATCGCCGCGCCGTTGCGCGTGGCCGGATGAAAGTGCCAGTTGTCTAACGCCGCCAAAACTTTAGTGTCCAGCGCGGACCCCATACTCTGCAGCACCACTTTGTTCACGATTTCGCCGCGTTCGTCGATCGTGATCTCAACCACCACATTTCCCTCGGATTGCGGCATTTCCCAGGGAAAGGCAACCGGATCGGAAGTGCTGAGCGGCAGGGCCGGTCGAATCTCGTCTCCGTAGGCCGGACCTCCCGCCAGAGTGCCGTAGGGAAGTCCAGCCGGAGCGCCATGGCCCAGATTCGAAATTGTCGATGCTTTTGAATTGTCGTCGCTGTCGGTCGGCGCCAGCGGAAGCGGCGGAGTCAGCTTTGCCAGTTGCGAAGTCCGCTTCCAGACCAGCCGCTCATGCGCCAGCCTTTGGCGGCGGTAGCGCTGCGTTGCGTTATCGGGCGAACTGCCGGTGCTGTCGTCGGGGACATGGCTGGGCCAGTAGAGCCGCGTCACGGATTTCCCGTTTCGCCCCAGGGCCACCGAGTATGGCGTCAGCAACCGGGGATCAGGCGGACGCAAGAGAAGCGCCAGCAGCGCCGCGTGCAGCACTACCGACACCGCCACCGTCCGGCGCTGGTTTTGCTTTCCGTCCGTGCGTGGTTCCGTAAAGATTGGATTAGCCCTCGCGATGCCTGCCCAAACGCTAATTTAGTTTAGACGCCTAGAACCTGTTTTCGTCAAGATTGCTTCCGGGGCGGGGTTCCTAAATGGGCATGGTGGTTTCTGTGATCGGGCCGCCGGCGAGGCCAGGGGCTAATCTCAACGCCTCAGCGCCCCAGCCGCGCCACGAACGGATTTTGCGCCAGTCCCAGCGACCAGTTCACCAGGTGGATGAAATGCTCGGGCAGAATGCCGATCACAACCGTGGCCAGCGCGGTGATGCCGAGCGCCGTGCGCATTCCCAGACTTACGGGCAGCTTCTCTTCGCCGGCCTCCGGTTGGCGCATGAACATCGCATTGGCGATCTTCAGATAGTAGTAGAGGCCGAACACCGAATACAGCACGGCCAGCGACGCCAGCGCGTAGTGGCCGGATTCGATCAGACTGAGGAAGATGAAGTATTTGCCCCAGAAGCCCGCCAGCGGCGGAATTCCGGCCAGCGATAGCATGAAGATCAGCATGAGCACGGCTTCGACCGGAGCGCGCGAGTAAAGCCCGTTCAGGTCGTCGAGTTCGTCGCCGATCACGTTACGATGGCGTAGCGAAGCGATCACGCCAAACGCTCCCAGGTTCATGAAGGTATAAACCAGCAGATAAACCAGAATGCCCTTGATGCCGTCTGTACTCAGCTCGGTGAGGGTTCCGGCGACGAGGCCAAGCAACATGTAGCCGACATGAGCAATGGAAGAGTAGGCCAGCAGGCGCTTGGTGTTGGTCTGGGTGAGCGCGGCGAGGTTGGCCCCGGTCATGGTCGCGATGGAGACGAATACGAGGAATGGAACCCAGATGGCACGCATGGGAAGTAGTCCCCACAGCAGAATGCGCAAGAGCATCGCCCATCCTGCGGCTTTCACCGCGACCGACATGAATCCCGTGATACTGGTGGGTGCGCCTTCATAGGCGTCCGGCGCCCATTGGTGGAATGGAACCGCGGCAATCTTGAACAGCAGCCCCGTCATTGTCGTGAGCAGGGCGACGATGGCGATAGGGTCGCGCGGATTCCTGGCGAGGGTCCGGGCGATCACGTCCAGTTGCGTGCTTCCGGAAAGACCGTACAGCAGCGACAACCCGTAGGCAAAAATGCCGGACGAAAACGCGCCCAGCAGGAAATATTTCAACGCAGCTTCGTTGGAACGGCGGTCGCGGCGCAGGAATCCTACGAGAACGTAGGTGGAAATCGCCATCAACTCCAGGCCGATGAAGATGAGCACGATATTGTAACCGGCGGCCATACACATCATGCCGGCCACCGAAAGCAGCATCAGAGCGTAATACTCGCCGTGATGCTCGCGCTCGATCTCCATGTAGCGCTCCGACATGAGGATGGTGATGGCTGTGGCCGCGAGAAACAGATAGAAGAAGTAGAGCGCGAAGCGGTCTACGAACATTATTCCCATGAAGCCGGGCCATCCTCTTCCCGGAGGGAGGTGGTTGGCTTGCACAAAGAGCTGAATCTTCACCACACCTGCGGTGGCGAACATCACGCCGATAAATGCAGTGACCGCATTGGCCCACTTGGTTTCGGCGGGCAGCATGAGATCGATTAGCAAAATCCCCAGCGCAAACAGCGTGAGCAGAGTGATGGGCAGAGCCAGCAAGTAGTCTGTCCCCGTGAATGGGAGCGCGCCCACTAGTTCTTCCCTTTCATTTCCTTCGGCGAGCGAACCGTAGCCGCGGCAGATGGAGTTGCGGCAGCCGTCGTTGCGGCTAGGGCTGTCGTGGCCGATGCCGTGGATGATTGTGTGTGAGTGTCCGCATTCGCCACGGCTTCCGATTGCGTCGAGTTATGGTGCATCGACGCAACCAAGTTGTTCACCGGCTGTTCGAGAATCTGGAAAAACGGCTTGGGGTAGAGGCCGATCCACAAAGCCATAATGATCAGCGGTGTAAATGTGGCAAGTTCGCGCGGCGTCAGGTCATGCAGTTTTTCGTTCTTCGGATTCGTCACCGTCCCGAAAAAGACGCGCTGATAGAGCCACAATAGATACGCGGCCGCGAGAATCACACCCGGCACCGCCCACGCCGTCCAGAAGAACCCGGAGTGCCCGGCGATTTCTTTTTCCATGAAGGTGCCCTGCAGAATGGTGAATTCGCCGACGAATCCGTTCAGCAGCGGCAATCCCATCGACGAAAGAAACATGATCATCGCGATGGTGGCGTAGACGGGCATCACATTCGAAATCCCGCCATATTCGGCGATTTCGCGAGTGTGGCGGCGCTCATAGAGAATGCCGACGATCAAGAAGAGCGCCCCGGTCGAGATGCCATGATTGATTTGCTGCAGCACCGATCCGCTCAGCCCCAGCGGCGTGAGCGCGAAGATTCCCAGCGTGCAGAAGCCGAGATGGCTCACCGAGGAATACGCCACCAGCTTCTTCATGTCCTTCTGCATCAGAGAAACCAGCGCGCCATAAATGATGGCAACCACGGAAAGAACCATCATCCAGTAGCGGACTTTGCCGTGAGTGAGCACGTCGGGAAAGAACGGCAGCGAAAAGCGGATGAAACCGTAGGTTCCCATCTTCAGCAGAACGCCGGCCAGGATGACCGAACCAGCTGTGGGCGCTTCCACGTGGGCATCCGGAAGCCAGGTATGAAAGGGGAACATCGGAACCTTGATGGCGAAGGCGAAGAAGAAAGAAAGAAAAAGCAGCGTTGCGGCGTAGGGACCGTAGTCGGAATAAATGCGCGGCGCAGTTTCATAGAGCGAGGTCAGGCTGAAAGTGAAGACGCCGGTGACCGCGTGATGGTGGAAGTAGAGGAACAGAATGCCGAGCAGCATCAGCACCGAACCGGCCAGCGTGTAGAGAAAGAACTTGATGGCGGCGTAGAGCTTGCGCGGGCCGCCCCAGATGCCGATCAGCAGGTACATGGGCACAAGCATCGCTTCCCAGAAGACGAAGAAGAGGAAGAAATCCAGCGCCATGAAGACGCCGAGCATGCCGGTCTGCAAGATCAAAAACCAAATGTAGTATTCCTTGACGCGGTTTTCGATCGCACTCCATGACGAGAGAATTGAAATCCAACCCAGGAGCGTGGTCAGCATGATGAGCAGAAACGAAATGCCGTCGATGCCAATCACGTAACCCGCGCCAATGGAGGGAATCCAGTTGTTGGGCGTGCCTTCAATGAACTTGAAGCCGGGCTCGAAGCGCTGCGCCCAGAACCAGGGCACCAGCGGCAGCGAGATCAGGAAGCCGCCGAGTGAAAACAGATTCGCGATCCAGCGGATGGCGTCCTTGTTCTCCTTGGGCACAAACAGAAGCAGCAGCGCGCCCAGCAGCGGCGTGAAGAGAATGATGGATAGGATGTGAGGTTGCATATATCAGTTCACTTTGCGAAACACTAAGTCGCAAAACGCCGTCGAAGATACCTCGACAAAAAGTAAGCCGCCGTCAAGAGGAGCAAACCTGCGACCGCAATCCAAAATTGACGCGAGTATCCCAGTTGCACGCAAACGAAGTAGGCGAGCCCAATCGTCATCACCAGCGCATACCATTGCACCAGGCCCCATTCGAAGAAGCGCGCGGGATACGACAACAGGCGCGCCAAGATAGCTGGGCCGTTTACGCCGATGCCGTCGATGACCCACTTGTCCCACCAACTGGAAATTGTGCCCGTGAGACGCGTGGTCCAACCGGCGGCGTTGACCACGCCGTCAATCACATGCGAGTCAAACCATGAAGAGGCTTCGCCCAATCCCATCACGCCCAGCCTGACGCCTCCGAGTTTGCGCCGTCCGGTGAAAACGTAGTCGTAGCCTTCGTCGACGTAATATTTGTGGAGCAGCGTGTTGTAGACGGAAGGAGCCGCGACGGCGATGGGCTCGGTGTAACCCTTGTCGGCGTGGCGATAGTTCTTCCAGGCTAAACCCCATCCCACGCCGGCAGCAGCCAGAGAAAGTCCCATCAGCAACCACTCGGTGCCGCTGTTGTGTTCTTCTTCCTTCGCCCCAGCGGCCAGTTGGCCGGCTCGTCCTTCTTCCTGAAGCACTTGAGCTTCGCCGGCGAAAACGGGTTCAAGGAATTTGGTGAAGCGGTCGGAACCGCCGAGACTGTGCGGCCAGCCCAGCCATCCGGCCACGATGGCGAAGAGCGCAAGCACGACCAGCGGCGCCGTCATCGACACGGGCGATTCGTGGATGTGGTGCTCTACCTCGTGGCTCATGCGCGGTCGGCCGTGGAAAGTCAGGTACATCAGACGGAACATGTAAAACGCAGTCATCAAGGCAGTGGCGTATCCGACATACCAGAGGAAGCGGTAAGCTCCGCCTTCGCGCGACCAGGTTTCCCAGAGAATGGCGTCTTTCGAGAAGAATCCGGCAAACGGGAAGATTCCGGCAATGGCTAACGTCGCGATGAACATGGTGCGGTGAGTGGTGGGAATGCGATGCCCCAAGTCGCCCATGTTGCGCATGTCCTGTTCGCCGCTCATCGAGTGAATCACCGATCCAGCGCCGAGGAACAGCAGCGCCTTAAAAAACGCGTGCGTGAAAACGTGGAAGACGCCTGCGGCGAAGGCTCCGACGCCGAGCGCGAGGAACATGTAGCCGAGCTGCGAGACGGTGGAATAAGCCAGCACGCGTTTGATGTCGTTCTGCACCAGGCCGATGGACGCGGCAAAAATGGCGGTCAGTGCGCCGACGATGGCGACGGTCTTCATCGACGTTGGTGCGAGCACGAAGAGCGCGTTGGAGCGCGCGACCATATAGACGCCAGCCGTGACCATGGTCGCGGCGTGGATGAGCGCGGAGACCGGCGTGGGGCCTTCCATAGCGTCGGGCAGCCAGACATAGAGAGGAAGCTGGGCCGACTTGCCGCAAGCTCCGACGAAGAGCAACAGCGTGGCCAAAGTAATGACGGGATCGCCGATCTGAAAGCGTCCGCTGTGCGCAATGTGTGTAACTTCCGTAAAGCGCAACGATCCCAGATACCAGGCAATCGTGAACATCCCCAGCAGAAATCCGCCATCGCCGATGCGGTTCACGATAAACGCCTTGTTGGCCGCATCGCTGGCCGATTTGCGATGAAAATAAAACCCAATCAGGAGATACGAGCAGAGGCCCACGCCTTCCCAGCCCACGAACATGAGCACGTAGTTGTTGGCGAGAATGAGCGTCAGCATGGAAAACATGAAGAGGTTGAGGTATCCGAAGAAGCGGTAGTAGCCGCCTTCATGCGCCATGTAGCCGGTCGAGTAAATGTGAATCAACATGCCGACGCCGGTGACGAACAGCAGCCAGATGCAGGAAAGCGGATCGAGCAGGAAGCCGACGTCGGCCTGGAACGAAGCAGGCTGTCCGTTCTGAGTATCGTAGTTCAGATGTCCGGTGTCGGTGCCGAGCCAGGTGTAGAGAATCGTCTGATAAGGCAGGTGGAAATGCTCGGGTGTGGAAGACCACGCAGTGTACTGCCACACCGCGCCGCAAGCGATGAGAAAAGCGAGAACAATCGCGCCGACGCAGACCGCACTCACCGTCGCCTTCTGCAACTTGCGGCCGAAGAAAAACATGACCGTCGCACCGAAGGCTGGCAGCAGCGGGATGAGCCAGATGTGGGAGAGAAAGAGCATGTCGTTGGTCGTTAGCCGTTGGTCGCTGACCTTGTCATCCTGAGCAAAGCGAAGGATCCATGCGTTCTCTCGTTGCCAGCAAAGTGCATAGGTTCTTCGCTTCGCTCAGAATGACAAATCATTTGATACTGCCTTTCTACCACTTCAGCAAATTCACCTCGTCGACGTTGATCGTCTCCTTGTTGCGGAAGAAGGCGATCAGGATGCCGAGGCCGACGGCGGCTTCCGCCGCAGCATCGGTAATGATGAAAATCGCAAACACCTGACCGTGGACGCTTCCCCAGAAGCGGGAGAACGCAACCAGATTCAGATTCACGGCATTCAGGATCAGCTCAATCGACATCAGAACGATGACCACGTTGCGGCGCGTGAGCACACCGATCACGCCCAGCAGGAACAACACTGCGCCCAGTACCAGATAGTGCAGGGTCGTGATGTGGAACATGGCTTCCATAAATCAGCTTCCCGCCGCTAACTCTTAAGCTTCTAGCTCTTCGTCCTCGGTGCTGGGTACTCGGTACTCGCAACTAAATTCTCTTCTTCGCCATTACCACCGCTCCGATAATCGCCACCAGCAGCAGCAGCGAGGCGATCTCGAAGGCGAACATGTACTGCCCATACAGCAGCGTGCCAACTATTTGCGTGTTCTGTGCTTCCGCAATAGGCAAGGCGCGGTCAGGAAAAATCACCTGCCCTTTCGCGTAGACCGCGATGAACAAGCCGCCCAGCGCCCCGGCAGCTACGATCCCGACCAGCCACTGCTTATTGAATTGGCGCTCTTTCTCGGTGCGCTCAATCGAGACCAGCATGATCACAAAGAGAAACAGCACCATGATGCCGCCGGCATAAAGAATAATTTGCACGCCGGCGACAAATGGAGCGTAGAGCATCAGGTAAATCGCGGCTTGCGCCAGCAGCGTGAGAATCAACGCCAGCGCAGAATGAACCGCATTCCTCTGCGTGATCACCAGGATGCCGCCGACGACCATGATCCCGGCGAGCAGATAAAAGAAAAATGGTGTGGCTACGGGTGCCATATCTTTTGTTGAAGCAGCGCTACGCTAGCCGTCAGTATCAGAACGCCCAAGCCCATGGGCAGAAGGATTTTCCATCCTACTTTCATGAGCTGGTCAAAACGATAACGCGGGAACGTGCCACGATACCAGATATAGAGGTACATAAACCCGGCAACTTTCACCGAGAACCAGTAAATGTCTCCCACTCGGTCGCGCACGAGCGGGAAGAAGAGAAGCAAGCCGATCAGACCCAATACCGCCCCGAAGCCGGCGAGACCCACGGTCTGAATTCGAAAATACGGATGTTTCGGCATGTGGGCCGTGCTGTAGAAACACATGCCCGCAAGAAAGAGAAATGTAATTCCAGGAAATAGCGAAAAAAACAGATCCCAGGTTGAGCCGCTCAGCCAGGTCGAAAACGGCCGCAGCCAGCCGCCAAGCCACAGCGTGACTGCGATGGAAGAGACGGCGATCATCGCCGAATACTCCGCCAGAAAAAACAACGACCAGCGGAAGCCGCTGTACTCGGTGTGGAAGCCGGCGGTCAGTTCGGATTCAGCCTCGGGCAGATCGAACGGCGCGCGATTGGTTTCTGCGACCATAGCGACGGCAAAGATGAAGAACGCGATCAGCCCCAGCGGAAAAAACTTGAAGATGAACCATTCCCCCTGCGCTTGCTGTGCCTGCACAATGCCGATCATGCTCAGTGTTCCCGTGCCTTCCGCGTTCAGGCTGGTCATCAGGATGGCGGAAACCACGGCTAACCCCATCGCGACTTCATACGAGACCATCTGCGCGCTCGACCGCAGCGCGCCGATCAAAGGATAGTGCGAATTCGATGCCCAACCCGCCATCACAACGCCGAGCACGCTCAACGACGACACTCCGAGCATGAAGAGAATTCCGATGTTCATGTCAGTGATGGCGTGCGTAGGGCCGAACGGAACCACCACGAACACCGTGAAAGCGGCGAGCACAACCAGCAGCGGCGCCATCCAGAAGACCAGCGGGTCGGCCTCAGCCGGCATGATGTCTTCTTTGAGCAGCAGCTTGATGGCGTCGGCAATCGGCTGCAACAAACCGTGCGGTCCCACGCGCATCGGGCCGAGCCGGACCTGCATGTGCGCAAGAATCTTGCGCTCCAGCCAATTCATTGCGATCACGGCGACGGAGAGCCCGAGAAAAACCAGCACGATGTAAACAAACGCCCAAAACATGTTGCCCGCCGCCCCGGGCGTCTGGTTGCTATCGAGGTAAGACTTGATGTACTCGATGATTTGGCCCATCAGCGGTCCACCTCGCCGAGAACAATGTCGAGTGTGCCGATCACGGCAACTACGTCGGCAACCATCGCGCCACGACACATCACATCCAGCGCCTGCAAATTCACAAACGAAGGGGGGCGCACGCGCACACGGTACGGCTGCGTGGAACCATCGCTGACGATGAAATATCCCAGCTCACCCTTGGGAGCTTCGATGGAATGATAAATCTCGCCCACCGGCGGCTTTATCACCTTGGGAACCTTCGCCATGATCGGGCCTTCGGGGATTGCCTCGACCGCCTGCTCAATGATCCGCACCGACTGCCTCATTTCCGCCATGCGCACCAGGTACCGGTCATAGGTATCGCCGTTTTGCCCAGTGGGGATCTCGAAATCGAACTTGCTGTAAACCGAATAGGGCTGGGCCTTGCGCAGGTCCCACTTCACGCCGCTGGCGCGAAGCACGGGCCCGGTCACGCCCAGTGCGATGCAGTCTGCGCCGGAAATCACGCCAACTTTCTTGGTGCGTTCCACCCAGATGCGATTGGTGGTGAGCAGTTCTTCGTATTCGTCGATCTTGGGGCGAAAGAAATTGAGAAAATTCTTAACTTCTTGCTCGAAGCCGCTATAGGTTTCGTACTGCAGGCCGCCGATGCGAAAGGCGTGCGTGGTGAGGCGCGCGCCGCAATATTTCTCGAAAATCTTGAGAATTTCTTCGCGGTCGCGGAACGTATAGAAGAGCGGCGTGATGGCGCCGATATCGAGCGCGTGCGTGCCCAGCCAAAGCTGATGGCTAGTGAGCCGGTTCAGCTCGGTAAGAATCACGCGAACGTATTGCGCCCGCGGCGGCGCTTCCACGTTAAGAAGTTTTTCCACCGCCTCGCAATAACCAAGTCCGTTCGAGACCGCGGCGACGTAGTCCATGCGGTCGACGTATGGATTGAACATCGCGTAGGTGCGGTTCTCGCCAATCTTTTCCACGCCGCGATGCAGATATCCGATCACGCATTCCAGACCGAGCACCTTCTCGCCATCCAATCGCAGAATTACGCGCAGCACCCCGTGCGTCGCGGGGTGCTGCGGGCCCATATTGATGACAAGCTCGTTGGCATCAAGAAACGGCTTCTCGGGTGTTTCCAGGTCGAGAGGCGAGAGCGCGTTCGGGTCAGTCATTGCTCTTAATCTATGCTCGTGTGTATCGCGGGTCGGGTCTACTGTCCGCTTTCAATTCCGAGGTTGATCTGCACCCACTCGTTATCCTGCTGCAAGATGCCGTAGTCCTTGCGCAGAGGATGTCCCTTCCAGCCATCCGGCAGCAAAATGCGCTTCAGGTCGGGATGTCCATCGAACTTGATCCCGAACATGTCGTAGACTTCGCGCTCCAGCCAATTCGCCCCCGGCCAGATGGGAACAGAAGTCGGAAGACTCTCGCCGTCGGCGATCGGTGTTTTCACTCGAATGCGTTGGTTGCGCGGAAATGAATACAGCACCCAGATCACATCGAACTGCTTCGCACGCTCCCGATAGTGAACCGCGGTGATATCCACACAGTAGTCGAACTGTTCATCGCTGCGGAGAATCTCCAGCAACTCCGGAATCAGGGAGCGGTCTACCACCATATAGTTCTGGCCGAGATACGTCAGTGCCTCGATGCCGGAGCCATAAGAGAGTTTCAGCTTTGCGACCATCGGCGAATCCCAAGGGGTTGGCGCGGGGGCTGCCGGCTTTGGCGCAGCCGGATGAGCAGCCGCCGGGGACGCAGGTTTAGCGGCAGCGGGAGCCGCAGGGGCTGCGGCGGCGGGCGCAGTTGGCTTCGCATCCGATGGTACGGATGGCGGTGCGGGCTTCGTTTCCGCTTGAACGGAGCCGGAACCAGCCGTCACGCCTCCAGGGACGGCGGGCTGATCCGCCGTCGGCTTCGGCTCACCTTCCGGCGGCGGTGAAGAGGGCGACTTGGTTTCGTCCGGCATGGCTCAAACGCGCAAGCTTGTGGCGCAGAGAGATTCGGAAAGAACGTTAACTTCTACCAGCTTGAGGATTGCGTGTCAACGAAATCGGCCACGAAAAAACCCTTAACGAGTGTGGCCGCTGGTGGCGCGCCTCCGCGCGCTACGTGCGCGCCGGTCCCTGATAGGACTCAATCAGCCCGCGAATGCGCTGCGCGTCGGCCTTGCGGTGGCCGTGGCTGGTGATGGGGTCGGTCCCGCCCGTGGATTCGATGCGAATCTCCGACCACAGCACGCCCGTGGAAATATGCACCGACGCCACTTTCGACATCGCGATGCTCTCTTCGTTACTGCCAAACAGCCGCGACTTTGCCCGGCTCACGCGCAGAGGGGTGACCACAATCCGGGTGGGAAAAAAGAAATTCCCTTGGGTCCACCGGCTGGCGGAGAACGTTTCACCTCTGCTGTCGGCAGGCGGAATAGCCGGAGTCGTGCTCATGGCCTTATACCCATTCCAGCGCACCTTTTCCCCAAATCCAGATGTAGCCCACGATCAGGATCAGCAGGAAGATCAGCATCTCAGCAAAGCCAAACACCCCGAAGTGTTTGAACCTCACCGCCCAGGGAAACAGGAAGATCGTCTCCACGTCGAACACCACAAACAGAATCGCGATGATGTAGTAGCGGACGGTGTAGCGGCCGCGCGCGTTGTCGATCGGGTCGATGCCGCACTCATACGGCATCAGCTTGGTTTTGCTCGGATTGTCGGGGCGCACCAGCTTCGCCGCCAGCAATGTGAGCGGAAGCAGCACGCTGACAAACCCGATGAAGATGAAGATGGGAACGTAGTTTTGCGGCATAGAGATATCTGAGCTACAGATCCAGCCAAGTCGCCCACGGAAGAGCAGCGAAGCAAGCCATAGTAGCGCTGATGGCATGAGACTTCAAGAAGGAAGCAGCCCACAGGGCGCGCTTGCGATCTTCGGCCATCCGAACCGCATAGACCTCAAGCTCGCTGGTGTCAAGCACAGTCAGTGTTACTCTTGGGGAATTTTTTCCCAAATCGGCGCCTCCTTCGTTTGACGCTGCTCTCCTTAAGTCTTTACACTCAAAGATAGAGTTACAGAAGGAAAATCGTGAGCCCCACAGAAACCGAAGACGCGAAGATCGCAGCACAAACCACCGACGCGAAGAACGATGCCAAGACGAACGACGGCATCAAGCGCGAGATTTCGGTCGAGATTCCTGCCGCAGAAGTCACCCGCGAAACCGAAGTCATCATTCAGAAGTATCAGAAGATGGCACGGCTGCCGGGCTTTCGCCGCGGCCACGTGCCGGCCTCGGTCATCCGGCAACGATTTGCCGAAGACTTGAAGAGCGATGTGGTCGAGGCGCTGGTTCCGCGTTACTTCCGAAAAGAAGCCGAGAGACTTGGCATAGTGCCGGTGTCGCAACCGCGCGTGACCGATCTGCACATTCATGCCGGAGAGCCCCTGCGCTTCAAGGCCAGTTTCGAAGTGCTGCCGGCAATTGCCGTGGACGGTTACAGGGAGTTGCGCGCCGAGAAGCCGGAGATTGTCGTCACCGACGAGGAAGTCGAGCAGGCGCTCACCAATGTCCGTGAGCAACATGCGACCTTTACTTCCATTGAGGGCCGGGCATTGGCGGACGGCGACTTTGCTCAAGCTTCGTTCGACGGTAAGCCGAAAAACGGCGACGGCGGCAACAACAGCGCCGCCAAGCCGATACAGATGGACCCGGTGCACATGGACGAAGTGCTGATCGAAATTGGCGGCAAGAATACCGTACCGGAATTCACCGAGAATCTTCGCGGCGCTTCCGCGGGCGACGAGCGGGAATTTGACGTGATCTATCCGGAAGACGCCCCGGACAAGCGCCTGGCGGGAAAGATCTTCGTCTACGCTGTGAAGATTCACTCCGTCAAGCGGAAGAGCCTGCCCGAGTTGAACGATGACTTCGCGAAGGAGTTGGGCGAGTTTTCCAGTCTCGACCAGGTGCGGAAGCAGATTCGCGAAAACATGGAAGCGGAAAAGCGGCACACAGTTGAGCATGAAAACAAAGACAAACTGGTGGCCGAACTGGTGAAGCGCCACAATTTTGAAGTGCCGGAGTCGCTGGTGGAGCGGCAGATCGACTTGCGCCTGGAGCGTGGCTTGCGAGCGCTGGCGGCGCAGGGCATGAAGATGGAAGAGCTGAAGAAGATGGACCTCCCGCGGTTGCGGGCGGGCCAGCGCGAGCAGGCGCTGCACGATGTGAGATCGTCTCTGTTGCTGGAGCGCATCGCGGAGTTGGAAAACATCGGGGTCGGCGACGAAGAAGTGCAACGGGAGGTGGAATCGCTCGCCCAACAGACAAAACAGACGTCGGAAGCCGTACGCGCTCGTTTGACACAGGATGGGGGCCTCGATAGAATCCGGAATAGAATCCGCAGTGAGAAGACCCTCGACTTTTTGTATCGCCAGTCCGCATAAGCGGACCACTTTCGATCCTCCCCGAGCAGAGCACGCATTAGCCGGGAAGGAGTGTGGCAGGTGAACGTGAAGCAAAACGATCCACAAATGATGCTGGTACCCATGGTCATCGAGCAGACTGGGCGGGGCGAACGCGCCTACGACATTTACTCCCGGCTGCTCCGCGATAACATCATTTTCATAGGCACGCCGATTGACGACAACATCGCCAATCTGGTGATTGCCCAGATGCTCTTTCTGGCCCAGGAAGATCCGGAGAAAGACATTCAGCTCTATGTCAACTCTCCGGGCGGGTCGATTACGGCGGGCATGGCGATTTACGACACCATGCAATATGTGAAAAACGATGTGATGACCCTGTGCGTGGGCCAGGCAGCTTCGATGGCGGCTTTGCTTCTGGCGGCCGGAGAGCCGAAAAAGCGGTTGGCTTTGCCCAATTCGCGCATTCTCATTCATCAGCCGTCGATGGGAGGATTATCGGGCCAGGCCACCGATATCGACATCCACGCGCGCGAAATCCTGCGCATGAGAGAGATTACCAATCAGTTACTGTCGAAGCACACTGGCCAAAAGCTGGATAAAGTGGAGAAGGACGTGGAACGCGACTTCATCATGAACGCCCAGCAGGCTAAGGAATACGGAATCATAGACGATATCATCTATAAGACGACAAAAGCGGTATGATCGCTGCTTCGCCGGCATAGGCCGGTGGGGCCGCTTTCGAGGCCCGATTGAGCCGTCTAAGTTCGGGCCATCCACGATGGTGAGGAGCAGAGGCGAGTGAAGAATAGGTCGGGATCGGACGAGATACTGCGGTGTTCGTTTTGCCACAAGTCCCAGGACGCGGTGGCCAAGCTGATCTCGTCTCCCAGCGACTATCCGCGCGCCTACATCTGCGACGAGTGCGTTGCCGTCTGCAACTCGATTCTCGAAGATGACCGCACCGCCACGCCCGCCACCACCGCCCCCAATCAACTGCCCAAGCCGCAGGAAGTGAAGACCTTCCTCGATGAATATGTTATCGGGCAGGAGCAGACCAAGAAAAAACTCGCGGTCGCCGTTTACAACCACTACAAGCGCATCTTCATGAACCGGCAAAAGACCAGCGACGGAATTGAGCTGACCAAGTCGAACATCATGCTGATTGGGCCGACGGGCACGGGAAAAACGCTGCTGGCGCAGACTCTGGCGCGCATGTTGGATGTGCCGTTTGCGATCGTCGATGCCACCACGCTGACCGAAGCCGGATACGTGGGCGAGGATGTCGAAAACATTATCCTGAAACTGCTGCAAGCGGCCGAGGGGGACGTGGGCCGTGCGCAGACCGGTATCATCTACATTGACGAAGTCGATAAGATCGGCCGCAAAGACGAGAACCCCTCGATTACCCGCGATGTTTCCGGCGAGGGCGTGCAGCAGGCGCTGCTGAAGATTCTGGAAGGCACGGTGGCCAACGTGCCGCCCCAGGGCGGACGCAAGCATCCCCACCAGGAATTCACTCCCGTGGATACTACGAATATTCTTTTCATCTGCGGCGGTGCGTTCGTCGGCTTGGAAAAGATCATCGGCCGGCGCGTCGGCAAGAAATCGCTCGGGTTCCGCAGCGGCGAAGAATCGGAAAAGGACGAGGCTGCCTCCGCTTCGCGCAAGCGCCACTACGAGTTGTTGAGCGAGATTCAGCCCGAAGACTTGATCAAGTTCGGGCTCATTCCTGAATTCGTGGGACGGCTGCCGGTGGTTGGAATGCTGGAGGATCTGGATGAGTTTGCCCTGATCGAAATCCTGACCCGGCCCAAGAATGCCATCATCAAGCAATACCAGCGGCTGTTCGAGTTTGAGAATGTCCGCTTGAAGTTCAGCGACGACGCCTTGCGCGCGGTGGCGCGGCAGGCGATGGCGCGCAAAGTGGGAGCGCGCGGGCTGCGCATGATTCTGGAAGAACTGATGCTCGACCTCATGTTCCACCTGCCCAGCCAGAAGAAGCTGAAGGAATTTGAAGTCACCCGCGAGATGGTGGAGAAGCGGAATGCTTCGTTTGCCATGATGGAAAAGGCGGGGTAGCGCAACTGTGGTGGGCGGGGTTGGCGATTTTTGCTCCGGTTAGGGTAGAGTGGCAGTAAGATGGCGGTTTAGACCGTTCCAGGCCGGTTCTCCCGGGGAGATTGAGTGACCACATCCAAGGAAAAATTCGAGAGCAAAAAGCTTCCCATGATGCCGATTCGCGACGTGGTCATCTTTCCTTTCATGATGACGCCGTTCGTGGTCGGCCGGGAGTCGAGCGTGCGCGCGCTGGAAGAGGCGCTGGCCGCGGATAAGAAGATTTTCCTGGCGACCCAGCACGACGCCTCCATTGACGAGCCCAAGGCCAACGAGATCTACCAGGTGGGCACGATTGTCAACATCGTGCAGAGCCTCAAACTGCCGGATGGCAACGTCAAGGTGCTGGTGGAAGGCATCGAGCGCGGCAGGATTTTGCAGGTCGCCGACGGCGAAGGCTTCATGCAGGTTTCGGTGCGGGTGGCGCGCTACGCCTCCGAAATGAATCCGCAGATCGAAGCCGGCATGCAGCGCGTGACTTCCCTGTTTGAACAGTACGTAAAGCTGTGCCAGGCGCTCAACTACGAGACTATGATCTCGGCCGTGCGCATGGAAGATCCGGCCAAACTCACCGACATCATCGCGGCGAACCTGCAGCTCTCCATCGAGGAAAAACAGGAACTCCTCGAAATCTTCGATCCCGGCGAGCGCCTGAGCCGCATCGCCGATGTGCTCGATATCGAGATCGAAAAGCTCAATGTCGATCGCACCATCCAGTCGCGTGTGAAGCGGCAAATGGAAAAGGCGCAAAAAGAGTACTACCTCAACGAGAAGATCAAGGCCATCCAGAAAGAGCTGGGCCGCGGCGAAAAAAGCGAATTCGACGAGCTCAAAAAGAAGATCGAAGGCGCGGGCATGCCCAAGGACGTGAAAGACAAGGCGATCCAGGAGTTGAAGAAACTGGAAGCCATGCCGCCCATGTCTGCCGAATCCACGGTTTCACGCAACTATCTCGACTGGCTGCTGGCCGTGCCCTGGAAGAAGCGGTCGAAAGAAATCCGCAACATATCCCGCGCTGAAAAAGTCCTGAACGAAGATCATTACGGCCTCGAGAAAATCAAGGAGCGCATTCTTGAGTTTCTCGCCGTGCGGCAATTGGTAAAAAATCCCAAAGGCTCGATTCTGTGTTTTGTCGGCCCTCCCGGCGTTGGTAAGACTTCGCTCGGCATGTCGATCGCCAAGGCCACGGGCCGCAAGTTTGTTCGCATGTCGCTGGGCGGCGTGCGCGACGAAGCCGAAATTCGTGGGCATCGCCGCACCTACATCGGCGCCCTGCCCGGCCAGATCATTCAGATGATGAAGAAGGCCGGAACCAAGAATCCGGTCTTCATGCTTGACGAAGTCGACAAGATGTCGATGGATTTCCGCGGCGACCCTTCCGCAGCTCTGCTTGAAGTGCTCGATCCCGAGCAGAATTTCATGTTCGTCGATCATTACCTCGACGTGGAGTACGACCTTTCGCAGGTTTTCTTCGTGGCCACGGCCAACGTGATGCACACCATTCCTCCCGCGCTGCAAGACCGCATGGAAGTGTTGCGCCTGCACGGCTACACTGAGCCGGAGAAAGTCGAGATCGCCAAGCAGTTCCTGGTCAAGAAACAGATGTTGCAGGCCGGCCTGTCGGAAAAAAACATCAAGTTCAATGACGACGCCATCACCGGAATCATTCGCTCCTACACGCGCGAAGCGGGCGTGCGCAACCTGGAGCGCGAAATCGGCAACGTCTGCCGCAAGGTCGCGCGCAAGGTGGTGAAAGAAGGCGAAGGTTACGCAATCGCAGTGACCGGCGAAAATGTCAACGACTTCCTGGGCGTCATCAAGTTCCGCGACACCCTGGCCCACGAAAAAAGCGAAGTCGGTTTGGTCACCGGCCTGGCCTGGACCGAAGTTGGCGGCTCGATTTTGAGCACGGAAGCCACCGTGGTCGACGGCAAGGGCAAACTGACGCTGACCGGCAAGCTTGGCGACGTCATGCAGGAATCGGCGCAGGCCGCCATGTCGTATGTGCGCTCGCGCGCGCACCGGCTGGGATTGAATCGCGATTTTTATCGCAACCTCGATCTGCACGTGCACGTGCCCGAAGGCGCGATTCCGAAAGATGGTCCGTCAGCGGGCATTACTATCGCCACGGCTATTTCCAGCGCGCTGAGCAAGATTCCTGTGCGCCGCGATCTCGCCATGACCGGCGAGATTACGCTGCGCGGCAAAGTGCTGCCCATCGGCGGATTGAAAGAAAAGCTGCTGGCCGCGCACCGCGCCGGCCTGTTCGAAGTGATTCTGCCCAAGGACAACGAGAAGGACGTAGCCGAGGTTCCAGAAAATCTGCGCAATGCCATGAAGCTGCACTTCGTCGACACCATGGACCAAGTTCTGCAGATCGCTCTGGAAACCCCGCTCCCAACGCGCGACGAAGCCGATGCCGCGCAGCCCATTGCGACCATCCCGCCGAGCACGGCGGAAGCGCCGGCCACGCATCAATAGCATGCTTGCTCAATACGTCCGCGCAGCGTCACGACATTCTCGATAGAGTCCGGCTTGACACAAGAAACCCGCCTTCGTAGAGTGAAAGCACTTTCCAGCCTGCAATTTCGCCATTCAGCGCCGCAAGCGGCGTTCGCCGAGGAGTTTTGAAAACAATGGCCGGTTCCGAAATCAGCAACGGAGAAGTGGGATTGTTTCCCGAGTTTGCCCCGGAGGAATCCGGAACTCGAACCACCGGAATCCTTCCCTCGCAAGACATCGCCCGTCTGATTGCGAATGGCAAAATCAGCGCCAATCCTGCCATCGAAGAGCAGCATATTCAGCCCGCCAGTCTCGACCTGCGGCTCGGCGAGATGGCGCATCGCGTGCGCGCCAGTTTTCTTCCCGGACCGAACAGCACGGTCGAATCCAAGATCAAAGAGCTGCGCATGACGCGAGTCGATCTCACCGGCTCCGCCGTGTTTGAAAAAGATTGCGTCTACATCGTGCCTTTGCTCGAGGAACTCAACCTGCCCGAAAATCTTTCCGGCAAAGCCAACCCCAAGAGCACCACCGGCCGCCTCGATATTTTCACGCGCCTCATCACGGATTACGGCTCCGAATTCGACCGCGTTCCTCCGGGCTATAAAGGCAAACTCTATGCCGAGATCGTTTCGCGCACCTTCACCGTGGGCATTCGCGCGGGCGTGCGCTTGAGCCAGCTTCGCTTCGTGCGCGGAAATCCCGACACTCGCGACAGCACCATCCGCAAACTCGAACAGGACGAAACGCTCGTGTACATGGACGAAGACAGCCCAGCCAAGGCCCATCTCGACCGCGGCCTCAGAATCACCGTGAATCTCGAAGCCGGCGAAAAAGGCGAAATCATGGCGTACAAGGCCAAGCGCAACGCGCCGATGATTGACCTTGGCCGCATCGGCCACTATTCGCCCGAAGAGTTTTGGGAAATCCATCGCGAGAGCGCGGGCAAGAACCTGATTCTCGATCCCGGAGATTTTTATATCCTCGCATCGCGCGAGCGCGTTCGCGTTCCGCCCGACTTCGCGGCCGAGATGGTTCCCTTCGATCCTTCCGATGGCGAGTTTCGCATTCACTACGCAGGATTTTTCGATCCCGGATTCGGCTACGGTTCCAGCGACATCAAGGGAACCCGCGCCGTGCTCGAGGTTCGCGCCCACGAAGTTCCATTTCTAATGGAGCACGGCCAGTTGGTGGGACGGCTGAATTACATGCCGCTCCTGTCGCGTCCGGAAAAGATTTACGGTACGGCAATTGGGTCGTCGTATCAGCATCAGGCGCTGACGCTGAGCAAACAGTTTCGTCCGGCCGGCGGCCCTTAAACTCGCCCGGGACACGACCTAGCTCCCATCCGCTTGCCATTTTCCTCCGCACATTGCAAACTTGAGCATGAGGGTTCTCACGCGCTTCCTGGCGGCGGCGACCGATGCCGCGCAGTTCCCTGCCGTTTCCTTGCCCGAGATCGCCTTCCTCGGCCGCTCCAATGTTGGCAAATCCAGCGTGATCAACTCTCTGGTTGGCACCAAGCTGGCCCGCACCAGTTCCACTCCCGGCCGCACTCGCAGCATTAATTTCTTCGAGGTGCGCTGGCCGGGAAAGCCGCGTCCGGAGCTGATCTTCGCCGACCTGCCGGGCTACGGTTACGCCAAGATTTCGCGCGAGATTTCCCAGGAATGGCCGAAGTTCATCGATCCCTATCTCACCGAGCGCCCCACGCTGGCGTTGTGCGTCGCCCTGGTCGATGCCAGCGTTCCCGCGCAGCCGAGCGACCGCCATTTGCTCGACTTTCTCAGCGCCTCAGGCCGCGAATTTCTGGTAGTTGCTACCAAAAGCGACCGCCTGTCCGGCAATCAACTGCGCAACGCTCTGAAGAGTCTCGCCCAGGAACACGCCAACGCCGGCATTCTTCCCTTTTCCGCGAAAACCGGAGCCGGGTGCGAAGAATTATGGAAGCATATCCGCCGCGCGGCGCAAGCCGCGAACCCGTCTTAACCTTCGGCCCAGTTTTCGATTAGAAGCTTCGACCCAGAAGTCTTCAGGTAGAGCTTTTGATTAGAAGTCCCTCATCCTCTTCCTCCGCGACCGTCTTCCCGTAAACCGTTCGGGGCTGACGGCCGATAAAGAAACCTGCGGGTCCGTGCAGCCGTGTCATATCTCCCGGATAGGACATGCGGATTTTGCGGATGGTGCCGGGTCGCGATCCCGCACCACCGATCAATGGGCGAAGAAATCAATAGCGGCGTCGCGTATCTGCTAGCGCTGAAGCAGTCGACGGGCAGCGGACCTGGCATCGCCGCCGGGGCTGCAACCCTGCGCCCCCAAGGCCGGGAAAACCGGCGCAGCCCGCGTTATGGATGCGAAGGCAGCGCCGAGGTACGGGAAGAAGGCCGCGCCGTGCGGACTTGGGCCACATTCACCGACATCAGCATGGGCGGCTGCTACGTCAGGGCGACCACCACTTACCCCGTGGGCGCCGCACTGCACCTGAAGCTCGAAGTGAATGGACACCGGATGCGGATCAAGGGAACGGTGCGCGCGAGCAATCCCGGCCAGGGCGCTGGAATTGCCTTCGCTGACCTCTCCGATGGCGAGCGCACGCGTCTGCGAGAGTTGCTGCAAACCCTCTCGCAATCCGCGGTCATCATGGGACCGCGGAGCGACTCCGTTTTGGCTGCGGGCGTGGCGCTGCCTCCGCCCCAGTCGATTTCCGATCCGGCGGCGGCGATTCATGCCCTGCTGGCTTTTTTCGAAGGCAGGCAGATGCTGATGCGCGAAGAATTCCTTCGCCTCCTGCGCAAAAGCCAGCCGGAGGCATCGAAGCCCTAGAAACAATCCCGGCGGCTGCGGTTCTCTCACTCTAGATTCTCTTCACTGGGGCTCCCAATCCGCCAGCCCATGACGGACCTCCCATTCGCTATGATGAACAGATATGTCTCTTCATCTCATTACCGGAATTGGCGGCTTCATCGGCTCGTCGATCGCGCGCGCTCTTTTGGATCGCGGCGAACAAGTTCGTGGAGTGGATAATTTTGCCACCGGGAGGCGGGAAAATATTGCCGGGATTCTGAACCTCATCGAGTTTCGGGAAGCCGACATCCTCGATCTCGATGCCATGCGGCAGGCTTGCGCTGCTGTCGATTATGTTTTTCACGAGGCGGCTATTCCTTCGGTTCCGAAGTCGGTGCTCGATCCGCTGGGCAGCAATCGCGCCAACGTAGACGCCACCGTCAGTCTGCTCGTTGCAGCGCGGGATGCCGGAGTTAAGCGAGTGGTTTATGCTTCGTCCTCGTCGGCCTACGGCGACACTCCCACGTTGCCCAAGCACGAGAGCATGACCCCGAGTCCAATCTCGCCCTACGCCGTGGCCAAGCTGGCCAGCGAGCATTACATGATCTCGTTCTACCGCTGCTACGGTTTGCAGACGGTAGCTTTGCGCTATTTCAACATTTTTGGCCCCCAGCAAGACCCCTCGTCGCCGTATTCCGGTGTGCTGGCGAAATTCATCACCCAGATGCTGCGCGGAGAACAGCCCACCATTTTCGGAGACGGCGAGCAGAGCCGCGACTTCACTTACATCGATAACGCCGTGGCTGCGAACCTGCTGGCCTGCGCTGCTCCGGCCGCCGAAGTCGCTGGCCAAGTCTTCAACGTGGCTACCGGCCGCCGCGTTACGTTGCTCGAGACTTTCCATGTTCTGCAGAAGCTGACGGGCTATTCCGGGCCCCCGGCTTACGCCGCGGAGCGCAGCGGCGATGTCAAGCACTCTCTGGCCGATATCTCCCGAGCGAAAAAGCATCTGGGCTACAACCCCACCGTGACTTTTGAAGAGGGACTGCGGCAGACGGTGGAGTGGTATCGCACCCAAGCGCGGCCTCAGACCTCGGACCTTAGACCTCAGACCTCACACGGCAGTTCGCCGTAGCACCACCAACCTCGCCGGCAGATGCCAATCATTGAACACGAGGATCAAGAGCCAGTTTTGGCTGTCAAGCCTAACGTCCGAGGTCCAAGGTCGAAGGTCTAAGGTCTGAGGTCTGAGGTCTGAGGTCCGAGGCCTGAAGTCCGAGGTCCGAGGTCCGAAGTCCGAGGTCCGAGGCCCGAAGTCCGAGGTCCGAGGCCCGCATTACGTTAGTGATCTACGGCCCCATTACGGACGTGAGTAGAGTAAAGGCATGACACTTTCCTCAATGGTGGTTTCGCGCGACTGGCAGGAAGTCAGTGTTCTGGAGTGCATTCTCGGAGGACTCCACATCGATTGCGCAGTAGAGGGTGAACCACAACGGGCTCTCGACCGGCTGAGCCACAGTAAAGTCGATGCGCTCATCGTCGACTGCGATCTCGGCGGGACGGCGCAGTTTTTGCGCACATTGCAGCGCGAAAACTGGGGACGGAACACCGTGCCTCTGGTAGTCATGGGCGCCCTTCAAGGCAAAGTCGATCTCGAGGCCATGGGCGCGGTCTTTTCTTTCGACAAACCGATTTCGGTGGAACAGGCGGTGCGCACCCTCTCGGCCGCTCGCAACATGATCCTCGACGGCCGGCTGCGCTACCATCGCGCCGGTCTGGAACTTCCCGTCACCCTCAGTTGCAACGCGCACAAGCGCGTGGACGCGCACTTGATCAATGTGAGCCAGGGCGGGCTGCAGGTGCGCCTGGATGACAGCTTCCATACCACCGAGCCCTTGAACGTTTCCTTCATGCTGCCGGGCACCAAGCGTACTTTGCAGGCGAAAGCGCATGTGGCCTGGAGTGACGATCGCGGCAACCTGGGCGTTCGCTTCGTCAAGATCGCCCCCCGCATGCAACATGCCTTGCGCCTTTGGCTGGCCCAGCAGTTCTTCGCCAACTAGTCGAATCCAGTTCTCAGTTCTCAGTTCTCAGTTTACGAACCGGGAATTAGATCTTCTGCTTCTTCCAGCGCCCTTGCTTGAACAAAATTGCGCTGACGGCGGCCATGGCAGTCTCGGCGATGGCGATAGCAAAGAAAGTCCCATTCGAACGCATGTGTAGAGGAATCGCCAGCCAATAGGCCAGCGGTATCTCCAACAGCCAGAAACCGAAAAAATTCACGACGGTCGGCGTAATCGTATCGCCCGCGCCGTTGAAAGCCTGCATCATCACCATGAAATATGCATATCCCAGATTGCCGTAGCTCACGATACGCAGGCAAGCCGCTCCCAATGGCACTACAGCCGGATCATGCGTAAACAGCCGGATGATCGGTTCGGCAAAGAATATGAAGAAGACTCCGACCGTGCCTAGAAAAATCACGTTGTAAAGCCCGGTGCGCCACACCGCTTTCTCGGCGCGTTCGGGATGCCCGGCACCGAGGTTCTGCCCCACCAGCGTGGCTGCCGCGTTGCTCATGCCCCATGACGGCAGGATGACAAAAATCACCACGCGGATGGCAATCGTGTATCCGGCGAGGGCATCGGCGCCGAAGATGCTCACGATACGCACCAGGCCGATCCAACTGGTATGTGCGATGGCGAACTGAAGGATACCCGTCAGCGAAACCCGCATCAGCCGCAACAGCACACCCCACTGCAGGCGAACCTGGCTCTTGAGGATGCGAAGACGCTCCGTCCCGCGCATCAGACGATAGAACTGGTAGAGAACTCCGATGCTCCGCCCGATCAGCGTTGCCAAAGCCGCGCCCGTCACCCCTAGGCGCGGAAACGGCCCCCATCCAAAGATCAGGCAGGGGTCGAGCACGAGGTTGATGATGTTCGATACCCACAGCAGGCGCATAGCGATGGCCGCATCTCCAGCGCCGCGAAAGATCGCGTTGTTGAGAAAGAGCAGCAGCACGGCAAAACTTCCGCCCAGGCAAATCCTGGTATAGCCGCTGCCCGTAGCCACAATCTCCGGCGACGCGCCCATCAAGCGCAGCAGGTTTGGCGCAAACAAGAAGCAAGGCACGCCGACGGCTGCCGAAACCATCAGGCCGAGTGCGATCGCCTGCACCCCGGCGACCGCCGCGCCTTCAGGGTCTTTCTCTCCGATGCGCCGCGCCACCATCGCGGTCGTCGACAAGCTCAGCCCCATGGCCACGGAAAATACCAGGCTCAGCATCGATTCGGTGAGCCCTACTGTAGCCACCGCATTTGCGCCCAGGCGTCCGACCCAGAAGACGTCCACCACCCCGAACAGCGATTCCAGCACCATCTCCAGCACCATGGGCACCGCCAGCAGCAAGATGGCGCGGTTCAGGCTGCCGGTGGTGTAATCCTGATGCGAGCCGCGAACGGCTTCCACCAGTGACGCCCAGAGTGTGTGCTGCTGCTCCGCAGCCGAGACGCTAGCTTCCATAAAAGACCTGCGAGCTTCCCGTGCACTCGCCGGAAAAAATCAGGCGAATGCGCCGACCAAAATTACCGACCATTAAAATCACCGGAGACAGAGCGAGAGGTCCGAACTTGCGGACTCACTAAGGATGGCGAACTACCGAGGGTTAAACATTGGGTTGAACATTGTCGTTTCCTTGGCTCACACAATCGGAAGTGCGAACATTCAGACAGAAATGCAGGGATCGCTTCCAACCAACAATCAACTCCGGGATTGTATCGCGAAGCGGCGGCGTCCACCAAATGTCTTACCGGAAGCGGCCTGCGGCATCGTCGCTCTCGTCTTCCTCGTCTCCAAAACCCGAGGCCACAGCCCGTGCCAGCCAAACCCCCAGACTTCCTCTTCCGAACACGGCGAAGATTCCCCAGTACGCAGTGGCTACGAATACGGCCCAGCCTGAGACAATTCCCAAAACCAGTGGCCAGCGTGGAATTTCTTTGGCAATGGAAACAAAAATTACGGCGAACAAAAGCACCGCCGCGATCACCACCAGCGAGTCCGCCAAGCGTGCTAGGCTGCGGTAGGAAAGCGGCTGCGCCAGCCAATCCCGTGCAATAGCCGAACTCACGTCCGCGCGCGTCTGTTCAGCTTCGCTGCGCCCGTCCGCTAGTTGCGATGATACCGCCTCAGGCCCCAGACAGATCGCGCTGCGCACCGCGCCGGAGAGCATTAACCCATCGCTTGCTGCCGGGGTCGAAGCCGCAGCGCTCTCGAAGGCGGCGACCTCGAAGCTGGAGTTCACCGCCGTTTCATCTCGTGAGATCGAATCCAGGAGATTGCCAAAGATCCACTCGCTGATCAGGCAACCGATTGTTGCCGGCAATTCCACGAAGCGAATCCCGCATTGCCCCGAAGACTTGGCCCAGGTCACTTCGCCATAAGTCTCCACCCGCAGGCGGGGCTGCCTCAGCTCAAAGCGCAGCCGCACCCGTTGCTGCGGGCGCAGCGCCGCAACTGCCTGCAGGCTTACTCCCCTGTTGGAAAGATTGCGGATGATTCCGCCGTTGCCCTCGTCCAGCGTCACGTAAATCAGCGTGCGCAGTTCGTGACGATAATGAGTTCGCGCGTGCTTCGCCAGGGACGATCCTGCCTGCATACTCGCCACCAGAATGCACAGATTCCACAGGCCCTTACTTGGGCATTTTATGCCGCATCGCGTGGCCCATTGCAGTAACCGCACTGGTTCGGACATTTGCAGCGGGTGAAAATATCGAATCGCTCCTTCCATTCGGCGCGTTAGCATCGTCTCAACGGCCCGCAGCCGGCAGGTCCGCGAAAGGCTGCGATGCGGAAGCCCTTTATCCGAAAGGTCATGTCCGGGAGGTCATGCCAAAACAATTGCATCTCAGGCGAAAGCCCTATAACTTACTGGTGAACCAGTGTGCGAAGATCCAAGAGAAGGTGCTGGCTGCGGCGCCGCACCCGAAAGCCAGGCCAGAACTTATCCTCAGCCGGATGGAGTAGGCTAAGTGGCTAGTTGACAAGGACTTCGACCGCTGCCCATACTCTATTAGTTCAACGTGGGCGTGGGGTTTACAATGGCGACCAGCTCCACCAAACCCAGTATCGAGGTAACCCCTCAGTACCCGGCCATGAGTGTGCCCAGCTGGCCCCGAGGTTCGCCAGCCGACTCCGAAGTGTCGCCCCCGTCCAGCACCGACCCCGCACAGAAACCCTCCAGCCGCGATGCTCTCCAGGCCCTGCTGGCGTTCTCCGCCTTGCACACCCAGATCAGGCACCGCCGTGCCTTGGCCGGCGAAAGCCATGGATTCGAGGCCATCGTACCCCTCCCCGAGTTCGAACCCGGCGAGCAGTTTGTCCTCGACGAAGTTCTGCAGCTTGTCGCCGAACGCGCCGTCGCCATCACCGGCGCCGATGGCCTGGCCATCGCTCTGGCCGAGAACAACGAAATCGTCTTGCGGGCTTCGGCAGGCATGATCAAGCCCGACCTCGGCGTCCGCATCGACCGCAACTCGGCCTTCTCCGGAGCTTGCTTCCGCCACGCGCAAGTTATCCGCTGCGACGACACCGAAACCGACGATCGCGTCAACCGGCGGGCTTGCCGTCTTCTCGGCGCGCGCTCCATGGTTGCGGTTCCCCTCTGCGGACGCCGCCGTGTCATCGGATTGCTCGAAGCATTCTCCTCGGAACCTTTCGGATTCAACGACAGCGACATCCGCAGCTTACAACTGCTGGCTGAGTTGGTCCTGGGAGCGCTCCGTCCCGAAGATGAAGACCGCTTCGCCGAATCGGCTCAGGTCGCAGCCGACGAATTGAATGCAGCGGCGCTTCCGTCCGATGCCAATCCACCGGCTCTCCCACCATCTTTGCTCGAAGATGCCCTGATCGAAAAAGTTGGAATTGAGAAAGTTGGGTTTGAAGAAGTTGAGATCGAGACAGTTGGAATCGAGAAAGTTGGAGCCCCGCGAGCCGGCCTCAAGAACGCTGAGGTCCCAGACCCCGCCGATCCAGTCGGCGACGCTCAACTGTCGGTTCAAGCTGAGACAAGTGCGGTCGAGATCGAGCCGGAGATGGCATCCATTCCGAGCCTCGTCGTGGACTCGGAGAGCACGCACGATGAAAGCGCGCACGAATCGATTTCCGTACCAAGTTTTGCCGTTGATCAGTCGGATGCGGATCGCCGTCCCGGCGTGCTCTTTGTGCTGGTCATGGTGGTGATCTCGGCTCTGGCGGCCCTGGCTGGATGGTGGAAGTTGAGCAATGCGCAATTGGGCAAAGCCATGTTGTCTCCAGCGCACAAGATTGCTGCCCGGCGCGCCGCCGCAGCCCCGGCGAAACCGCCCGCTCCTGGCTTAGCCGCGCCATCCAGCGCCGCGCCGCCAGCCGCCAGCTCAAGCGCACCCACAAGTCCAGCGTCAGGCTTTGAAGGCAACCTGGCCGCAAGCATGACTGCTGCGTCCGCCGATGCCGGCGCCACGTCTCCGCAACCCTCCAAGCTCCCTCGCATGACCGGAATTCGCCACTGGTCGTCGGCCGACGGCACCACCGTGGTTCTCGACCTCGAAGATCAGGTGCAATACGAAGCCCACCGTTTGAGCACTCCCGACCGCATCTATTTCGACCTTCACGATACCGCCTTGCCTGCGGACCTCACGGGAAAAACCATCGAAGTCGGCGACGCTCTATTGTCGCGGATTCGTATCGCCCAGCCTCTTCCCGGCCTGACTCGCGTTGTGCTTGAGACCCGGGGCAGCTCCAATTTCTCCGTGAGTCTTGAACCCAATCCCTATCGCCTAGTGGTGCAGATTCGCAGGCTGGGCGCGCAGCCGCAGGCCCGAATCAATCTTTTCCCCGGCTCCGCCAACCAGGTCACCGCCAATGAAAAGCTGGCCATCATTGTCCCTCCGCCCACCCGTGAGGATTTGCAACTCCGCGCTAAGGTTCCCAAAATGCGCGTGGTGGTGGACGCCGGTCACGGTGGCTGGGATTTAGGCACCGTCGGCCGCCGCGGCCTGCTCGAAAAAGATTTGGTTCTTGAGATTGCCCAACGATTGGCGAAACTTCTCGAGAGCCGCCTGGGCACCGAAGTGATTCTCACCCGCAGCGACGATAATTACATTCCGCTCGATGAGCGCGCCGAAATCGCCAACCAGTCGCAGGCCGACTTGTTCGTCTCCGTCCACGCCAACTACAGCGACTTGCCCTCGGCTCGCGGCGTCGAGACTTACTACACCAACTTCTTCGCCGTCCCCGGCTCGAAAGAAGCCGAAGCCCGCGACAACGGCAGCCGCGCCGCAACCGCCGCGCCGGCAGCAACGCTTTCTCCCGCCGAGCTTCACGACCGCATCGAACAATCCCGCCGCCTCGCCGCCAGCGTGCAGCGCTCGCTCTATGCCACGCTCTCTTCAGAAAATCCCGGCCTGCGCGACCGCGGCGTGAAAGAAGCTTCGTATGTTGTTCTCACCGAAACCTCCATGCCCGGAATTCTCGCCGAAGTTTCATTCGTCAGCAGCCCCACCGACGAGCAAAAGCTTCGCAACGACGGCTACCGCGAACAAATCGCCGAAGCCCTCTACAAAGGCATCGCCCGCTACGCCGCAACTTCTCGCGGCGTAAAAATGGCTAGCGCCGCGAAGTAGCGGCGAGTCCCGAGCAGCGAGTCCCGAGTACCGAGAAAGCGAACGGTAGGCTGTCAAAACGGCTACGACCGCTCGTGACCCCCTTACGCCCTTTCCGTGCCGGTGCTACCATTGCGTGCAAGTTGACCATGTACATTCCAGCATGGATCCCGAGGCTACTCACCCCTGAATGGCTGACAGCCGTTGGCACGGTCGGGACGGTCGTCATCGCGCTCATCCTCGCTGTTTGGGGCGAAGAAATAAAGGGCTCGTTTGTTCGCCCGAAGCTGTCATTAAAAGCTCGAGTGGGCCGTCCGTATTCAGAGAAAACTGTATGGCGCGGACTGAAAGTGGCGAACCCAGCCAGCGTTTACTACTTCCGGCTAGCCATACAAAACCGCGGCAATACTGCCGCGCACGATGTTCAGGTCTTCCTGGCGAGCATTGAGCGCGTTACCGCGGCAGGATTGGAAGATGTCAGCCGATTTGCACCGATGAATCTGAATTGGTCCTACAGAAGAAGCGCCACATTGCCCGTACTTTTACCACACATGCCACCCGTATTTTGTGATGTGGGCCACGTAACGGACCCTCTCTACAAGAACTCCCTATCTGAAGACCTACCAGGCATCCCGCAACAAGACGCCGTACTTGCCTTGGACGTGGAGTTTCCGCCTAATACGGGCGGGCACCTGCTTAGGTCGGGCACCTACCGCCTTCATCTCGTAGCCGCGGCTGCAAACGCCCATCCGAGGAGGTACAAACTGGAGGTCGTGTTCTGCGGCAAGTGGTTTGACGAAGAAGAAAAGATGTTTGACGTTGGACTTAGGATGCAGTGTATATAACGCGACGTCTTAGGTTCGGCTCCGCCAAAGCCGCGCGGAAAAAGCCCTCCCTGCTTGCGCCCCAATCCGAGCCTCACCTACCGCTCGGTTCCCCGCCTGTCACACCTCCGTACCTCGGCAGGCATTTCAACCCTTCCCGCACCTGATCCTGCCGCGCCACGAATTCCCGCCTAGCTCGTGGCCGCCGCCCAGAAAAATTGATACCGCAGAACTACGAGCGCCCGCGAACCTCGCCGCGATCGAACCGCCAGCCGCGCGAGTCGCCTTGACCTGAAAGTCGCTTGAACTCCTCAATGCTGCGCTCAGCATCGTCTCCGTCGACTATCGAGCGCAAGTAATCGCTCACCAACTCATCGAGACCCTTGCCGAGCCCTTCGGCCTTCCTGCGGGCGCGAGCTAGAAGCTTATCGTCGAGCGACAGAATAAGATTCATTTGCACAGTATATATGGACGCATTTTTTCCACACCCTCGTGTGACATCCAACCTTGCGCCCACCATTTATTTGCGCGATCATTGTCGAGGCCGTGACGGTCACCCAGAGACCAAAGCGCAGCGTTCTAAGCGCTTTGTTTTCTAGATTTTGATATCTAAGTTCTTTGAAAACCGTATTTTGCGGAGAATTTCTTGCTAACCTCATGATTCTTAAATACCAGGGGGGTGGGGGGTATACCCATTTTCAGTGCTTGCCAGGAGAAACCATCCCTCGCAGAGAACACCGGCGCAAACTTTATTTCATCGCAGAATCCACAACGGCAGACCAGAAGGTAGGGCGAACACGCGGCGCACGAGTGATCCCAACGGCGAGTGTCATGCTGAGCGGAGCGGTGAGGGGCGCGAAGCGGGCCTCACTGCGGAGTCGAAGCATCCCTACCTTCAGTCGGCTGCATCCAGGGGTACCACTCTGAAGCGAGGTCCTTCCATTGCGGATTGCGGCGTTCCAGCAACGCGATTTTCTTGGCGCGCGTCCATCCTTTCAGTTGCTTCTCGCGGGCCAAGGCTTTGTGGACGTCGTCGTAGGATTCCCAATAGAGCAGACGGACCACGTCGTAGCGGGAGGTGAAGCCTTCGTGGCGATGGAATTTGTGCTGGAAGACGCGGCGGTGGAGGTTGCCAGTCACTCCGATGTACAAAGTGCCGGTCAGGCTCGCCATGATGTAGGCACAGTAGTAGCGTGGGTCGCGCATGAGGGAATGATGGAAGCGTTCGGGCTGCTTGGCTGTGACGGATGTCACAGCGCGGAGGGGGACGGATTTCCCCGGATTTGGGAGGGGGATGGATACGCGATTAGGTAGGGATGCTTCGACTGCGCGGTGAGGATCGCAAAACGATCCTCACCGCTTCGCTCAGCATGACAAGGGAACAAGGGAATCAGTTCGCTGCCGGCACGCCGCCGTATTTTTGCAGCCACTTTAATTCTTCCCGCACTTTGATCCTCCCGTGCCACGGATTCTTCGCCAGTGAATGGCCTTCGCCGGGAAAGATCAGCAGCTTGTTGGGAATGCCCAGCGAATACAGCGCATGTTCGAGCAGATAATCTTCCAGCACCGCGACGCGGATGTCGTCGGCGCCGGCGACCATGTGCGTAGGCGTGCGCACCTTATCGATTTGAAAGATTGCGGCCTCGTCGTGATAGCGCTGCTGCGCTTCCCACGGACGTCCGCCGAGAAAGTAAGCGTCGTCGAAAGTGGTATCGTCGTTGCCCCAGTTGCCAACATGCTCCACCGCGCCCGCTCCGGTAACTGCGGCCTTAAAGCGCGTGGTTTGGGTAATGAGCCAGTTGGTCATGTAGCCGCCGTAGCTGTAGCCGCCCACGGCGAGATGATCGGCGTCGGCGATGCCATCTTTCACCAGCGCATCGACGCCTTCGAGAATGTCTTTGCCCGGACGCGAGACGATCACAGGAACAATCTGCATGAGAAATTTGTCGCCGTATCCCGTAGACCCGCGATAATTCGGCTCAAACACCAGCCATCCGTTGGTCGCGGCGAGCGCGGCCCATTGATACCAATCGGCCTCGAAGTGGTTGCCGTCGGCGTCGGCAGGACCGCCGTGAATGAACGTGAACATGGGCAGATGCCTGGCCTCAAACTTCCCCGGAGGATAGATCAACATGCCCTCAACGGTTGTGCCGTCGTCGGCCTTCCACCGGTAAGGCTTGCCTTGCGGAAGATCGCGCTCGGTGAAGAGTTTGTTGAATGCGGTAATGGGACGGGCGCTTTGCAGCAGGTTCGAACCTTCGGCGAGATAGACCTCGGCGGGACGCGTCAGAGATGAGTAGACGAAGGCAACGCGCAGGGAGCGCAGTCCGGTTGAAAGTTTTTCGTAGGTTCCGTCCCAGCCATCAACTTTTTGCAAAGAGTTGGAGGGATGAGAACCGGCGTACATTTGGACTTCGGTACCGAGACGGGCGGCCGCGACCGCACCATTGCCGTAGGTGGCGTAGGCAACGATTTCACCTGTGAAGTCTTTGCTCCACTGCTCGACTGCGCCGCTTGTGCTGTCAACCCAGTAGAGGTGCGGCTGCAGGTCGCGATAAGGGCCGCTGACGTCTCCGCCTTCGACGGTGAAAAACACATGGCGGCTGTCGACCGCCCAGCGCAGATTTCCCTCGAACGCTTGATTCTGGGTGAGGCGGCGCGGCACGTGATCGGGGGACGCATCGGCCAGATCGACCGCGTAGATTTCCACGTCTTCCAATTTTTCGTACCGTCGGTTGATCGAGTTACTGACGAAGGCGAGCTTGCTTCCGTCGGGTGAAGTGACAATATCTTCCACACGCAGAGGCGAGGCCGCGATGACGCGGGTTCCGGGCGTAAGGTCCGGCTCTTTTTCCGAGTCGCGCCGCTTTTTATCATCCTGCTCTCTGGCCGGCGCAGCGGCGTGACGCGCTAAAGCCGCAGCCAGATCGAGCGCGAAGATGGTGTCGCCGCGCTCGGCGGTGCGATATTGCACAACGTCTTTCCACTCTTTTCTGTAATCGTCTTTTTGCGTCTTCGTCCAGGGATTGCGCGTAGCGAAATAAAGAGTTTGCGCATCGGCGGACCAGGAAAAGGTGTGAACCTCTTCTTCTCCCTGCGTAACCGCGAAGGCTTCGCCGCCGTTGGGAGAGATCAGATAAATCTGGTTGACGCCTTCATCCTTCGTGTCCGAGTCGTCGTCGGAGTCGGCGTCCTTGCCGGAAGATGGCTTGCGCTCGGACAAGAAAGCGATCCAGCGGCCATCGGGCGACCACTTCGGATCGGTATCGTGACCGGACTGCGTCAACTGGATCAGCGATCCAGTTTTATCAGATGCAGCTTTATCATCGGAACGATAGAGCCACAAGTCGCTGCGAAAAATCTGCTGGTCCCAGTCCGCCCGCTCCGTGGCAATCACCACCGAGTTGCCGTCGGGTGAGAGTTCGACCGCGGGAAACTCGACTGAGTTGAAAAAGTCATCCAGCGTAAGCCTGGACTTGCCGTCCGCAGCGGCGGGCGCCGTTGAACAGAACGAGATCGAACAGAACAACGTTGAACAGAACAGCGCTGAGCCAAACAATGCGGGATAGAGAACGACAGCGGATAACGAAAACCGTTTCGATGTGGCCATGGTTTTCCTTGCAGGGAGCAGGTTATACATTGCGGAGTTTGTCGCAAACAAATTCATAGCATGTGCGTGTTGTGGCCGATCCCGCCTATGGGGCAGGGTCAGCGCTTTTAAGAGCTTCGTCAATGTTCTGGCCGTAGTGGCGGCTACTTTCCACGATTCTCCATCCGTCGTCGTAAATACGGAAGCTGACGGTCGATCTGTAACGCAGATCGCCGGAGTAGATGGCGGCGCCGACTTCATTGAGCGGAACCCACTTCCAGGTGAAATCCACATCGGCGAATTTGCCTTGCTTGCTGATGCCGCCGATGCTCACCAGTTCTCTTTTCACAACCGGAATGCTCAACAACTCCTTGCCAGCGTCATCGGGCGCGATCAGGGAGCGAAACGTGTCCACCCCAGACGGCGTAAGAGTGACATCCCAGCAAGGCGGCGGGGCGACATTCTGCGGGCACTTCTTGCCAGCGGCGGAAATCCACCCGCGATGTTGCAGCACCAGGGACTCGGGCGAGAGGTAGTCGGCGTTCGAGACCATGCCTATGCGCAACGAATATCGCTGCGTGGTCCTGAAGACGGAAGAATCATTGATCATGGCGGCGGCCAGACGGCGGGTGAGAAAATCGCGCGGAGACCACGCCAATGAAACCAGCAATAGCAAAGCAACAACGAAAATGAAAATGGCGGCCTTCCGCATCGCTGAGTATTGTTGCACACCGCCCATTACCGCCGACCCGTGATCCCAACTAAAGAAGAACCGCGCCCCGGAACAAACGGACGAAAGGCGATTTGTCCTTCATAGTGCGCGGCCCAGCGGCCCGGAATCCGATACGCGCAGCGCGGGCAGCGGCCCGAGCCCGTTTCGTCCCCAGGAGTCAGACGATAATCTTCGATCAAATAGCTATGACGCTTGATCAGCGTTTCGCTGCATTGCGGACAGCGCGTGTCTTCCCATGCGCCGACCTTGCCGGGCAGGTTGCCTGCGTAGATGTAGCGAAGCCCGGCCTGGCGGCCGATTTCGACGGCGCGCAGCAAATCCTCAGGCTGCGTGTCGCGGCGGTCGCTCATCTTGTAGTCCGCGTGAAACGCGGTCACGTGCCAGGGAATGTCGGGCGAGATGCCGGCGAGGAATTCGGTGAGGCCGCGCAATTCATCGGGCGAGTCGTTGAAGCCGGGAATGAGCAGAGTGACAATTTCGAGCCACAGCCCCATCTGATAAATGCGGCGGATGCTATCGAGGATGGGAGCGATGCGTCCGCCGAGTTCGTGATAGTGGCGATCGTCGAAACTCTTGAGATCGACTTTGTAGAGGTCGAGCCAGGGGCGCAGGTATTCGAGAACTTGCGGCGTGCCGTTGCCGTTCGAGACAAATCCGGTCAGCAGGCCGGCGGCTTTTGCTTCTTTGAAAACGGCGACGGCCCATTCGCTGGTGATGAGAGGCTCGTTGTAAGTGCTAACCAAGACTTTTGCGCCTTGCGCGATGGCGTCGCGGACCAGCAATTCGGGCGTGACATCGAGCGGCGGCGAGACTGCACTGGGATCGCGCAAGGCCTGCGAGGTCACCCAATTCTGACAATAGCCGCAGTGCAGATCGCAACCCAACATGCCGAAACTGTAGGCGAGAGCTCCGGGATAGGCGTGGAAGAAGGGCTTCTTCTCGATGGGATCGCATTGGGTTCCGCCGACGTATCCCCAAGGGGCGTAAAGCACGCCGCCGCGGTTGTAGCGGACTTTGCAGACTCCGGGCTGGCCTTCGGGGATGGGGCAGCAGTGTCCGCAAGAGAAGCAGCGCACGCGATTGTTCTCGAGCTTGTCGTAGAGATGCGAATCGGCTTCGCGGACGCGCTGGTCGAGAATGTCGCGTAAGGCCGGCATGGAAGGCTTCTGTCTTTATTCTAACGGCAGTGCCCTTGGGGGCTAAAGCCCTCATTTCGTAGCGGCCACGAAGGCCGCAAGGCTCTCGCTCCCATGGTTCTAGAGTGCTCCCACGAAGAAAATGAGTAGCGAGAGCAGTCCAACAACGGCGAACACAGCCGCTGCCACGCCCATCCAGTCACGCCAGGTTTCCGTCTGATCTTTGATAGTGCCTGGTTTCTCGTGACGTTCCTGCTCTTTCTCTTCGTACAGGCCGTACAGAGCTTTCGTGAACTTCGTAGAAAAGAAATAGAACCCAATGCAAAGAAACAGCGATATCCCCAGCGAGACCCAAGATATGTAGGCCATGGGGCATAGGTGGCCTTTGATCTCTGCCGGCTCGAGTCCAAGGATATTCTTGAGGAACACAATCGGAAGAACAAGGCTGGCGGTGACAAGGTTGATAACGATCTTTATCTCGTCCTGGTATTGCTTGTTGACTTCGAGCGTTCCTTTTACTGCTTCTTCTGGTGTGGGCATTTGCATTTCCTCCTTTGCGAACGGGTGTTTGCTTCGACGCGTTCCATAGTACCCCTCGTCTCTATCGCAGCGCTGGAAGCCTTGCGCCACGGAAAATCAGGACTGGCGTGGAGCAAGGGCAGGCGCAGTGCCTTGCGGAGTCTATGTAATGGCTTCTGTTTCGCCCCGTTCGGGGCTTGCTCGTCCCGCTTTAATCCAAGGACATGAGGGCGACTAAAGTTCGGTGCTAGTGGCCGGGGGCGGGCTTGGATTGGGGCTCGTGTTGTCGATACCACGCTTCGGCTTGCTGCTCGACGGCAGCGGCCTGGGCGCGGGACATGCGGGAAGCGATCATGGGAGCGAGAGCTTTGCTGCCTTCGTGGCCGGCGGCGCGAGCCAGGATGGTCCAGAAGTAAGCCTGATTCAGGCTGGCCGGGACGCCACGGCCGCCCCAGTAGAGCTGGCCTAGCTTGGATTGGGCCGGCACATTTCCGTGCTCGGCGGCGAGGGTAAACCAGCGGGCGGCTTCCGGCTCGTCCAGTTTCACTCCGTCGCCGGTGGCGTAGCGAAGGCCCAATGCATTCTCGGCGCCGGGGTTGCCCTGGGTGGCCATTTGCCGGAGTTCTTCGAGAGTGGCAGAATCGACCGATGCGGCAGGGGCGGCGGAGGTTGCGGGCTGCGGCGAAGAAGCAAGAACAGTCTGCTCGCGGATGCCGTCACGGGAGTGGAATCTTTCCTGAATCCAGGGGGCGAGGATGAAACCGAGGACGAGGAAAACAGTGGCGGCGGCAAGAATGAGCAGAAAAAGATGAGTGCGGGGCAAACGAATGCCGCCCGGTTTGCCGGTCTCGGGGTCGTCTGCCGCCTGCTTATCTTTTTCTTTGTCGTCTTCGTTTTTGTCCCGGTCTTTGCCTTTGTGGTCTTTCCATTTTTCGTCGGCCTGGGCAAAGAGGACGCTGCCCTGGGGCGCGGCAAAAGGCACGGCTGGGGTCAAGGGCGGTGCGGCTTGGGTTGGGACCGGGGCTGAGCGTTGGACCGCGGACAGGATCGTTTCGGCGAGGCGCTGCAGGATGGCGGCGCTGTCGTTTTCCGCAAATCTGGAAGGCTGGTCAGAAAAGACCTCGAGCAGACCGATCACCTTTTCGCCAATGCGCAGCGGAATGGCAAGGATGGAGCGGATGCCGAGAACACGACAGCTTTCGCGATCGACGCGCAGATCAGTGGCGGCATCATCGCAGCGCAAGGGAAGTCCGGTGCGAACGCATGCGCCGGAAAAACCCAAGCCCACTTGCAGTCTGGCTCCGGCCGGCGGCGCGCTGGGGCCGGCGCTGGCGCGGCAAATCATAGTTGCAACCAGCGGTTGGGCTGCCTCGCCGGCGGCGGCTGCGGCTGGTTCGGCCATGGCTGCTTCGGTCGTTTCTCCTCCTTCCATTGCCGCTTCGGCCATGGCTGTTTCGATCATGGCTGCTTCGATCAAGGCTTCCTCGGCTAAGGCAATGGCCGCACCCGAAGCCTGGAGCAGGGTCTGCGCACGAGAAGCGACCAACGCAAGCAGCGCATCGAGACTCGACCCCAGCGATTCGGCTTCTCTCTGCACGGCGGAGACCGCGGTAAGCGTGTCGGTGAAATTCGGCCTCACCGCCGGGGCTTCCGACGACGGTTGCGGCGTGACATTGACGAAGGAGCCAGCATTGGCCGCGGCCACCATCGCATTCAAAAACAGCCACTCGCGCAGACGGCGCAGTGGAGCATCGGCCAAGTTGGGCAAGCGCAGGCCAACGCGACCGGCGCCGTCGGACCAAACGACCTGGCCGGTGGTGTGAATCTGGCCGCTGGATTCAGCGAGGTCCAGGCACAACTCGACGGATCGATCCGCTTCCATGGGCGAGGAGCACTGGATCTTCACGCCGTCTTCACTGATGTCGAGAATCTCGTTCAACTCGAGCATGATGCTCTGTGAGCCGCCGCTGAAGCTGGCATAGGCGGGAGCGTGCACCTTGTGCCGCACGCGACGGCGGGGACGGCGATCGGACTGCAATCCGGAGATCATGACAAACCTACGGAGGTAAGAGGGTGAGCCCTGAGGTACCATCTTACCGCGAGAATGAGGAAAAGAAAGCAGGAAGAAAATCGGAAGGGCAAAAAGGGAAGAAATGAGGGCCGTAGCAGGCGTAGGAGAGCCGAGAGTCCGCCTCAGCGGCTAAGCCGCAGTCTGATTCTGCTGGACCTATGGCGCGACCGAAGTCGTGCCCCTTCCCGGCTCGCGGGTGTCTTCAGGATTTTTCGGCAGCCAGTTGGCGGTTTGCCGTTTGGTGGGCGCGTTGCAGTTGGTGAGCAGTGTGCAGGCTGGAGATGCGGGCGATGGCGGCGACCATGAGGCCGGAGAGAAGCTGCATGGTGGCAACATCGGTTTGATCGAAGGCGGAAGGCGAGCACGACAATACTTCGAAAACGCCGAGCGTGCGCCGGAAATGACGCAGGGGAGAGACGAGGATGGAGCGGACTCCCAGGCGGCGGCAACTGGCTAAATCGACGCGCGGGTTGCGTTCGGCGTCGTGGCACAACATGACTTCGCCGGTGCGGACGCACTCGGCGGAAATGCCGGCGTCGGTTTGCAGGCGGACGCCAAGATCGGGAGCAGTGCGGCCGGAGCGAGCGCGGCAGACGATCTCTTCGCCGCGGCGCAGGGCGATGGCGGCGCCGGTGGCTCCGGTGAGGTGCCGGGCGCGTTCGGTGATAGCGCTGATGGCGGGTTCAAGGTTGAGTTCGGCGGGATGGAAATCTTCTTCGGTCAGGTGGACGGCATGAAAGCCCGACGCTGGATGTGCGGCATTGGCGACGCGGAGCTGAGTGCGCAAGGCAAGCGAAGGCACACGGAAGTGATGGTCGGAGGCGGAGACTTCGTCGGGCGAGGGCACGGTGCGCAACAGATCGCGGACGAGCCTATCGAGTTCGGAGTCGGTGATGAGATGCGCGGTCTGCTGATGTTTCAGCGAGCCGCCGAGAACTCGCGACAAACTCAGCAACGCTGGACTGCCGCACGCGAGACAGTGCGGAGTGGCGTTGGCGCCGATCAGTTCACACTGGACGCAAAAGGCGGCCAACTGCAAAGGAACAAAGTTTACGTCTTTGAAGGTGCCGCCGTAGACGGTCTTGCCAAACTTTTTCTTGCTAAGCTTTGTCTTGCTAAGCGTTGTCTTGCTAAAGATTGTGTTGCTAGACGTTCTCTCGCTAAACATGAGGCCGAATCCTCGCTTCCATGCCAGCGGGAAAGGTAAATAGTTGGCGCGACGAGAGTAAGTGGCCGCACTGGTTCGCGCTGTGGAAAAGCGCGGATCGAGTGCGAGGCGATACTTTCGAGAGGGTGTGCAAGAATTTGCAACCCGGCGTGAGGGACGAAAGCCTTGTCCTTCAAGGGTTTCGGGGCTTGGGGATTCTCTGAAGTCTGGCTATTGCATTCCGGGAAAGGCTGAGTTATTCTTTGCTTGTAGGTTTGGAGGAAGTTACTCCAGCCGATTGGGGGAACTCATGCAGTGGACAGCACCCGCCTTTGAAGAAGTTTGCTTGAATTGCGAGATCAACTCTTACGCCAGCGCGAAACTGTAACTTTCAACCCTCCCTCTTAGAGATTAAGCCTCGTGCCATCCGGTTAAGTGCCGGATGAGCGCTGAGGCTTGTTTGGTTTGTGACCCGATATTTTTCTGAAGAGCCGAACGAACGTCGGCGAACGAAGCTCTGCCAGCCTCGCTGTCAATTCCCATCGATGAGTGTGAGCAGTTTGTGATCCGCCAGCGGCTCTCTGAACAGGTTCCAGCAGGAAAGAAATCGAAGCTGCGCGGCCGCTGACAGGAGTGCCTTGCGGGGCCGGGTGGCGAGGGCGTGCACAGGGATTCTTCGCTTCGCTCAGAATGACAAACCTGGGATGACAAAGTTGGGATTGCGAAACCTAATCAGCGATTCCCTGGGCGGCGCTATCCCGCTTGCGCGGCGATGAAGCCGTGATCTTCTCCGGTGCGCGGAATAAATTCCACTACTGGCTGAAGAGTGCGATCCAGCGCGTCGGCGAGTGCGATGGGGAAGGCTGAAGTTAACAGATTGATATCCAGTTGCAGGTCCGGGCGCGAGCATAGACGGTGCAGCACCAGCGAGCCACGCCGGCGATTGGAGGTGCTGACCAGATCGAACGAGAGCGCCCAGACGGGAAAGCCCTCAAGCGACATCGATGCGCCAGGCTTTTCCCCGACAGTCTTTGCTCCGGCGTTCTTTGCTTCGACAGTCATAGCTGCGGCATTCATTGCTCCGGCGTTCTTTGCTCCGAGGTTTTTTCCCCAGTGAAAGGAAAGATCGCTGCGGCGCTGCTGGGCGGCAGATTCGCCGGCAAAAGGAAAATATTCGCCGGGAAAGAGTTTGACTTTGACATCGAGCCCGTCAAAATCATTGGAGCTGAAAGCTGCCTCCAGGATTCGCCAGATCTGTTCGTAATCACGAACCACCTTCAGTTCCTGGGTGGCGCGGCGAATGGCGAGGTTGTTGATGAAAATCTGCCGCTGTTCGAGGGTGCGCTGGGCGATGCGAGCCAACTCGCCAAGCTCGAGATAGCCCAGGCGCTGCACGCCAATCCAGATACCGGTGCCGAGGACTGCCAACACCAAGCCCAGCGAACTACCGGTGGGCCAAAGCAAGAACAGACTGAGAAGCGCGAAGACGGCGGAGACGCCGTAAAGCACGATGACGACCTGGCGGTGCGTGAGACCGTGCTGCAAAAGTTTGTGATGGATATGTTCGCGGTCGGCGGTGAATACCGGGCGGCCGCTGATCCAACGGCGCAGAATGGAAAGCGATGTCTCCAGAATCGGCAGGCCGAAGGAAACTACGGGAATGGCGACGGCAACGATGGTCGGCGCCTTCTGCGCGCCAGCCAGCGCCAAAGCGCTGAGAAGAAATCCGATAAACAGACTACCGGAATCTCCGAGAAAGATCGTGGCCGGATTGAAATTGTAGCGCAGAAAACCGAGGATAGCGCCGGCCAGAGCGATGGTCATCACGGTGACTAGCGCATAGCCGTTCACCAGTGCGACCGCAAATGCCACCAGCGTCGAGAACAAAGCCGAACCCGCCGCCAGGCCGTCCAGTCCGTCGATCAAGTTGAACGCATTGGTGATGGCCACGACCCACAGGATGGTCAGCGGCAAGCCTAAAAACCAAGGCAGGCGGTGCGCCCCGAACAATACCGGAACGTCAAGAATCCGGAGGCCGCCGGCGAACAGCATGGTAGCGGCAATGCCTTGAACCGCGAACTTGAAGTAGGGGCCCACGCCATGAAGGTCGTCATAAACTCCCAGGAGAAATATCAGCGAAGCGGGCGCGAGGATGGTCAACAGTGGTTTGAGAGACAGCGCGGAGTGCAGTTCTTTGTTCCAGAAAGCCATGACGGCCGCAGCCACCAGGCTCAACGAAAACGAAATGAAAATTGCGACTCCACCCAGGCGGGGCAACGGCTTGGTGTGGAGATGTCTTCCATCGGAAGGAATGGCTACCCAAGCGCGCTTGGTGGCCTTGTCGCGCACCGAGCGGGTCAGGACGAAAGAGCACAGCAGCGACAGAAAAAAGATTACGAAAAAAGCAACCGTCAACTGTCCCCCTTGAGGGCAACCACAGGTAAATGGACGCCCCGCACAATCACTCTGGCGCCGATCACGCTAGCCCGATCATGTTAATGCGATCATGGCAGCATGCGTCGATTGCCGAAAGTACGTTACAAGGTTCCGTCTGCGTTTGAGAGTGCAGGAAATCTAACAGGGCGGAAGGACGCTTTTCAATTCCCGTTCGCGCAAAATCTGTGGAAAACGCCGGGCGAAGCGATTCCGCTTTGCTGCCAGGTTGCAAATGGATGTGTGCTACACTGCGGAACGAATCCTTCATGCACAACAAGGGCCTGGGAACGGTGTCCGGCAGATTCGATCTCGCCCGCCGCGGCAGCCTGATTGCGGCAGTTTTGGTTTTTGTAGTGAGCTCGAATTTCAGCGCGCGGGCGCAGCAGGAGCCCACGTCTCCCGCCCAGACGGCCACTTCCGCATGGCCACCGGCTCAACCAGTCTCCCAAGCCACCGGAACCACGCCCCGGGATGCCGATGCTTCCCAGACAGTTACCAGCGTTCCTGCGGGAGTTTCGTCTACGGCAGACCATTCCAAGGCCGATGCTTCTACGACCGATCATGCTACGACCGATCATGACGACGCGTCGTTGCTAAGGCTGGGGCCCGGCGATCTTCTCGAAATCAGCGTCTACAACGTACCGGAATTGAGCACCAAGGCAAGAGTGGGGAATTCCGGGGATGTGTACCTGCCGTTGATCGACTACGTGCACGTCGGCGGTCTGACGGTGGAAGAAGCACAGGCGATGATCGAGAAACGGCTGGCCGATGGCGGGTTCGTGCGCAGTCCTCACGTCACGATTTTCAGCGACGAGTCCGCTTCCCAGGGCGTGACCATCCTCGGAGAAGTGGGCCGGCCCGGCATCTACCCCGATCTGGGGGACCACCGGTTGTACGATCTGATCTCGACGGCGGGAGGTTTCACGGCTGCAGCCGCGAGAAAAGTGAGCGTCATCCGGCGTAATCAGCCGCAAGCGATCACGTTGATTTTGCCGAGGAATCTGGCTGACGATCTGCAGGATAACATTGAGATAGTTCCGGGAGACACGATCACGGTGCCGCGCGCGCCGGTGATTTATGTGGTGGGAGACGTGGGCCGTCCCAGCGGCCTGCTCGTGGATAACGGCACATTGACGGTGCTGCAGGCGATTGCGCTGGCGGGCGGAACGAATCACACGGCAAAGATGAGCGGCGTTCGCATCATTCACAAGGGTCCAGGCGGAATGACCGAGACTCGCGTGCCGCTGAAAAAGATGCTGGAAGCGAAGGCTCCGGACGTAGTTTTGCAAGCCGACGATATTCTTTTTGTGCCGGTCAGCGGAGTTCGCGTGGCGGCAGGAAAAGGTTTTGACGCTGCCACGGCCATGGCAACAGCAGTAGGCGTATACGCCGCACACCCTTAACCGCGCGCACCCTTAACCGATAGAAAGACTCTTCAGGCTGCGGCTGCCGAACGACCCCGCCGGGGCAGATTCAACAACTCCTCCAACATCTGCGTGTAATCTTCCGCCGTTTGTCGGCGAGAGAGTTTGCGCACCACGTATTCCCGGCCATTCTTCCCAAGTTTCTGAGCTAACTCCGGGCTGGCAGCCAGGCGGAGAATCGCATCCGCCAGGGCGTCAGAACTCTCAGGTTCGATCGCGAGTCCGCAATCGGCTTCCTGCAAAATCTTCCGGGCCTGGCCCTCGACGCCAAGAATCACCGGCCTCGCGCAAGACATGAACTCCAACATCTTGGTGGGAATGACCGTTTTGAACAGTTCGGTTTTCTTGAGCAGGACCAGGCAAACATCCGACGCGGCGATGTAGGCCGGAATCTGCTGCCGCGGCTGCTGGGCGATCGTTCTCAGATTGCTGAGGCCGCGGCTCTGGAGCAGAGCTGCAATGTGATCTTTTTGCGCACCTTCTCCGACAATCCAGAAGACAATCTCAGGATTCGTACTCTGCAGGCGTGCAGCGGCATCGACGATCATTTCCAACCCCTGCGCCATTCCTATGGTGCCGATGTAGGAGACGACGAACTTGCCTTCCCCGCCCAGTTCCCTTCTGAGGCCGTCGCTTCTGGGAACATCTCCGGGAACATCGTTTGCGAGAACATCTGTGAGAACATCGTTTCTCGGACCATCGTGCAGCTGCGGAGAAAAGAAATCAGTTTCAACCCCGTTCTCGATCACGGAGATTTTCTCGGGCGCTACGTTCCAGTGCTTCACCAGATAGTCGGCAAAGGCGGGTGTGACCACCACCACGCGGCGGGAATGGCGATAGAGAAAGTCCGCAATCTTGCCGAGCGACCAGTACAAGAGCGAATGGTCCTTTCTCACGCCCACGGCAGCCAGGGATTCAGGCCACAGATCGCGCACCTCGAAAACAAAAGGCACGCGCTTCGAGCGCGCCAGCCACCAACCGGAAAGCCCAACCAGCAATTGCGGCGAGGTGGCAATCACAACGTCCGGCCGGCGGAGAAAGAGTCCTGTAACGGCCGCTGAAGCGCAAAACGTGCCGTAGTTCAGCATGCGCTCGTAGGTCTTCCGGTTAGGAAACGGCAGGAGCCAGGTGCGAAAGACGTCCACACTGTGCACGCGCTCGCGCATCACCAGCCGCCGCAGTTTGTGGCGATACTCCGGCGGCACGATGCCGGCAGGATGGTTGGGAAACCCGGTGAGCACAGTCACCTCGTGGCCCTCGCTGGCCCAATGCCGCGACAATTCGGCCGCCCGCGCTGCCGGCGCTCCCATCTCCGGAGGAAAGTATTGCGAGACGTAAAGAATCTTCATGAGAAAGCGAATCGCTGGTCAGGAAGCGCGATCAAAATCTGTGATTCCCGAAGAACGCTCATCTGCCTGGCGTGCTCGAACTGTAACCGGCTGCCCCAAGCATCGTGACTCTTGCAAGGCAAACGTCGCCAACATGGTAGTGACAATTTCGCGGAATGGAATGGGCGACTCTGCTCCGGTCTGGATCGCAGCGACGAACGCCTGCCATTCGCGGCGATGACCCTTGTCGGGGCGGAAGTGCGATCGGAGTGTGCGCTTCTTCCCATGGCGAACGAGTTCGAGCCGGCGAAAATCTTCCAGCACGGCAATGCCGCCGCCGCCGAAAACTTCGACTCGTTCTTTCGAATAAGATTTATCGCCGTTCGCCAGGTAGCTGATTGTGCCTTGCGAACCGTCGGCAAAGCGCAGCGAGCACATCACGTTGTCGTTGCTATATTTCCCCGGATTGGCCAGGCTGCGAGTTTGCACTTCAACTGGCGACGATCCTGTCAGGAAGGTCAGGAAGTCCACAAAGTGGCAAACCTCGCCGAGGATGCGTCCTCCGCCCTGCTCGGGATCGTTGAGCCAGTGATCGGCTGGAAGCCAGCCAGCGTTCACGCGATAGTGCAGCGCCAACGGCTCGTTGGCTTCGCTCAAGAAACTTTTCATCCGCACTGCCAGCGGAGCGAAGCGGCGATTGAAACCGACCATGAGAAGACGCCGGGTGCGAGTCGGGTGATCGAGCGCAACTCGGGGATGGAGAGCGGCGGCAATCCTGCTCAACTCCGATTCGTTGAGGCACAACGGCTTTTCGCAGTACACATGCTTGCCGGCACGGATGGCGGCAATCACCTGCGCAGCGTGCAAATGATGCCGCGTCGCAATCACGACCGTGTTCACGGAGGAATCGCGAAAAATCTCTTCTTCATCGGTGGTGCGCGAACGAAATCCGAACTTTAAGGCTGCATGACGCGCATGGGAGCCGTTTGCGGCGCAGACCGTCCGCATCTCTACACCGCCAAGCTGTTTGATCACAGGGAGAAGCGTGCCCACGGCGAAGCTTCCTGCACCGAGCAAACCGATGCGAATCGAATTCGTCGCTGCGCCGACGACATCAATACCGGCAAGGTTAGAGCCTGTCGTGGTTAGTCGCCGGGCTTCTTCGCCATGAACGTGCCCGGCCTGAGTTTGCCCGGCTTGGGATTGCTCGGTCTGGGCTGGTTCGGCTCGGGCTGGTTCGGCTCGGGCTGGTTCGGCTGGCTGCGGATAAGTAATCAACACTCCGAGAAACGCTTCATGGCCGTTGCCGGCGATCAGGTCATATGCGGAGGGCGATCGATCGACGGGAAAACGATGTGTCACCAGAGAAAGAAGATCGAGCTTGCGATCGGCGAGAAGCTTCAGAAAGGCTGCCATGTTGCGCGTTTCAGTCCAGCGCACATAGCCAATGGGATAATCAATTCCCTTCTGCTCGTAGGCCGAATCATAACGGCCGGGGCCATAGGAGCGGGACACGCGGAAGTCTAGTTCTTTCTGGTAGAAGAATCTTCGCGGCAGATCCATGCCGATCGTTCCCACAGCAGCCACCACGGCGCGATCGCGAGCGACTTCCGCGGCAAGATTCACGGGATCGTTATTGGCCGTTTGCGCCGTGATGAGGACTGCGTCAGCTCCATGCCCGGCAGAATGACTCATGCATAAATCGAGAAAGCCAGAGGCTGAGCTGCTCACAGCATCTGCGCCCAGGCGCGCCGCAAGCTGCGCGCGCTCGGCTGAAATGTCCATGCCCAGCACGCAACAGCCAGCCGCCTTCAGAATCTGCACCGTCAACTGACCCAGCAAACCCAGGCCGATCACGGCAACCACGTCGCCCAATTTGACGTCCGCGGTGCGCACGCCGTGCAGCGCCACGGCCCCAACGGTGGCAAATGCGGCTTCGTCAAAACTGACCGAGTCCGCCGGAATGCGCGCGGCCAGCAGGCGCGGAACACAGGCGAATTCCGCATGTACGGCATGGCCGGTGCCGGCGCACGACACTCGATCGCCCACCTGAATATCGGCGATTCCCTCGCCCACCGCGACCACCGTTCCGGCGCTGCTGTATCCCAAAACGCCGGGCTGATCGAGACGCGTGCGAACCGCTGACATCGTTGCCAGCAAACCGTCGCGGCTGATCTTGTTGAGAACCTCGCGGACCAGGTCGGGCCGCACTTTTGCTTTTTGCAACAGATTCTTCCGCGCAAACTCGGAAGACGCGCGCTCCGTGCCCGCGGAAACCAGAGACGCGGCCGTGCGCACTAAAACGCATCCCGCCAGCAATCTTGGCGAGGGAACTTCGGCGACTTCGATCTCGCCCGTGCGAGCGTCCTGCAGAACCTGCTTCATCCTTGTCGCACCGTGGCTTTCCGTCCGCCGGGTGTTGCACGATAGCGACTGTCCGCGGCAAAATTAACCCGATAAATTTCGGACTCACGGCGTCGAACGATCAATTCTTTCTCTTCCGGCTTTTTTTCTTCGATCTCGACCCGGCATTCCTCGTTCGCAAGAATCACGCTGACCAGGCGAACCGGCAACGGCGCACGAATCTGATAGACCAGCGAAACTGCTGGCCGAAGCTCGCCATAGGTGGGCGACTCCCAGCCCAACAACTTCGCGTCGGCGCCCGCGACTTCCGGACTAGAACTCTCTCCCGCTCGAATCACCGCCGCATTTCCGGGCGCGCTGGCGAAGAAACTCCAGCGGAAGTCCGCGTCCGTCGCGGCGAACACGACTTGAAACGGTGAATGAGAAACTTCGAACGGCAAATCGGCAGCCAGCCAGTGTAAACGCACCTCGTGCTCACCCGCGCCGAGTTCATCGTCTGCGAGCACATCATTGCCCAGCACATCGTCCACGATGACCCAGCCGGCGTCCTCCAGCCACTGCACCATTCGCCGATGCCGCACGCCGAAACGCCGATAGCCGTCGTGCTCGCCCTCGAAACGGTCTGCGCAAATGCCTTTCGCCGAAGAGTACGACTCGCCGGACGCTTGCGCCCAGTCAACCCAGAGAAACCGGCCGGCGCGCCGCATCTGGTCGCGACCATCCACTGTGATTGTGTTGTGAACCAGGGTGCGCGAAAATCCGTTATTCCATGGCGGCTCGCCGTTGTAGAGATACGTCCCCGCATCGCGGGCCACATTGAAGCCGCGCCACCACAAGTCGACGTGCAACTGATCCGCCTGCACGGGACGGCGAGCGTATCGGCCCGCGCGAATCAGCGCCCACGAGTTTTCATCACCCAGGCGATGGTAGCCCGTTTCGACGGATGTCGATGCAGAAACTCGCGGCGTTTCATTTTTCTTACTGGCTTGCGGGACTTGACCAAGATCGCCGCACAACCAGAGCGCAGCCTCATCCCAAGGGCCCGGCGGCAAGTCCGGGCGACCGAGCACTGCGGCGCCCAATTGCAGCAGCGGACGATAATCGCCGTAATCGCAAAGCGTAAGCGGCAAAATCAAACTGCCATCGTCGGAGCCATATTTCGGCGCGTGCCCGCTCACCGGATCCACGCAAGCGCGCATGAAATCGAGAGCCGCGTGCGCGCGGGCACTGATGTCTTGGTCGAGCGCGGCGCGATGAATCTCGGCCAGCCGCAGCGTCCACAACACTAAATGCAGCACCATTCGCTGATAGTTGAAGGAGTGCTGCTGCGGCGCGCCCTGCGGCGTAATCTGATCAAGAACCGCCTCGCGCAAAAGCCGCGCGCCAAGATTCTGCCACGCGCATGCGCCTTTCAACTCAGGATAGAGCGTGCCCGCGGTCCAAAGTCCGGCGGCCTCACTCACCAGGTGATTGCTGCGCTGCGAGCGGGCATAGCTTAAAGTTGTTCGAATCCGCCAAACGTGTGCTGCAATCATGCGCGTCAGCAGAGCCACTCTTTCGGCCGAAGTAGCGGCCGCGTGGATGAATGCATACAAACCGAACGACCACGCCAGAATCCGCAACGAGCACTCCTGGCCGCATATCCACAGCGGCCCGGCCATCGGCGGACTGTTTCGCGCCCAGTCTTCAATCGCGATCCAAAAAGCTTCAGCGTATTGTTCGTCGCCGCTGAGAGCGTAGGCGCGAACCAAGGGATAAACAAACAAGAATCTCGACGGCTCCAGGATAAATTTCAGGTCGCCATAAGCAGGCGAGGCAAAACGCATCGTGGTCCACGGACGTTGCTGTGAAACCTGCTGCCCCGTGGCCGGATTGCGCAACCATTGCGGCGGAAAACCGCAGGCAAACCACAGCCTTCCAAAAAACGGCAAACTGCCTGCAAGAATGTTTTTCGCCTCTTCGATAATGCTGCGCTCTCCGTCCGCGCACACAATTTCTCGGATGCCTTTCCCAAGGGCCGGCGCGTCGGCAAAGAAAAACGGACGCGTTCCATCGCGGCGAGCGGCAAGCAGATCTTCTCCGCTAAATCCCGGAGCTATACGATTCAGTTCCCAGGAACTCCAGCCCTCCACCGACCTCATGCGGCGCGACATCACGCCGCTGCCCCGCTGCAACTCATATCCCAGGCGCAGCGCGCCGTCGCGCACACCAAACGTGCGCCCCACCTGCAGGATGGTCGCGAGCTTACCCATCGGATTTTCCTGCCGCAGCCGCAAAGCTGCGCTGCATGAGCTTTTCGGCAGCCCGCGCCTGCAGCCATTCATGCATGACGAAAAATTGATTGTCCTTGCCGATCTCGGAGTCGATCTCTGGCTGCGGCGTTGCTGAAACACTTCCCTGGTCAAGCGCCGCAACCACCTCTGCGGCTTTCTCAATACCGAACGCGATAAGCCGGTTCCGCAAATCTTCCAGCGATTGACAGTGCAGGCCGTCGGCAAATTCACACCGCCGCAGAATCGGCCCGGTGTCGATGCCGGCATCCATATAATGGATCGTAACGCCGCTCGGAATATCTTTTAGCAAAGACCATTCCGGAGAGTTCATTCCGCGTATCTCGGGCAGCAGGGCTAGATGCACGTTGATCGCGCCCATCCGCGGCACAGCCAGCAAAGGCTTTCGCAAAATGCTGCCCCCGGCGAACACCACCAGGTCGGGCGACCATGCTCTAAGTTGTGCAATAGATCTCCGCGAATTCTGGTCGCTGCATGTCACGATCGGAAAGCCGTCGGCTGCCGCAACTTCCCGCAGATTGCGAAATGCTTTTCCCTTGCGCGAAAGCAGCGGCGCCAGGTAGGGATTGCGCAGTCGGCTCTGCGCTTTGCCCCCTCGCGAAATCATTTTGGCCCGCGCGTAGCGAACGACCTCGCGCACTCCCCATTGCCCCAGCTTGCGCAACAGAGTTCCGCGATCCGCCGTAGGCAGCGTCAACGCGCCAGCGGGAATATACCCCGCTTGCGCCAGCCGCACCGCCATCGCGCACGCGGTTTCGCTGTACACGCTCGGACAGAGAATTACGACGCGCATGAGGCTCCCTCGAACTCCCGCTTCAGGCGCTGTTCCATCATCAGGGCATCGGCAACGAACTTGTTTCCCCAGCTGATGTAGCGCAGCGGCTGATACGCTCCCCACACCGGATAAGAGCCGCTCACTCCGCCCACAATTCCCTTCCGTCCCCGCGAGGGAAGCAATTGCTTCAGCGTTTCGTTCATCTTGAGCGCCGCATTCAGATAACGCAGATCATGCGTTACCTCAAACAAACGCAGCCACACGCAAGACATCTGCGCGTTCCCAGTAACGCAAGAAAATTTGCGCCCGCCCTTAAAATCCTGTTCATACGCACCGGCCAGATGTTTCCCCGTCTCAAACTTGCGCAGCAACACCCACGCCGGCTTTTCCACTGCCTCGAATGCGTCTTTTCGCCGCCGCAGAATGGCGCACTCCAGCACGCCCTGCAGCGCATACGCGATGAAGTGCAAATAATCCGGATGGCCGCGCAAGTTGATGCCATCCACCCAGCCGCTGGGCCTGAAATATGAAAGGACCCACTCCAGATTTCTCTCCGCGGCCAAGCCGAAGCGCTCGTCCGCCGCGCATTCCGCCAGCTCTGCCAACGACCACGCCACCATGCTGTAGTAAGTGTGAGCCGATTCCTGGTAAGCACCTGCGCCCGACCACGATCCGTCGGACTGCTGCGTGTCAGCCAGCCAATTGCCCGCAGCTATAGCCGAGTTGCGAATGTCTGCGCTTCCGCTTTCTGCGCATGCGCGGACCAGCCCCTGCAGAATTTGGCCGGTATTGAACACCGAAGGTTGCGAATCGCTTCCCTGCAATCCTCCGGGAAATGCCCCCGACTCCATTTGCAGCGACAGCAACCACCGCGTGGCATGTTGTGCGGCAGATAGCGCGCATTGCTCGCCCGACGCACGCGCAAAATCGTAGAGCGTGGGAATGATGTAGCCGGTCACCTCCGGATACGATTCCGAAAGTCCCGTGAGCAGGCTGTAATAGGCCGCGATGCCGCCGTCGGGTCTCTGCGCGTCGAGAATCCAGCGGACCACAGATTCGAGCGCCTCCGCGGTCGGCCGCTTCGTCTTCGTATACGAATAAAGATGCCGCTGTTCGAATGTGATTCGGATCTTGTCGTGCGCAAGGCTGTGAATCAGAGGAAACAAGCGCTGGGGGCCGCGCAGCAACCCGGCCGACTCCGCCAGAATTCTGGCGATGCGGCCTGCCTTCACACCGGAATGGCCATGGGCGCCGGCAGCGGCCGAGACATCGACAGGGGAAGTTGCGTCGGCGCCCGAAGCGGCCGCGTATTTCGTCATCGGAGAATAAGCCCTTCCCGAGCCGGTGGAACTCATGCTGTCGCCGCCTCCCGCTCGGGATTGAATTCTTCTGCTCGCTGCTCGGCGCCGGCGTCGAGAAAAATTCTCATCCAGAACTCCAGAGTCAGGAACTGCCAGATCTGCATCGACCAATCGTGCTTCCCACTCCGATGTTCATCCACAAATCTGCGCACCGCTTCAGGGCGGAACACTCCACGTTTACGGATGCTCGATTCAGAAAGTTGATCGTCCACCATCTCCCGCAAATCGTTCGCGAGCCAATAATCCACCGGAGCCGCGAAGGCCGCCTTGGGCTGCTCCAACACCTCCCGCGGCAGAATGTCTCGCATCGCCCTGCGCAAGATGTGTTTCGTCGTAGGCTGGAAGAATCCTTTCAGTTTGAGATGGGGCGGAACATCCCAGGCCACAAACTCCGCCAGTTCACGGTCGAGAAACGGCACACGCACTTCCACCGACGAGGCCATGCTCATTTTGTCGTTGTAAGTCAGGTTCAGGCTGGGCATGAAGATTTTGCTGTCGAGATAAAGCATCTGGTTCAGGAAGTCAGCGTCCCGCACCGCTTCGAAGCAATCGCGATGACGAACCGAAGCGTCAGAATTACGCAGCTGGTCTTGCATCTCAAGCGAATACAAATCCATCTTCTGCCCGGCGTCGAGATAGGTACAGTTGCGAATGAAGCGGTCTTCCGCAGTCAACGACGCGCTGCGCGCCATCTTCTTGGCCAGCCGGACTGTTCCTTTCAGCACCGTACCGCGCAGTCCAGGCAGAGCGCCCAGTCCCGCCTCCGCCAGTGTTCTCAGAGGCGCGGGCATTTTCTGATATGCCTGCGCCCAATAATGCGCGGAGTACTTGCGGTATCCGGCAAAGAGCTCGTCTCCGCCCACGCCCGAGAGCAGCACCGTCGCCTGCTTGCGGGCTTCGCGGCACACCAGATACGCCGGAATAATCGCAGGATCTGCTGTGGGCTCATCCATGTGCCAGGTGAGTCGTGGCAATAACCCGGCCACATCCGGCTCAACCACAATTTGGTGATTCTCGCAGCCCAGTTTCCGCGCCAGACGCGCCGGCACATTCGGATCGTCGAGCGTGGTTTCGCCGATGCGGTATTTTTTCGGGAAAGTAATCGTGTAGGTTCGCACAGGCTGTTTCGCCGCCGCGCACATCGTCATCATGGCGACGATGCTCGAAGAATCCAGGCCCGCGCTGAGAAACGCGCCGATCGGCACGTCGCTCACCATCTGCCCTGTCACCGAACGCCGGAATCTCTCGCGGACTTCGTCGGCAAGATCGGCTTCGGAACGCGGGTATTGCACACCGGCGCGAGGAAAACTCAGATCCCAGTATTGCTCGATCTTCAACTCGCCGTCACAAAATGTCGCGTAATGTCCCGCAGGTAATTTGTAGATTCCGCGGAACATGGTTTTTGGATCGGGCACCCACAGAAAGGTCAGATACTGATGCAGCGATTCGAGGTCGAGCTCAGCTTGAATTTCCTGCACATGCAGCAATGCTTTCGCTTCCGAAGCGAAAGCCAGCCGCCGGCCGCGATGCGCGTAGTACAGCGGCTTCACGCCGAAATGATCGCGCGCCAGAAACAACACGGGCTTGCCCGAGCGCAGATCGCAGACGGAGAACGCAAACATTCCGTTCAGGCGCTTCACGCACTCCGCGCCTTCCTCTTCGTAGAGGTGGAGAACCACTTCGGTGTCGGTAGCGGATGTGAAGCGATGGCCTTTTCCCTGAAGTTCGCGGCGGAGGTCGGCGAAGTTGTAGATTTCGCCGTTGTAAGTAATCCAAACCGTGCGGTCTTCATTGCACATGGGCATGTGCCCGCCGGATGAGAGGTCAAGGATCGCGAGGCGGCGGCTGCCCAGCCCAACATAAGAGCCGTCAGGGAACCTTCGCTCCCACAGACCGGAGTCGTCGGGACCGCGATGCGCCTGCACGTGCGTCATGCGGCTCAGCGTTTCGCGATCTCCCCAATTGGCCAGCCCGGCGATACCGCACATGATGAACTAATTCCCCTGACCTGGTTTTTCCTGGGAGCGCATTTCGAGGGTGCGTATTTCAAACATCTTAGCCTTGGTGTGAAACATCTGAACGGCCTGAAAGCCGCAATAGATCAGCCCGGGCACGCCATCCAGAAATCCCAGCCGCAAGAAGTAACGATAAACAAAAAGGAAAACCGGCGAACCCGGCAGCGCGAAAAGTTTTCTCTTCAACCAGCGGCGGCGCCGGGCTTGCGTCCCCAGACGCGAGGATGAGGATTCGGCATCTTCGCTGCGCTGCAACAGCACGCGAGATTCCCAGTTGGAATATTCGTCGTGCTTCTGGATGTAGCGCGAGAGCGACTCCACGTTGTGATGGATCAACGGATTCTTCAACCGCACGGTTGCGCCATCGACGACGACGTGCTCGTGCACTTCCATGTCAGCCATGGAAGCGTCCTGCTCTCTCAGGCGGCATTCGTAGCGGCCCTTGCCCTTGCGAAACAAAGAAAGCTTCAACAGGCCGACGCCGCCGTGCCGCAGCACACGGCCCAGAAACCATGTGCGAAGCTGAACGTAACAACCATCGATCGCAGGATTCTGAATCGCGCGACTCATTTCTTCCGCCAGTTCTGGAGTGAGCACTTCGTCGGCGTCCAGAAGCAAAATCCAGTCGTGCGCGAGCGGCAGCGTGTTCATGGCCCACTGGCGCTTCTTGGGCCATCCGCCTCGATAATGAAACTGCACGACCTGCGCGCCGTGCACGCGCGCGATCTCTACCGTGTCGTCGGTGCTCTGCGAATCGATCACATACACTTCGCCAGCACCTCTTAGCGCGTGCAAACAACGCGGCAGATTTCTTGCTTCATTGCGCGCGGCAATGATGACGCTGACGGGAAGCTTTCTTGCGGCGCCGATCGCGGCTTCGCGGATTTCCTGAACCTGTTCCATGTTGCGTGCCAGTCTGTGTGAGATGTTGCCATTCATCTTACGCGAAGAAGCAACCGCTTCGACACGAAGTAGGGTTGGTATACGGGGCGGGGCACGTGTAATGTTCCCATGGGAACATTGTGGAAATTGAGGAAAATGTGGAAAACGTTGTTGCTGCGCCAGGAAGTCTTTTGGCTGCCTGGGATTGCGGGGGTGCCGAAATATCGGCAAGCGAACTAGCAGCGGGCGACGAGGATGGCTAGCAGAATTTTCGGCTCGGCGACTGGACGAATCCAGAGCCGCGAGTCCAAGCCCTAAGACGTGTGGCTCGGGCCGCCCTGGGCCAGTTCCTTGATTCCTGAAAGCAAAAAAGGGAAGCCGGTGACGGCTTCCCTTTTCGTTGAAACTTCAAAGACTCCCGCTTACGCGTTACTGAGATTGCCGGCCCGTACCTGCGCGGTCAGGGGAGAAGTCCGTAGACATCGAGTTCGCTGACAGTACCGACATAGACCTTGCCATTGGCTACCGTCGGGATGCCGAACTGAACTCCGAGGCCGGTTGTGGTTCCGGTGCTGTTATAGAGTTGTACGCTGAGGTTATCGGCTTCGAAGGCATAAAGAACGGTCTCCGCCTGGACCGGCGTCGCCTCCCAGACCAGCCACACGATGCCGTTGGAGCTTCCGTTGGAGGAAATCGCAGGCAGCCCGCCGGGATATTGGAAGGTGAAGTTGCCTTCGGAGATCGGAGCCGGGGAGAGCAGCCCGTTGTACAGGCGGAAGGCCTTGGGCACGTCACCGGTACCGACGTAGTAGATCTGGTTCTGCCAATATGCGCCTTTGGGCCAGAGGCCATTCCAGGTGGGACCGCCCGCGCCATGAACCAGCGTCTGTTGGTTCTGATCGCTGGAAGAGTCGTACTCGCCCATGCTGTCGCGATTCACCAAATAGATATTGCCACTCTTGCCGCCCCCGAATAACAGATGGGTAGGGCCAGAGGTTTGATCCGGAATCAGCGTGACTCCGCTGGAACCGAGATCCTTGTCGGGCGCAACCAGGAAATACTGGTTGTAGGGGGTAAAGTAATCGGCCAGAGAGAGAGCGCCACCAGTCGTGGAGAGTTTCAGAATACTGTCGGCGTAGTCGGAGCCTCCGAAATTGGCGTCGAATGTGCCGTTGCCGGTGATGACGTAGATATTGCCGCTGGCGTCGGCGGCGGGAGCGTCGCCGGCGTTCCAGATGCCTCCAGCCCAGCCGTTGGGCGTGGTATTGAATACCGAGAGCTGCTGCAAGGAGGCTTCGTCATAGCTCATCACCCACCCGTGATAAACGGGAGGATCGCAGAAGGAAGCCCATGCTATGTAGAGGGTGCCATTCAGCAGCAGGAGGCCGGAACGCTGGTTTTCGTTGAGCGGATCGAAAGCGACGTTGCCGTTGCCATCGTTGCCGGTTCCGTTGCCGGGAACCGAGGCCTGAATCACCATTGGACTGTTTGGCTTCTCCGCGCCGGTGGTGATGTCGATCGCGTGCAGCCGCTGGACGAAGTTGGTGGTCGGGCCGCTGACTTCTTTCGTCCGCACCACGAGGTACATGGTGTTGGTAGTTGGATCGATGACCGGGGTCCCGGTAATGCCAACCTCGGGCGACATGCTGTCGCAGGTAATATCCTCGGTACCGGTAGTGCCGATGGCAATTGTGGTGACGCCGTCAGGGGGATTGATGAAGCTGGTCTGCCAGAGCGGCGCAGTGACGAGGTTATCGGCATCAAAGGCGAAAACGCTGTCATGTTCAGTGGCCACATAGACGACGTTATGGGTGCCCTGGCTGGGAATGGCGACGTTGGGAACATAGAGCGGCTGGGCGTAGACTTTGCCATCCACAGGAAACGAGAATACTTTGCCGAACTGGGTCGAGTTCACGTTACCCGGCGTGAGAACCGTTTCGTTCAAGTTCTGCCCGGTACGCATGGTGTCGTTGTGATAGGTGAACGTGCCCGCGTAATTGGTGACGTAAGCAAAGGCAATTGCCATCTGCGTGGAATCGGCAGTGCTGGTGGCTTTGATGGCGTGGCGTCCGGCGGTGGTGGGAGGGGTGTAGACGCCGATCTTGGAGATCTTGCCGACCGTCGCGTTGCCTCCGGTCACTCCATCGACGGCCCAGGTGATGGCGTCGCTGGACGCTCCACTGATCGTTGCCGAGTACTGTTCGGTTTGCTGCGAAGTCAGCGTAGCGTTCCCCGGGCTGATGGCCACTGTGCTGGTGGGAACCACCCCCACTCCCGATAAAGTCAAAGTCTGCAGATTGGAAGGATCAGTATCGCTGAAGGTCACGCGACCCGAGCGCTTGCCCGAGCCCGTGGGAGAAAAGCTTACAGTGACGGTGCAAGCAGATCCGGCATTCAACGAAGTGCCGCAGGTGTTGCTCTCGGTGTAGTCACCGTCGCTGACGATGCTGATGAACGTGATTGGCGTGGTGTTGTTATTGGTGACCGTGACGGTCTTGGCCATGCTGCTTTTGCCCAGATTCGTGTTTCCGAAGGCCAACGTAGCCGGCGAGAAGGCTACGCTCGATACGCCGCCGATTCCGCTGAGATTGATCACATGCGGACTGCCGGGAGCGCTGTCAGTGACGGTGATGGCGCCGGCCCTGGCGCCAGCGGCCGACGGCTTGAAGGTGATGGTGATAAGGCAGGCCATGCTGGGCGCGGGGTTGAGCTTGGCGCCACAATTGTTCGTCTGGGCGAAATCGCCGCTCGCCTTGATGCTGTCGATAGTTGCCGCAGTTCCGGCGATATTGGTCATGGTGACCGACACCGGACCGCCAGCGACGCCCATCGGCTGCGAGTCGAAGTTCAGGCTCGAGGGGGTGAAGTTGATGGCGTTGGTGACGCCCGTGCCCTGAAGGCTAATGACCTGCGGACTGCCGGTTGCGCTGTCGGTAACGGTCAGGGTCCCGGTATGAACGGCGGCGGTGCTGGGTTTGAACTGGACCGTGATGGTGCACGATGCGCCGGCCGCTACCGAAGTGCCGCAGTTGTTGGTCTGCGCGAAACCAGAAGTGGCCGCGATCTTGGTAACGGCCAAAGCGGTGGTACCGTTGTTGACGAGAGTCACGGCTTCGCCGGGACTGAGGGTTCCCACCAGTTGATCGAAAAAGGCCAAGCCGGCGGGATATATGTTGACCGCTCCGCTTGTCAGCGGAGCAGCGTTCGACCGTATCTTCGACGCCGACGCGGTATTTGGGCCAGCGAACGCGACGGCGAGCACCAACAGCATGGCCAGAGTTGAAACAGCAAGCTTGCTTGCTTTGATCTCGAATGTCGAAGTAACGTCCGACCCATTGAATCTCATACACCCCTCACTTTTGGTTGCCTGCGATTTCTGAAACCACCTCTAACCAGAGGAATCTCTGCGCTGAAACTTGCAAATTCCTGCTACGCGCCGCTGCGAGTGCGGCCCGCGCCAGCGCGCTTACGGCAGTAAACCGAAGACGACAACATTGCTGGCGGTGCCGACGTAGACCCGGCCGTTGGCGACGGTCGGAATGCCGAATTGAACCCCGAGGCCGGTTGAGGCGCCAGTGCTGTTGTAGAGCGCCACGCTGAGGTTATCGGCCTCGTAAGCATAGAGGACGCTCTGAGCCTGGATTGGAGTTGCCTGCCAGACCATCCAGGCGATGCCGTTCGAGGTTCCATTGGAGGAGATGGCAGGCAAGCCGCCGGGATACTGGAAGGAGAAGTTGCCCTTGGACATGGGTTCCGGCGACATTTGCCCGTTGTATAAGCGGTAGGCTTTGGGCACGTCGCTGGTGCCGACGTAGTATATCTGGTTTTGCCAATAGGCGCCCTTGGGCCAGATTCCTTTGTCTCCATTACCCTCGCCACCGGCGCCATGGACGAGATACTGCTGAATCGCATTGTCGTTGGAGGAATCGTATTCGCCCATGCTGTCGCGGTTGAGCAAGTACATATTGCCGGTCTTGCCGCCGCCAACCAGAAGATGAGTGGGACCAGAGGTCTGATCGGGGATCAGAGTAACGCCGCTGGAACCGAGATCGAGATCGGGCGCGACCAGGAAATACTGGTTATAGGGCGTGAAGTAATCGGCCAGGGTGAGTCCGCCGCCAGTGGTGGAGTATTTCAGAATCGTGTCGGCGTAGTCGACGCCTCCGAAGTTGCCGTCAAACGTGCCGTTGCCGGTGGTGACGTAGATATTGCCGGTGGCGTCGGCGGCCGGAGCATCGCCGGCGTTCCAGATTCCTCCTGCCCAGCCGTTGGCCGTGGTATTGACGACGGCTACCTGCTGCAAGGAACTGGCGTCATAGCCCATGAGCCAGCCATGGTAGGCAGGTGGATCGCAGAATGAAGCCCAGGCCATATAGACGGTTCCGTTCAGCAGCAGCAGACCCGAGCGCTGATTCGCGACCAGAGGATCGAAGACCACGTTGCCGTTGCCATCATTGTCGGTGCCGTTGCCGGGAACCGAGGCTTGAATCACCGAAGGACTGTTCGGCTTCTCGGCGCCGGTGGTGATGTCGATCGCGTGCAGCCGTTGCACGAAGTTGGTGTTCGAGCCGCTGACTTCTTTCGTCCGCACCAGAACGTACATCGTGTTGGTGGTTGAATCGATGACCGGGGTCCCGGTAATGCCGACCTCGGGGTCCATGCTGTCACAAACGATGTCGACGGTGCCGGACGTGCCAATCGCAATGGTGGTGATGCCGTCAGGGGGATTGATGAAGCTGGTCTGCCAGAGCGGAGCGCTTTGCAGGTTATCGGCATCGAAGGCGAAAACGCTGTCATGTTCGGTGGCCACATAGACGACGTTATGGGTGCCCTGGCTGGGGATGGCGACATTGGGAACATAGAGCGGCTGGGCGTAAACTTTGCCATCGACGGGGAAGGAAAATACTTCTCCGAACTGGGTCGAGTTCACGTTTCCAGGGGTGAGAACGGTCTCGTTCAAGTTCTGGCCGGTACGCATGGCGTCGTTGTGATAGGTGAACGTGCCCGCGTAATCGGTGACGTAAGCAAACGCATTCGCCTTCTGCGAGGGCTCGGCGTTGCTGGTGGCGCCGATGGCGTGGCGGCCCGCTGTGCTGGGAGGCGTGTAGAGGCCCGCCGTGGAGATGGTGCCGACGGTTGCGTTGCCTCCGGTGACTGAGTCCACGGCCCAGGTGATGGCGTTGCTGGATGCTCCACTGATCGTTGCCGAGTACTGTTCGGTTTGCTGCGAAGTCAGCGTAGCGTTCCCCGGGCTGATGGCCACTGTGCTGGTGGGAACCACCCCCACTCCCGATAGAGTCAAAGTCTGCAGGTTGGACGTATCGGTATCGCTGAAGGTCACGCGGCCCGACCGTTTGCCCGCGGCTGTGGGAGAAAAGCTTACGGTGACGGTGCAGGTGGCTCCGGCATTCAACGAAGTGCCGCAGGTGTTGCTCTCGGTGTAGTCGCCGTCGCCGACGATGCTGATAAAGGTGATGGGCGCGGTGTTGTTGTTGGTAACGGTCACATTCTTCGTGGCGCTCGTCTTGCCCAGATTGGTGTTTCCGAACGCCAGAGTGGCCGGTGAGAAGGCTACGTTCGAAACGCCGCCGACTCCAGTGAGATTGAGCACGTGCGGACTGCCGGGGGCGCTGTCCGTGATGGTGACGGCGCCGGTTCTGGTTCCGCCGGCGGAAGGTTTGAACGTAACGTCGATGCGGCAGGCAGTACCGGAAGAAGGCGAAAGCGGACTGGTGCAGCTATTGGTCTCGGTGAAATCGCCGGTCGCCACGATGCTGCTGATGGTGACCGGGCTTCCGCTGATGTTGGTGACGGTAGCCGACACCGGGCCTCCGGCCGAACCCACGGGCCAAGTTTCAAGGTTGAGGCTGGAGGGAATAAAGCTGATCGCATTGGTGACGCCGGTGCCTTGCAGGCTGATAATTTGCGGACTGCCGGAAGCGCTATCGGTCACCGACAAGCTTCCCGTATGCACCGCCGCAGAGCTGGGCTTGAAGTGAATTGTGATCGTGCACGCGGCGCCGGCTGCCACCGAGGTTTTGCAATTATTGGTCTGTGAGAAACCGGCGGTGACCGCGATCTTGGTAATGCTCAACGCGGTGGCGCCGTTGTTGACCAGGGTCACGGCTTCGGCAGGACTCATCGTGTTCACCAGTTGGTCGAAGAAGGCCAGGCCCGCCGGATAGATGTTGACGGTGCCGCTGATTTGCGGCGCAGCTTTGGAGCGGATTTTCGACCCAAAAGTACTGGTCGGCAGGCATAACCCGAAGGCCAGGACACACAAAGCCACCACCACGGAAGCCGTGGTTTTTGCCGCGCTGATTTTGCCTCGCGAACGAGATACCTGATTGCCAATGTTCATATTTGTCCTCGGGGATAAATGTTGTTCGTACGGCTGGGTTAGTCGATGCCTGTTCCGGTCAAACTGACCGTTTGCGGACTATTCCAGTCGCTGCTGATCACACTCACCGTGCCGGTGCTGGTGCCGTCGGCGGTCGGAGTGAAGGTTACGGAAACTGTGCACGTGCCTTCCGCGGCGAGAGACGTGGGGCAATTGTTGGAGGCGGAGTAAGCGCCCGTGGTTGTAATCGCGCCCATGGCGAGAGCCGCAGTGGTGGAGGGGTTGGTGACGACGAAAGTTTGAGCCGCGCTGGTGGTGCCGACAGCCTGGCTGCCAAACGTCAACTTGGTCGGAGTGAACGAGATTTGCTGGCCCGCACCTTGCAGGACCACTTCGTAGGGACTGTAAGCATCGTTGGAATAAACGTCCAGCGCGCCGTAAAGATTTCCCGACTGGGTGGGAGCAAACACCACTTTGATCTGACACGAGGCCTTGGGCTGCACCGTCTTTTTGCAGTTGGTGGTCTCGCTGTAGTTGCCGACCATAGCAAACTTGGAAATGTCCAGGACGTTGGGGCCGTTATTTGTGAGGGTGTAGCTCTGGGTGGCCGTAGTGCCGATGACGAGCCGCCCGAAAATTTTCGGAGCGGTAAGGAAGATGGAGGTTCCAATTCCGGTGAGCTGTGTAACCTGCGGACTGCCGGTATAGCTATCGGCTACGCTCACGGTGCCGGTACGGGTTCCGGTTGCAGTGGGAGTAAACGTCAACGTTATGGCGCAGGTAGCTCCTTTGGCCAAAGTCGCCGGGCAGTTGTTGGTCTGGCTGAAATCTCCGGTGGTGGTGATGCCGCTCATGGTGAGCTTTCCGGGGCTGCGGTTGATGAAATTCAGCTTGGTAAGCGTGGGCTTGCCCAGCACTCCCACACCGACATCGCTGACCGCGTTGATGAACGGGCAGACGCGCTGCGTGAGGATGAGCGGCTGTAGCGGAGGTTGCGAAAAATTGAAGCTGTCGGTGGTATCGTTCGCTTCCGCGTCGCGATCGGTCAGCGGAGCCAGGCCAAAACGCTCTTCAATGAACTTCAGCACCGAAGAGAATTCGTATTGCGTGTGCGAGATATATCCGGGCTGGGCGTAGGGCGAAATGATCAGCAGGGGAACGCGAGGACCGAGTCCAAACTTGTCCAATATGGGCGGCGGAACGTGATCGTAGAAGCCGCCGAAATCGTCCCAGGTGAGGAATACCGCGCTGGTGGCCCAGTCCGGCCCCTGCATCAGGTCGTTGAGTTGGCTGACGGTCCAGTTTTCTCCCACGCACGATCCGCTGGGCGGATGCTCGTTCCAAGTGGCTGCGGTCACCAGCCAACTCACCGCGGGCAGATTGCCGCTGGCCGCGTCGGTGGCGAACTGGCTGTAGTTGACTACGTTGGTCGTCCAGAGCGGTCCGAACCGGATGTGGTCGATGGCATCCAAGGGCGAATAGACGTAGGCGGGATCGCCATCGGATGGCGCATAAAACTTCCAACTTACTCCGGCCGCCTGCAACTCGTCCGCGATGGTCTGGAAATCAAAACAAGGAAAGGGATCGGTCACGGTGTCATCGTCGTTCCAGACTTGCACCGACGCAGTGGGATTGGCGTCGCAGCCCCATGAGTCCACGGTGGTGTTGGGAATGGTGAAGGCTCCGCCGGATTGAGCTCCGACGATATAGAGATGATTGGCCCAACTGGCGCCTTTGAGAGACGAATACGTATTGTCGGCCAGAACGAAATTCTGGGCGTAGGCGAAGTAATTCGGAATATCTGCCTGTTGCAGCTCGCTCAGCCCGAGCATGTCGCCGTTCAAGCTGGCGCCGGGAATGAGATCGAAATGATCCATGGCACCGTTGTCGTATCCGGCGATGGCGTCGAACCAGCCGTGCCCGGAAATATCGCGGGGCGTCTGGTCCGGCGTGCGAATGAGGGGAACCGTTTGCCCGGTGGAAATCGTTGCGGTGGTTGTGCCGTTGGCGCCGGGGTAGGTCCCGAAATAATTATCGAACGTCCGGTTTTCTTTGATGATGAAGATGATGTGTTGAATCTGTGTGATGTCCTTGGGCTTCGCGGCGCTAGTGGCCTTCGCTTTCGGCGCGGAGGCACTCTGTGCCCAGCTTATGGGGGTGGCGGCCACCATGCAGAAAGAAAGGATTAACGCAACGGCCATCTCGGGGATTCGCCGGCCCACTGGTGTGGCGGCACGGACATGCAGAGACATGAGGACCTCCAAGATCCTAGGGTCGCGTGCGCGAGAAGCGACCGCTGAAGAGCGCAGTAACGGGGGGATCAGTAAGCGAGGAGAAGTTTCTCCTCAGACGACCATTGATTCCTCATTTTCGAGGGGTGCAAAAGGACTGTCAAGATGAAAGATTCTGCATACTACTCGAACGTCCAGCGACGATCGGATACCTCTAAAACCAGCGTAGACTGGCGGGTTATGGCCGGAACCAGGACGTGTAAACGGACGTGGTAAAGAAGTTCATCAGCAGGTTTACCACCTTAGGCACGCCAAACGTGGTGTTGGGGTGAGTTCCGTCGGACTGGTAGTCATCTTCGCCGTTGCAGGGGGCGCTGGGTTGCCCGCCGCACCAAATAAGTCCGTCAGATCGCGGGTTGTCGCCGTCGGCCCAGAGATAGCCGGACCAAGCGGTCCAGGCGGCAGAGCCATCGGTATAGCTCAGATCGCCTGCTACCGGATCAATCACGGTAGTGTTCATCTGATTGACCTGCGCCTGGATCAACCACTGGGCCGAGTATCCATACTCGTAGGCGTAGGGTTCGGGATTCAACGGCACAGTCGCGTAGCCAGCATAAATGCGGGTTGAGAGGAATATCTGCTTGAGATTCGGATAACGGCTTCTCGCCGCGCGAATGGTTTGTCCCAACTGCGATTCGTAATTGCAGGCTTCGGTGGTGAAGTCCGCAACCTCGCTGGCGCAGTCCGTAGAAGAACTCATCGATCCCAAAGCGTTAAACGCCGGCTGCGGGTTCGCGTTCTTGATCCACAGGATCTGCACTTGCGCCTCGGTGAGGCATGGGTCTGCGGTTGTTCCACAGCCTGCGGGAGCGGAAGGAGCAGTGGTCGCGGTGGCGAGAACCGTGTCCCGCACGCGATCATATTGATTTTCCGCCGGCACGCCGGTGAGTCCCGGACAAGGCGTGGGAGTTGGAGAGCCTTGCGCGACCGTCCATTCACAGGCAGTCACCGATCCATAAGCGCCGTCTTCAATGGCGAGGGTGGTCTGGTTTACGCTCGTGCTCTGCTGCGCAGTCGTCTTGAATGCGCTGAACTCGAGCGTCGCATTCGACATGCCGATGCCGAGGAAAACAACCGCGCCGGTGGCGCTTGGGTTGCCGTTTTGATCCAGAGGCTGGATCAAAGCGGCGGCTGCCTGGCCGTCGGAGTCATGGCCGGACTGCACTGCATTGCTGTTGCCGCCGTAAAGTCCTCCGGCAAAACCAAGGTAGTTGTCCGAGCCGGTCATGTCCATGAGCGGGATCGGCACGGCGTTGGCGGCCACAGTGACCGTGGCGCTCTGGTTGAAGCCACCGGAACTGGCGGCGATCATGGTTGTGCCCGCGCTCAACCCGGTGACCAAACCCGGGTTCGCCCCTCCCGCGTTTTGAACGGTAGCTACGGCAGGATTCGAAGAAGTCCAAGTCGCGGTGGAAGTTACTTTCTGGTTCGAGCCGTTGTTATAGATCGCCACCGCGCTGAACTGCAGGGTCGAACCCTCGCTGGGCGAGATTGAAATTGAAGGATCGATCTCGCTCAGGCCCAACGATGTCTGCGTGCCGCCCGGCGTGCTCACGTTCAATATTGTGAGGCCGGTAATTCCAGCGAAAGTAGCCTGAATGTTGGATGAGCCGTTCGCTACCGCGGTGGCAAGGCCGGAGCTGGTTTGTCCGGAAGTCTGAATCGTGGCGATGTTCGGATTCGACGAAGCCCAGGTCGCCGAGCTGGTCACAGCGCTGGTGGATTGGTCGCTATAGGTTCCGGTAGCCGTGAACTGCTGGGTCGCACTCGTCGAGATAGTAGGATTGGTGGGAGTTACAGAGAGCGCTGTCAGTGTTGCGGATTTGACCGTCAGCGCGGCGGTTCCAAGTTGTCCGCCTAAAGAAGCGGTGATGGTAGCGCTGCCTGCGCCAATCGCCGTAGCCAATCCAGGAGTGGTCTCACCTATAGTTTCGACGGTGGCCTTGGTTGTGTCGGACGAGGACCAACTCGCCGAACCGGTGACGTCGCCGGTGGAACCATCGCTGTAAGAAGCCGTAGCGGTGAATGCCTGTGTGGCGCCGAAGTTAATGGAAGCGGAAGCGGGGCCGACCGCAAGAGAGGTGACGGTGCGGGGAACGACCGCATTGGGAGCGGCAGCGGTACCTCCGCCGCATCCCGGCAATCCCGCCAGCAGAACGAGGCTGAAGCCAAAGATGAGGAGCCTCAGTCGACACGCTGGTTGGGGGTTTGCTTGCGCCATAGGCTCGGGTAGCGATTCTAAACTGGCCGGAGACCGGGCCAACCGGGACGAAGCCTGTGGGCTTGCGATGAGCTGCTCTGAGCAAGAATCACAAAACCCTGGCTCGGGTTTGCTTCAACTTTACTATTTAACCCGAAGCAAACCATGAAGTTGCGCCAAACTGGAAGGAAGTCTTAAGGGGCGAGGAACCAGGGCGTGGTGGTCTCATCGGCTTTGAAGAAATTCATCAGGATGTTGGCTTCTTTTTCCTGGCCGATGGGGGCGCTGGGATGGACTCCGTCGTCCCTGACGTCCTGGCAGCTCCATGTCAAACCATCGCTGCGGGCGATCAGTCCGTTGGTCCAGTCATACGCTGCCCAGGCCATCCAGGGAGCCACCACTGGGCCGAGGGCGGGATTATAGTTCAGGTTTCCGACGCCGTTGATCTGGTCCTGAATGGCCCATTTGACGGCAAAACCGTCTTCATAGGCGTAAGGCTCAGGAAAAATAGGCTTGGGCAGGCCATTGGCGTAGCCGTCGTAGAACTTGCTGGTGAAGTACGCGAGCTTGATGTTGGGAAACAGAGTGTGAAGGTTCCGAGCGATGTCTTCGTACTCGCTCTTCAGCTGGCTCATGTCAGCGGGAAAGACGCCGGTTGGGTAGCCGTTGACCGAGAGCACCCAAGCCGCTACGACCTGGTTCGGCGTAAGGCCCGCCTGAGGAAGATAGAAGTCGATGATCGTATTCCATGCGCCGTCGTTGATGTTTGCGAAATGTACGGCGCCGGTCTTGGGCTGAGCGCCTCGCGAAATTACCAAGTGGGTATTCTTGGAGGGGTCGGCGTCGGCGTCATTCATGAATTGGCTCCAAGTATGCGCCGTGGCCGACTCGCCAATGGAAAGAATTCCGTAGGAGCCGTTGGGGTCGGGATTGCCGGCGGCGTTCAGAGGTTGAATTCCCTGGGCCAGAGCGATACCGTCGGCTTCGTGACTGGGAGGCATGACGTTGCTGCCATTGGGATAGAGTCCTCCCTCAGAGCCAAGGTAGGTGCCGGTGCCCAGATCGTTGATGGCAATCATCGGGGTCGACGTGCCCGCGACATCCCAGAAAATATTCTGGCATTCCGCGCCCGTTGTCGGCTGTACGGGCAAAGTCAACTTAGCGGTTGCTTTGCCCTTCTTTGAATCAATCGCTTCAACGCCGAAGGTGTAATTGCCGGCCGTTACGGTCGAAGCAACAGTGCCGGTCAGAGTACCGTTGGAATTGAGCGTGAGACCCTGGGGCAGTGTCGAACCCGAGGTCAAACTCCAGGTGTACGGGCCCGTGCCACCGGCTGCGGATAGGGCAAACAGATATTGATAACCGATAGTTGCGTACTCAAGCTGGGGAAATGTGCTGATCTCCGGAGGAATCGCCGCAGTGGCGGTGCCGGTGAGTGCGACGCCGCTCGGCGGCAACACATCATAGGAAAACACCAGCACGTCGGTTTGCGTACCGACCGCAGTCCCCTTATAGGTGACCTGAACCGGAAGTGAATCTCCCGGCTGCAGAGTCGTGGCTCCGGGGTTGGCGGACGAAGAGAACGGAGGGTCCGCCGAGACGGTATCGACCGTGAAGGGCGCGGTTCCGGTGTTGGTCAAGGTCACAGTTTGAGCGGGGCTGGTCGTGCCCACTCCCTGATTGAATGTCATCGAAGAAACACTCAGGCTGGCCGCGGCTGTGGTCGTAATCGCCAGTCCCTGCAGAGGCAGCTCGATGGGGGTCGCGCCCGTTATAGTGATGGTCAAGTGCCCCTGAAAGGTACCCGCTGCTTTGGGGACAAAATTCACGGTGAAGTCGGCGTTTTGCCTCGGCACCAGGGTAATGGGCCAAAAGCCATTCACCAACTGGAAAGCAGGCGCGTCGATGCTGATGTCTTGCACGGTGATGTTGGAGGTCCCGGTATTGGTGACAACGAAAGTCACATCGTGACTGGCCAGCCCCACCACCGTCTGGGCGAAACTGGCCGAAGTGGGCTTGTACGAGAACGAAACTTGCGACCGTGCCTGAGCAGCGCAAACGGTCAAAGCCAATACCACGAATGCCGCACGAAACGAATTCATAACATAATCTCCAATTCAGAAAATCGGTACCGTTCCAATATCAAAGCCAAGGCCGGTATCAATGCACCCGGTGATTTTTCCGCGGGATTCGACTCGGCCAGCAAAGATGCCTACTTCGTCACGAACCAGGGAACGGCGGTTTCATCACTCTTGAAGAAATTGAGCAGGATGTTCGATTCTTTTTCCCGGCCCACGGGATTGGAGGGGTGGATGCCATCGGAGGTGAGCTCCTGGCAGTCCCAAACCAGCCCATCGCTGCGCGCCGATAATCCGTTCGCCCAGTCATAAGGCCCCCATGCCATCCACGGCGCCATGACTGGCCCCAGCGTTGGATCGTAATTCAGGTTTGGGCTCCCGTTGATTTGATCCTGAATCGCCCATTTGACCGCGAAGCTGGACTCGTAAGCATAGGGCTCGGGATCGCTCGGAGCGTGGGTCCCGTTGGCGTATCCGTCATAGAACTTGCTAGTGAAATAAGCCAGCTTAATGTTGGGGAAGAGCGTGTACAGATTTTGCATAATACTTTCGTATTGCGATTGCAGAGCGGACATGTCGGTCGGGAACTTTCCCGAAGGAAAGCCATCGACTTGCAGAATCCACGCAGCGACCACCTGGTTGGGAGTGACGCCAGCCTGGGGCAGATAGAACTGCAGAATGGTGTTCCACACACCGTCCCTGATATCCGCGTACTGGACCGCGCCCGCGTCTGGCTGCGCACCTCGCGCAGTCACCAGGTAAGGGCTCTTGAGGGGATCGGCGTTAGCATCGATGATGAACTGGTCGTAGGTGGCCGAAGCGGCAGACATGCCAATTGAAATCATGGCGTACTGGCCGTTGGGGTCGGGATTGCCGGCGGCGTCCAAAGGCTGAATGGACTGCGCCATTGCCAACCCTGCTGCTTCATGCGCCGCAGGGTCGATGTTGCTTCCGTCAGGATAAAGTCCGCCCTCGGAACCCAAAAATGTGCCGGTGCCGAGGTCAGTGAGCGGAACCATCGGCGCCGTGCTCCCGGGAATGTTCCATGTGATGTTGTTGCAGGTCGCTCCCGTGGGCGCCAGGACCGGCAGAGTGAATTGGGCTGTGGCGCGGTCTCCGCGATCATCTTTGACATTGACTCCGAAAGAGTAATTGCCCGTCGCGACCGAGGATGCGACCGTGCCAGTGATCGCTCCGGACGCTGCCAACGCTAAACCCGAAGGCAAAGCGGATTGCGAGTTCAGAGTGAAGGTCAGGGTTCCGGTTCCACCTGCCGCGGTTAGTGTAGCCAAATAGCTAGCGGCTTGGGTGGCGGCTGGCAATGTGGGAAAACTGGTAACGGCTAGCGCCGTCGCGCGCACGGCGGTGCCAGACAAGTCAATTCCGGTGGCGGGCACGACGTCATACTCAACCACCATATTGTCGGTAAAAGTTCCCGTCATCGAGGGTATAAAACTAACCTGCAAAGGAAGAGACGCTTTCGGTTCGAGCTCGACGGGAGGAGTGAAGCCGGTAACAGCAAAGGGCGGCTCGACCATGACGGCTTCCACGTTCAGCGTGGAAGTTCCGGTATTGGTAACCGTAACGGTCTGGATGCTGGCCGCGCCTACCGGATCATTGGAGAAGTTCAGGGACGAGACATTCAGCGACGGCACCGCAGCCGTGCTGGCTCCGGTGCCGTTCAGCGGAATCACAATCGGAGCCACTCCGGCGATGTTGATAGTCAACTGTCCATTGAATAATTGTGCCGCATCTGGAACAAAATTAAGCGCGTAGCGCACATCGTGCCCGGGTTGCACCACATAGGGCGTCCAGCCGTTGATGAGTTGGAATTCCGACGGATTGATGGTTACGTTCTCGACCGTGAAGTTACTGCTTCCAGTGTTGGTGACGTAGAAGTTAATGTTGTGACTGAATAACCCGACGGTGGTCTTGGCGAAATGACCGGCGGCGGGTTTCTCGGTGAACGAAATCTGAGCCCATGCAGGGCTGAAGTAACCGGCCACGAGCGTGGCCGCCAGAAGAGTCTGAATCCACAACCAATTGCCGCACGGGAGCTTCATGGCAATTCACATCCAGCTCTCTACGGAGCCGTTCCTTAGTCTTTGAGATCTTTAGAGGCCGCTCTCTTCGGCTCATCATTCAGTCATTGGAACTCTATTGCGGCGCCAGATACCAGGGAGCGGTAGTGTCGTCGGTTCGAAAGAAATTGAGAATCAAATTTGCTTCCTTCTGTCTGCCAATAGGGTCGGAGGGGTGAGTGCCGTCCCACTTCAGGTCGGGACATGCCCAGACCAGGCCGTCCTGGCGCGCCAGCAGTCCGTTCGCCCAATCGTAGGAAGACCAGGACATCCAGGGAGCCATCACCGGCCCGACGAGGGGATTGTAGTTGAGGTCGGCGTTGCCGTTGAGCTGGTCCTGAATCGCCCACTTGGTGGCGAAACCCGATTCGTACCCATAGGGCTCGGGATCTTGCGGTTTTACCGCCTTGATGCCTACGGAATATCCGGCATAGATACGCGTGTCGAAGTAGGCGAGCTGCAGGTTGGGAAAGTACATATGCAAGTTCTGAACGATGCTTTCCAGTTCGGACTGCAACGTGGCCATGTCGTCGGGAAATTTGCCGGTAGGATCGGAATCCACGTCGGCGATCCACGCCGCGACCACCTGGTTTGCAGTTACGCCAGCTTGGGGCAGGAAACTTTCGAAGATCGCGGTCCAGGTGCCGCTCTCGGGATTCGCAAACTGATCCGCCTCGGCACGCGGTTGCGCGCCGAGAACAAATGCCAGATGTGGATTGGTGGCGGAATCCGCAGCGGCATAAGACTGGAAGAGGTTAAAAGCATCGGCGCTGGCCGACATGCCCACGGACAGCAAGGCGTATTTTCCTTTGGGATCGGGATTGCCGTCGGCATCCAGCGGCTGAATCGCGTTGGCAATGGCCTGGCCCGCGGCGTCCTGCACAGCGGGACGCTGATTGCTTCCATTCGGATAGAGACCGCCCTCGTATCCGAAATACGTGCCCGTACCGAGGTCTGGCAGATCGATCAGCGGATTCGTGGTTTTCGCGATATCGAAAACGATATTGTTGCAATTCGAACTGGTAGGCGCAGCTACCGGCAAGGTCAAAGGTGCGCTGGCATTCTGCGCAGGCGAGGATGAATCGGTTGCCGATACTTGAAAGGAATAGCTCCCTACCCCAACGCTTGAGGCTAGCGTTCCAGTAATGGTTCCGGAGCTGGAGAGACTAAGGCCGGCGGGCAAACTGGATCCTGCAACCACGCTCCACGTATAAGGTGGCGTTCCGCTCGTTGCCTGCAAGGTTGCAAGGTACGGATATTCCACAACCCCACTGGGCAGCGTGGGAAATGTGCTGACGACCATGGAGGTAGCCGGCACTGCCGTCGCGCTCAGACTTACACCATTTCCGGGAAGAACATCGTAAGTCAGGGTGAGCACGTTGGCGAAATATTGGGGCATGGTGCCGGTAAAGGTCACCTGCAGAGGAAGGTTTTGCTGCGGCGACAGAACGACCGGGGAAGTGAAGCCCGTAACCACAAAGGGCGCGTCGGCGTGGACGGACTCGACGGTGAGATTGTAAGTTCCGGTGTTTGTAACCGTGACCGGTTGCGGCGGGCTCGTTGTTCCCACAAGAACATTGTTGAAGCTCAATGCGTTCGTACTCAGGCTGGCGACGGCTCCGGTGGTAATGCCCTTGCCTCGCAGCAGAACCACGGCATCGGTGCCGCCGATGTTGAGGGTCAGCTGTCCAGAAACTGTCGCGGTAGAGGTGGGAACGAACCAAATGGAGAACTGAAACGTGTGGTTGACCTCTATGGTAACGGGAGCATATCCGTAGTCGAGATAAAACTGGGAAGGTGTGATGCTGTAGCTGTTGATGGTCAGCGGCGCCGGACTGGTGTTGGTGACAGTGACCGTCAGGTTCGTGCTGTAGGTTCCTATGGTTACATCGCCGAACTGGAGCTTCTTTGGGCTATAGGTGAAAGTTTGCCCGGCGGCCGAACTCGAAGCCAGGCTAAGACAACAACCCGTCAAGAACCAAAGCACAAGGTAGCGCTGACCTTGTATACGCATCTCGCCTCCTGGGTAGAACTCAAAGATCGCTGGGACCTGGATCTACTTCTTCCACCGACTGGGGGCCTAGTGTGGAAAACTAGCTGGGGGAGCTAGAGCGTTCGCAATTGTACGCTCGTATTCTCTGTGGCGTGCCAAAGTATGAAATGCGATGGCGCTGCAGTTTTGAAACTGCACCATTACCCACGACGCCGCCGGAGATTTCACTTAGTTACGATCTATGGGGCGAGGAACCACGGAGTCGAGGTGTCGTCGCTCTTGAAGAAGTTCAGCATCAGATTGCTTTCAATCTCTCGACCATACAGCTCCGAGGGATGGAAACCGTCGTACTTGATGTCAGGACAAGACCACGTCGTCCCGTCGCTGCGCGCGAGCAACCCGTTCGCCCAGGGATACGCTCCCCACGACATCCAGGGAGCCATCACCGGCCCGTTGGCGGGATTCCAGTTCAGATTGGCGTTGCCGTTGATCTGATCCTGGATCGCCCACTTCACCGCAAACGCCGACTCGTACTCGTACGGCTCCGGGTCGATGGTGTTCAGTCCGTTGGAGTATCCCGTGTAGATCGGCCCGCCAAAATAGGCGATCTTCACATTGGGAAATTTGGCGTACACATTCTGAACAATCGACTCGTATTCCGCCTGTAACTGCAACCGGTCGGCAGGAAAGGTTCCCGTTGGGCTGGGGTCGATGTCTTTAATGTAGACCACCTGCACCTGCGCCGCAGTGAGTCCGGCTTCCGGCAGAAAGCTCTGGAAAATCGGATTCCAGAACCAATCGGTAGGATTGGCGAAGTTTGCTGCATAAGCTCGCGGCTGCGCACCCGGCACTAATACGACCTGCGGGTTCACCGACGGATCCGCATAAAAATCCGTCGTGAACTGCAGGAACGTATCGAACAGCGCCGACATGCCAACGGTCATCAGCCCAATCTTGCCGTTCACCGTGTCCACGGTTCCATTCGCATCCAGAGGTTGAATGCTTTGGGCGGCGGCCACTCCCGCCGCATCAAAAGCGGCCGGACGCATGTTGCTGCCATTCGGATAGAGGCCGCCCTCCGATCCCTCATAGGTGCCCGTTCCCAGATCGTTAATCGGGACCAGCGGAGTGGTTGTGCCGGTGATGTAAGAAATGATGTTATTGCACTTCGCTCCGGTTTGCGCCATCACCGGAAGCGTCAGCAGCGCACTCGTCTTGTTGTTGGCGGAATCGGTCACATTGACCGTGAAGCTGTAGCTGGCAATGGCTACGGTAGATGCGACCGTCCCGGTGATGACCCCGGTGGAAGAGAGCGACAGCCCGGACGGCAGGCTCGATCCGGTGGCCAGAGCCCAACTGTAGGGAGGTGTTCCGCCCGCAGCCGTCAGGTTGGAAAGATAGGCGCCACCCACCACCGGAGCCGGCATGGTGGGATAGATGCTGACGCCCAGAGCCGAGCCGGGGCCCACGGTCCCAACAAGATTCGTGCCTTGTGAGTTCAGATTGCTGTAGCCGACGGTCATCACGTTGTTGTAGCTGCCCGGTATCGTGCCGGTTAAGTCGACGCCGACGGTCAACGACTTGCCAGGCTGCAGAACCTGCGTTTTGAAGCCAGTCACCTGGAATGGTGCGTCGATCGTGATTGAGTTGACGGTCGTGCCGGTGGTGCCCACGTTTGTAATCTTCACCGACTGACTCGCGCTGGTGGCGCCCGCGGCGGTGGCGGCGAAGGTTAGCGCACCCGGAGCGACCGATCCCTTGGCGCCAGTGGCCACACCGGTTCCGGTCAAGGGAACGACAATCGGATTGGTCACACCCTGGATGTTGATCGTGAAGGTCCCATTGAAGGTCTCAGCCGAGTCCGGCGCAAACCGCAACGAGAAGTTAATCAACTGTCCCGGCGGGAGCGTGACCGGAGACCAGCCGTAGAAGAACTGGAACTCGGAAGGCGTCACGCTGTAGCTGTTGATGATGACATCGCCCGTTTTCCCTGTGTTCTGCACGGTGACGGTGTAGGCCAGCCCGACCGTGCCCACGGTCACCTGCTTGAAGGCCACCGACTTGGGCGTGATGGAATAATTTTGGGCCGTCGCAGCCGGAACGGCAGCGAGGGCAAGCATAAAGAGGACCGCCGAGCTCACCCTGCGAGCCGAACGAAACATGCACAACATCTTCATGGAAGCTCCGAGCAATTTGTTCTTGAGATTTGGATTTCTGCTTGTGATCGAGCACACGCCTAAACCACTAGGAGGCTGACCGGCTGCGAGCAGCGCGCCCGCAGCGCCCAACTGGTGATGGGCTTGGGAACTGGGCCAATCACACGTGCGTCGCGGGTGCGCAGTTCTTTACTGGGCGAGGAACCACGGAGTCGTGGTGTCGTCGCTCTTGAAAAAGTTGAGCATCAAGTTCGTTTCCTTCTCACGGCCATAGAGCTCGGAAGGATGGAAACCGTCGTACTTGATGTCCGGACACGACCAATAAGTTCCGTCCTGGCGGGCCAGAAGTCCGTTAGCCCAGGGATAAGCACCCCACGACATCCAGGGAGCGAGCACCGGCCCATTGGCGGAATTCCAGTTCAGATTGGCGTTGCCGTTGATCTGATCCTGAATGGCCCACTTCACGGCAAAGGCGGACTCATATTCATATGGCTCCGGGTCGATCAGACCGGTGGTGAGGCCGTCGGAATATCCGGTGTAGATTGGCCCACCCCAGTAGAGCAGCTTTACGTTGGGGAACTTGGCCAGCACGTTCTGCGGAATCAATTCGTATTCGGATTGCAGCTTCGCCATATCTGCAGGAAAGGTCCCAGTTGGTGTGGGATCGATATCTTTGACGTACACGACCTGCACTTGCGCCGCCGTGAGGCCCGACTCCGGCAAGAAGCTCTGGAAAATCGGGTTCCAGAACCAGTCGTTGGGATCGGCGAAATTCGCGGCGTAAGCGCGCGGTTGCGCTCCGGGCACCAGCACGACGTGAGGGTTCACCCCTGGATCCGCGTAGAAGTCGGTGGTGTACTGCAGGAACGTGTCAAATAGCGCCGACATACCGATGGTCATGAAGCCGATTTTGCCGTTGACCGGATCGACGGTTCCATCGGCATCCAACGGCTGTATGGATTGCGCAATGGATACTCCAGCGGCGTCAAAGGCTGCAGGACGCGTGTTGAGGCCATTGGGATAGAGACCAGCCTCCGATCCCTCATAGGTGCCTGTTCCCAGATCGTTGATCGGGATCAGCGGGTTGGTCGTACCAGTGACGTAGGAAATGATGTTATTGCAGTTCGCCCCCGTTTGCGCCATCACCGGGAGGGTCAACTTCTTGGTGACGCTCTTGGAGTTGGCCGCGGTGGCCGTGACACTAAACGGGTAGCTTCCAAGAGGAACCGTGGATGCCACCGTTCCAGTGATGACGCCGGCGCTGGAGAGAGTAAGGCCGGAGGGCAGGCTCGACCCAGCCGCGAGGCTCCAGGTATAAGGCGTTGTTCCTCCCACAGCCGAGAGGATGGCCTGATAGGCGCTTCCTTGAACGGAATCGGGCAGAGTCGGGTAGCTATTGATGCCCAGAGCAACCCCGGTCCCCACAGTGCCTGTGAGATCGGTTCCCTGCGAGAGCAGGTTGCTATACCCGACGGTGAGCTCGTTGTTGTAGGTGCCTGCCTTTGTTCCCACTAACTCGACGTCCACGGTCATGGACTTTCCCGGCTGCAGAACTTTCGCCGCAGTGAAGCCACTCACCTGAAAGGGCGCGTCTATGGTGACCGAGTTCACCGTCGTGCCGGTGGTGCCGACGTTGGTGACGGTCACGGCTTGAGAGGTACTGTTACCCCCGGCTCCCTTCGTCGAGAAGCTAAGTGAGCTTGGAGTCACCGAACCCTTGGCGCTGGTGGCCACGCCAGTCCCGGTCAGGGGAATGACAATCGGGTTGGTCACGCCCTGGATAGTCATGGTGAAGGTACCGTTGAACGTCTGCGCCGCATCCGGCGCAAACCGCAACGAGTAGTTAATTAACTGTCCCGGCGGCAGCGTCACCGGCGACCATCCGTAGAAAAACTGGAACTCGGAAGGCGTCACGCTGTAACTGTTGATAATCACATCGCCTGTCTTCGCCGTGTTTTGTACCGTGATGGTATAGGCGAGTCCGACTGTGCCCACCGTCACCTGTTTGAACGCCAACGCAGTGGGGGTAATGGAATAGGTTTGGGCAGTCGCAGCCGGAATGGCAGCGAGCGCCAGCATAAAGAGGACGGCCCGGCTCACTTTTTGGGCTGAACGAAACATGCCAAAAGTTTTCATAGACGCATCTCCTGGGAATTAGATTTCTACGGCGGTCGAGCACGCCCCAAACTTTTCAGATCATGGTGTGCCGTCAGCGCAGGTGCGCGTGACCGGCAATGGACTTAGCGTTGAATGCGGGGACATTCGTATTCAGCGAACAGATTTTTCCAGCAGCACAGGCGCTGGACCGATTTCAATTTTTCCGCCGGGGAACTTGACGATTTCCCCAGACAGGCTTCGTATCTCGTTTACATCGAATGACTTGGGCACGTCGAAGCGGGCATTGCGATCCGGAGTCCACACGATCCAGGAATTGGCTCCGTCCCGGCTGAGCTGACTGATCCAGATGCCATCTTTCTGTTGGAGGGAGTCCATGCGCGCCCCAATCAACCATTGCTGGATTTCTGCGTAGGCTTTGGCGCTGCTCGTGACGGTGGTTTCATCGGATTCGGTCATGCGAACTCTGGCACCCTGATTATCCCACGCGTACCAGTAAAAACGGGTCACACCGCCGGCCCAGTTCAAAACATAGGCCCGTGCAACATAGCCCGGCCCATCTTCAGGATCGATGCGATAGGGCTGCAACCATCCCGCTTCGGTATTCCACAGCGGCTTTTCGGCAACGCCGTATTTCGAGGTGATGTCGCGCACCTGACGGATGAAATCGAGCATGGCCTCCGGTTCCTGGCCCCGCACATAAAAATGATAGCCAATCACATCGGCATACTTGCCCCCGCCGAGCTCCAGATATTTCTCCAGCCAGGGCAGCCCTGTGGGGCCGACGGCGGAAGGGGAGACAACAATCACCTCAGGGTCCACCTGCTTCAACACCGTGTACGCTTCCCGCGCCAGATCGACCATCGCCTGAGGCGTGCCGCTGTAGAAATTTGGCAGGTTCGGTTCGTTCCATACTTCGTAAGCCTTGATACGTCCCTTGTAACGGGTGGCCACGGTGCGAACATAATTACGCCAATCTTCCAGATTCTTCGGTTCGGCCATGCCGCCGGGCTGCGCGTTCGGATTTTCTCCCATCTCTTGCGGACGCGCCGACGCCCATTGCGGAGTACGACCCATGGTGTACAGCAACTCCACTCCGTGCGCCTGCGCGACGTTGACCGTCCGGTCGAGCATCCGCCAATCCCAATCGCCTTTGCGAGGCTCGAGTTGAACCCAGGTGGTGTGCGTATCCCATAGCCGCCACGCTTTGAACGAGACCGGCGGCCACGGTGTGGAAACAGCGGCACGATGAATGTGCATGCCGAAAAACGTGGCCGGAACCGGAACCAGCGGCGGCTTCAGCACCTCGTCCGACGACTGCACGCTTCCCCAAATCAAAATGGTGAGGGAGGTCAAAAACAAAGCCACAACTGCCAAACGGCTTGCGATGAGTTTCATCTGGGGGAGGAGACTCTTTCTCAACGGCGCCCGCTGTGCTTTCAATCGGCCGATGCCGTATCCGACTGCCGGTCGTGGCCAGCGGTGATGCCGGCGGAAACGGCTTCTCGATTCTGGGACTTCAGCGCTCGGTATTTCCGCAATAGAGACAGCGGGGCAAAGCAATAAGTGACGACTACCGCCGCATCCAGCGTGCGCAACGCGCGAAACAGAAAGCGGTCCTTCGCTCTCTCTAAAACACCAGGCACACCCGGATTCGCAGCCTGCGCTTCCCGAGCCGGAAGCCACGCCTCGCCGTACTGCCTGCGCCACAAGAACATGTAGCGTTGAATTTTTTCGAGCAGCGCCGCCGATAGTACTTCGGGACGGCGTTTCTTGCGGACGATGGCTTCGCTATTGACCCCGGCGTGATGTTCGCCTTCATATACGGCGGAACGGTCTGCCCCGGACAACGAAGTCATCCGCGCATCGAAGGCGATGTTCAAAAAACCGCAGATGCCCGCCATCGTGGCCGCCGTATTGTGAATCAGATCCTCATAATGGATCTGATGGACGGGAACGCCTTGGCTTACGAGTCGGTCGCACTGCCGCTTCATCTGCTGCAAGCCAAAGAGAGAACGGTGGCTGATGCCGCGTTTGCTGAACCATTCATCACTCTCGGCCGCGCGCATAGCGCTGCGGCAAATGTCGGCAGGGTCGCGCCAGATCACGATGAACTGCGCCTGCGGAAATATCCGCGCCAGCCAGGTCAGGGAATCGTAATAATTGGGAGACTTACCGCCCCAGATAGTCGCGCCTTTGCGTCGCGAGTAATTGGTATAGACCGCGCGCATAGCATCGGCCAGGGTGGGCTGGTCTGCCGGAATATCCGCCGCCCGGATCTGGTGGCGATCCAGAGCCTGGTTCCAAAAATTCCATCGCTCTGCCCAGTCTGAGGTTCCGCCGCGCTTCCAGAAAAGCGGCCTTAAGATGGGCAACTCGGCTTCATACATCAAAGCAATCTGCGGGTGCTGATTCAGCAGCGCATAGAGCAACGATGTCCCCGACCGCCACATTCCGACCACAAACAGAGGGCCCGGACGCAAGGCCGGAGCGTCCGCCTGAAGATCGGCTTCAGCCAACGCCCGGTTTTCCGTCAATACAATAGTTGCCATAGGATTTTATAAGAGGAAGGCTCTGCAACTCGAACCGTTTCATATTCTTGGCGATGTCCAGGACACAACCCATATTTTCAAGCCAGTCGATCTGGCCGCCCGCGCGGGACGGCCAATTCGCTCCGACTGTCTCAATGCGAGCGGCTAGCGGGTTGAGACCAGCTCGCGCTTCGCAACCGGTTTCGTGACTTGCGAAGCGATCCATTTATACGTAACCGCCAGCCCCTGCCGCAACGGGATCGACGGCTCCCAGCCAATCACGCTGTGCAGAAGCGTATTGTCGCTGTTGCGCCCGCGCACGCCTTGGGGTCCGGTCAAGTTGTGGCGCTTGACCAGCCGTTTGCCGGCGATTCCGGAGATCATATCCACCAGTCCGTTAATGGTTACCAATTCATCGGTGCCCAGGTTCAGAGCATCGCGGCAATCCGAAGCCATGATGCGAGTGAGGCCTTCCACGCAGTCATCCACGTACATGAAAGAACGTGTCTGTTCGCCATCGCCCCAAATTTCGATTTCGCCGCCCTCCGTTGCCAACGCAACCTTGCGGGAAATGGCCGCGGGAGCTTTTTCCTTGCCGCCGTCGTAGGTGCCCAGCGGGCCGTACACGTTGTGGAAACGCACGATGCGGGTTTCGAAACCGTAGTCCTTGTAGTAATAGCGGCAGAGTTCTTCGGCGAACAGCTTTTCCCAGCCGTAACCTGGCTCGGGATCGGCGGGATAAGCGTCTTCTTCCTTCAGCGGTTTCACATCAGGATCTTTCTGCTTCGCCTGGTTGTATACGCAAGCGGAGGAAGAGAACAGGAAACGCTTGACGCCGTTTTGCCGCGCGGCTTCGAGCATGTGAGCATTGATCAGAATATTGTTGCGGCTGATGTCGGCGTGGTTGGCGGTGATGTAGCCGATGCCGCCCATGTCCGCAGCCAGGTTGTAGACCTCGTCGATGCCACCGCGGGTGGCGAGAAGACAAGCGTCGGTCTTGCGCAGATCGAGAAGCTCCATTTCGTCGGCAGCGCTGGATTCATATTCGGGATACTTCACATCGGCGCCGCGCACCCAGAAACCGTCGGCCTTCAACCGCTTCACCAGATGATGACCAATGAAGCCCCCTGCACCCGTTACCAGTATTCTCTTTTGCTTGTTCATGAATTCGTTATTTTCCTCTCCCTGAGTTTTCGACCTACCGCCAGAAATACGTTCTTTTCAAATCCCCCTCTGCAACAATCAACGGCTTACTCGTAAACCCGCAAAGTGGTGATTTCCAACAACACGTTCCAGACAAATCTCGACCCCTGCACCAGATATCTCCGCCACAGGCGCTTGGGCTCGGCCAGCAAGCGAAACAACCATTCCAGACCGTTCTCCCGCATCCAGGCGGGAGCTTGCTGTAACCGGCCGGTGTTCAAGTCGAATGCGGCGCCCACTCCGAGCAGTAGCGGCACGCGAAGCCGGTCACGGTGCTCATACATCCAACGCTCCTGCTTGGGCGTGCTCAATCCCACCCACAAAACATCCGGAGCAGCCTGGTTGATCCGTGAAACCACTTCCCTGTCTTCTTCTTCCGTCAGCGCGCGAAATGGAGGGCACCAGGTTCCCGCGATGCGGATGCCATAGCGCTCGTGTTCCACCTGGGCCAGATGATCGGCCACGCCCGGCGCGCCACCATAGAAAAAGTGGCGGTACTTGTTCCCGGTTTCGCGGCAGAAGGTTTCCATCAGCTCAGGACCGTAGACGCGGCGCGCCAGATGGGGAAAACCGCGCCAGCGCCCCAGCCAAACCAGCGGCATGCCATCGGGCACCACCAAATCCGCTTCCTTGAGCATGGTGCGAAATTCCGCGTTCTCCTGCGATTCCGTCACTCCGTGCATGCCGGTCACCGCAACGTAGCGGGCGGGGCCACGTTCGGCGATGCACTCTTCCATCCAGGCCACAACCTCGGGAATCTGCACCGCGTTCACGGGAATACCCAGCACCCGGAACTCGGGCATGGGAGCCACTGTGGTCGTCGTTGTCATCATTGGTTTCAGTTTGAGTTTCCGGTGAGGAACTCGCTACATATCCTTGCAATCATTAAGCCTATGCCCACGCGGACGCGACCTTCCGTGCTCTCTCCGGCTCAGCCTGGGGAATCTCACTGGCTAACCGTTCGCTTACCATCACCAGAGCCAGCAGCATCATGAACTGCGCGCCGGCTCGCCCGCTGAAGGTCGCGTTGAACATTCCGTTGATCAGAAGGTTGGTGTAAATCGCCATCGAACCGATGGCCAGGCGCTGCGCGCGCGGCGAAACCGGGCTCTTCATCGTCTTCCAGAGATTGAGCACGATGACCACATGCACCATCACAATCAGGACCAGGCCGATCAATCCATTGTTGTAGAGCGCTTCCAGAAACCCGTTGTGCATGTGTCCGGCCTGAAATGGGGTACCCGGCATGGCGACGGAAACGAAGCGGGAAGAAACGTATCCGTGCCCGTAAATGATTTTCTGTTTGATCGCCGGCCAAACAAATGCCCAGAGCTCGGTGCGGCCGGTCAAGCTGGTCACCTGCCCGGAATTGGTATACGCCCCCATGTAAGCAGACAGAGGAGTAAATTCGAGCGCCAACCAGAAAATAAGCGCGATGCCGCCGATAAATCCCAAAGTAGCTCCAACCCGCTTCTGCAGGCCGAAGAACAAGATGCCCGACAAAATCCCCGCCGCAATTGCCGCCTTGCCGCCGGCGACGATCATCACTGCCATACCGGCAATCGAAAGGTACAGCAGGGCTTTTTTCTTCCCAGGTGTGTAGAGCGTGAGGGCCAGCAGCGCAAATGTTCCAGCGGCAGCCGAGAGACCGGTTGGACCTTCGCGCATGCGAGTTTCAAATTCGTTCGAACCGTAATCGTTGGTTGGGTCGGGAATCATCGACCGGATCGACGGAGCGGCGACCAGAAAAACGTAGGCGATGATCGTGGCCAGAAAGAAAGCGGAAATGTCATCCAGATTGAGCAACTGCTTGGAAATGGCCTGCAGGATCATGACCGCCAGACAGAGCTTGAACGCCCAAGCCAGAGAAAAAGACAGTTGTGGCGCGTAGGCCACGGAGAGCAGCGCCACCAGCGCAAACAGCGACGGCCATTTGTAAGGACCCGAGAACAGCCCGCGCAAAGACTCGGGATTGCCCAGCAAGAAGATGAGTAGACCGACGGCAACCAGGGTCCAGATGGCGGCCTGGGCATAGGCGGCAAAAGCATACTGCGATTCGTAAGTGCTGCCTGCGTCGTTGATGTAGGAAAAAATCTCCTCCGACGCCAGCAACAGACCCCATACCGCGAAGATGAACCACTTGGGACGCTCGGCCAGCGCCCGGCTGCGGGCCGCGCAGAATCCCAGGACGACAAAGAACACTCCCGCCACACAGATGACGGTAATCATCTCCTGCGAGACCAAATTGTCAGCCATCATCTCCAGGAAAACTGCACTGGTCACACACAATGCGGCCACAATTCCCGCGGTCCGCCAGTTGAAACCGGGGCTGCGCGAGATCTGAATTTGGTTGCTTGCCGTTTCCATGAGTGTGGCTCTTGAATATGTTGAAGCTGAAATCTGTCTCCGCCTGACCGGAAACTACGCCTGCACCTCTTGCAGCGCTTCCGCCGCTTCACCCGCCGGCGCGTACCCCAATCGGGACATGGCGCTTCCGGCGCGCTGGTCGATGCGCTGAAGCTGGGCGGGAGTAATTCTGTCTTTCCACCCCGCCACCGAACCGCTGCCCACGAAACGTCCCTTGGCAGAAGCCCGTTGCGGCGTAACCTTTTCTTTGGCTTTCATCTGTTCGAGCGAATTGTTTTCAATCGCCTTCCGGATCGCAGACGCCTCCACCGGAACGCGCAGAAAGTCCATCATCCTGGCCAGGCTCCCCTCGGTTTCGCGGCGCATATCCTCGAAGCGCACCACCAGCAACTGGCAACCCTTCGATTCTGCAGCGTCCAGCCAGGAATTCACGTGGTCGATCCACAAGCCGAAGGGATTCACTCCGTTCTGCAGAAAATCGTCGAGGAACGCATCGAAGCTCTTGCTGGTCACTCCCAGTGCATTCTGATACGCGTATTCGGAAAGAACCACATCTCTCGGATCGCGAGACAAATAGATCGCGCGCTTGTACGCGTCCTGATAAAGCTCGTGGGTCTTGATCAACCGACCGGCCTCTGGCAGCAGAGGATATGCGCCAGAGTGCTCGCCCACGTCGGGACTGAGCTGGTTCACGTTCTTGAAGCCGCTGGATTGCCCGGCCAGAAGTTCCACCAGAATAAAACGCAGCCAGGTGCTTCCCGACCGCGGATAAGACGCGGTAAAGACGTCGCTGGCTTGAAAGCCGCGATGCCGCACCCACAACAATGGCGAGCGCAACCCCGTTTTCGAGAGCTTATGACGGACCAAGCGCAACGTTGGCATTCTCAGTAACTCCGAATCGTGATCGTGAACATTAAACCTGTGTAATCCTCTGCGCTGACGACATTGCTGAGGCTACCGATATTCTCAAAATCTAGAAGATGCAAACTCCTGGCACCAGTTACCGCTGCCCCTGGCCTTGTGGTATTCGAACCCTGGATAGCCAGACCGCGCCAAGGAACGGCAGCGGAGTATACTCTCAGGCACTCAAGACCCGGCCTAAGCCGCTCCGGCGAGCCTGAATTTCTTCCAGTTGGGCGCTCAGTTCCGCAGCCACCAGATTCACATTCGGTTCGGTAAACATCGACGGATGGTTGCCCGGTATGCGGTGAAATTCCACTCCGCCCGCCGCGAGTTCCATCCATCCCAGCTTGAAGTCGAAATAGGGTCCTTCGGGCCAGTCGCTGGACTGAAATAACGTAACCTTCCCCGGATAAGCGCGCGGTTCATAGCGATGGAAGGCGGGATGCACGATGAAATCGGTATTGTGCGGCCGGTCGCCATTTCCGTGCTTGCCGCCCGACGAAGAAAGTTGCCAGATGGTGCGCTCGATCTTTCGCCGGGCTTCCTCCAGCCGTTCGAGAAGATACGCGGAGCTTTCCCGCACATCGGTACGAAAGAGATTCGCGAGGTGATACTTGATTCTGCCGGTGTATCGGCCGTCGCGCAGAGGATTCTTGTAGTACGCATGGTTGTGGCCGTCGAACATGGCAACTAGGGCCACTTCTTCTCCCTGAGCCACCACCTGCTGCGCGACCTCATAGGCGATGACTGCATTCACGCACAGGCCGGCCAGCAGATAGGGTCCGTGGGGTTGTACTTCGCGCATGGCCTTGACCAAGTAGGCGGCAATATCTTCGAGCCGGTAAGGAGCGCGCAACTTGCTGGCGTCGGAAAACGGAAGATCGAGGCCAAGGAAAGGCTGATCGGGTCCAAGCTTCTGCGCTAACAGCCGGAAACGCGGCCCGCCCCGCACCCAGAACAACGGCAAACGCGTTCCCTCCGGCTGCACCGGGATGATAGCGCGCGCCCGCAAACTCGGGTCGGGATTGCGCAGCAGTTCCGCCATGAGCTCTACGGTGGACGCCTGAAACACAAAGGCCAGCGATAGAGTCTCGCCAAAATCGGTTTCGATGCGATCAAGCAGTTTCGCCGCCAACAGCGAATGGCCGCCCAGCTCGAAGAAATCCTGAGTCACATCCAGACTCTCGGTGCCGAGAACATCCTTCCAAATGGCCAGCAACCGCGCCTCGATAAAATCACGCGGCGCAGGGGCAGGCGTCGCGGGCGCGCGATCTTGCGCGCCCTCGCAGGCCGGTAGCGCCTGGCGGTCCACTTTGCCATTGGCCATGCGCGGCAACGCCGGCAGCAGAGTAAACAACGCCGGAACCATATAGGCGGGCAGGCGGCTCTTCAAAAACGCCCGCAGCTCTGCGGCGGAAGTCGCGTACTCGCGTCGCGCCACGACATACGCTACCAATGAGGTGCCGGAGTCGCTGTCTTCGGCCACGACTACAACTTCCCGCACGTCGGGATGTTCGCCCAGAGCAGACTCAATCTCCTTCAGTTCGATGCGCAGTCCGCGAATCTTCACCTGCTGATCCAAGCGGCCGAGAAACTCGAGGTTGCCGTCGGCGAGATAACGAACCGAATCCCCGGTTTTGTACATGCGAGCAGCGGGCGCAGCGGCGAACGGATTGGAAAGAAATTTTTCCCGCGTAAGATCTGGCTGCCCCTGATAACCGCGGGCCACGCCGTCTCCGCCAATGTAGAGTTCCCCGGGAACGCCCGCGGGCACCGGCTGAAGATTGCGGTCCAGCACATAAACCAGCGTGTTGGGCACGGGGCGCCCAATGGGAACGGAATTGTAGGCAGCGGAAGGATCGCAGCTATAAACGCTGCTCCAAACCGTGGCTTCGGTTGGACCGTACTCATTAAACAACGACGCTTGCGGAATCATTTGGTAATGCGACTCGACTAGACGGGTCGGGCAGGCCTCGCCCGCAACCACGACCGTACCAAGAGACGCCAATTGTTCGGGTTCGGCCGCTTCGAGCAACTCCGCATACAGCGAAGGCACGCAGAGCGCATGGGAAATCCGGTTCTGGCCAATCAGATCCGCCAACTGTTTAAGTTCCCAGCCGAATTCCGGCTCCGGCAGCACCAAGGTTCCCCCGGCACAGAGCGCGTGAAAGATCACGGCGACGGAACTGTCAAAGCCAATGGGCGAGAGCAGCAGATATTTGCCAACCGGTTCCCGGTAATAATCCATCCGGGCTTGCGTGGATTGGGCCAGATTGCGATGCGTGATCTGAACCCCCTTGGGCTTTCCGGTCGAGCCGGAAGTATAGATCACATAGGCGAGATCTTCCGGATCGGGGGCCGCTGGCGGAGCCTCGTCTGACTGCCGGGAGATCGCATCCCAGCCGGAATCTAGGCAAATCCGGCGCAGGAATTCTGGCACATTTACCGGCGGCGGCAGATGCCCCTGGGTCAGCAGCACCAGCGCTTGGCAATCGGTGAGCATGTATTCCAAACGTTCCAGAGGATGGGTAGCATCAAGCGGCACATAAGCGCCGCCGGCTTTCAGAACTCCCAGGATACCCACGATCATTTCGAGCGAACGCTCGACGCACAGCGCAACCGGAATCTCCGGTCCGACTCCCGTGCTTTGCAAATAACGCGCCAACTGGTTGGCGCGACAGTCGAGCTCGTGGAATGTCAGCGAGTGATTGCCACACTTCACGGCAACTGCGTCCGGTGTGCGTGCGGCTTGCTCGGCAAACCGCTCCTGCACGGAAGTGAGAGGGTAAGCCTGGCCTGTGCCTGCCCATTCGGTCAGTAGCTGACGGCTCTCTTCTTCGGGAAGAATTCGCAGCCGGCTTACGCGGCAGCCGGGATCGGCCACCGCCGACTCAAGCAGAACCTGCCAGTGCCCGACCATGCGGGCAATGGTTTCCGCGTCGAACAGGTCGGTGCTGTAGATGAAGCGCCCCTGCAGGCCTTCCGGGCGGTCGTCCAAAACCAGACACAAATCGAATTTTGCCGTGCCGGTTTCCGCATCAATGGCCGTGAGGTTCCAGGCCGAATCGACTGCAGACAGTGCTGGTTCGAACGACAACAGCACCTGGAACAGGGGATTGCCGCTCAGGTCGCGCTCCGGCTGAAGCTCTTTTACCAGTTGATCCAGCGGTACATCATCGTGAGCCAGCGCGCCGAGGGTCACAGTGCGAACCCTCTGCAGCAGTTCGCGGAACGCCGGGTCACCCTCCAGGCCGGTGCGTAGCACCACCGTGTTCAGAAAGAAACCCAGAAGCTTCTCGGTTCCGGGACAATTCCGGCCCGCCGTGATGCTGCCCATCAGGATGTCTTGTTGCCCCGAATAACGATGGAGCAGCGCGTTGAAAGCGGCGAGCAGCGTCATAAACAGGGTGACGCCTTCGCGCCGGCTAAGCTCGCGCAGCGCCTCGCTCAGAACGGGCGACAGCGCGAACGGCTGGAGCGCCCCACGAAACGTCTGCACCGCAGGACGCGGCCGGTCGGTGGGCAACTGCAGCGCAGGTAGAGGTCCGGCAAGCTGCTTACGCCAGTACTCCAGACTCGGCTGGGAAGCTCCGCTTGCTCGTGATTGCCGTTGCCACACGGCATAATCGGCATACTGAAAGTCCAGTACCGGCAGCCCAGGATCTGCATTGCGGCTGAATCCGTCGTAAAGAGCCGCCAGCTCGGGAAGAAAAATCTGGTATCCGGTTACCCCATCAAAAATGATGTGATGGGCGGTGATGCAGAATCGAAACTCTTCGTCGGCCATCCGGATCAGGCGCGAGCGGAACAGCGGTCCCCGGGTCAGATCGAACGGCTTGCGAGCGTCCTCGGTGGCCACACGCAGGGCCTCGTTTTCCCGCTCCGGCTGAGTCAAGTGGCGCAAATCAATCACCGGGATCTTCACCGCAAAGGGCGCGTGCACGACCTGTACCGGCTGTCCGTTGACGCGGGGAAATGTTGTGCGCCAGGCTTCATGGCGGCGAACGATTTCGGTGAGGGTCTTTTCAAGAGTTGCAATCTCGAGAGCACCGTAACGATGAATGGTGAATGGCTCGTTATAAAGCGGGGTGTTCAGAGCGAGCTGGGCATGCAGCCACAACTGCTGTTGTGCGAAAGTCAGCGGCGCGCTGTATTCAGCCTGCGCATGAAGCCGGGCTACCGGCCCGGCCAAGGCGGGCTCGGCGCGCAACTGCAGATACTGCTCCAGCATCTTGCGCTTCTGCTCCGAGATTTGCAGCGTTTCCGGCATGCTTAGTAAATCAGGCGGTGGCGTGCTTCGATTCGATCGGTTCCGCGGCGGCGCGCTCTGGCGCCGGCTTCAACAGTTGACCGTTCGTGCAATAGGTAACCGATTCGCGGCGGCTGACGTAGGCGAATATTTCTTCCAGTTGCGGCCAGAGATTCAGTTTTTCGATCTCCCACGGATGTCCGTACAAATGCCAGATTCCGCCGTGGCGCAGAACGCGGTCGAACAATCTCTTCCCCAGTTGCAGCCAGTTCCCGAAAGAAATCAGATCCGGCGCCGAAGTTACCAGGGCGCCTATAGCGCCCGGCCGCAGCAGATTCCTTACGTAGTTCGCGCGCGTGTGAGGATAAGCTTGCACGGTAGTGGGCATGGCGAACTGAGAAAATAAAGCGTCCGAAGCCAGCATCCGGGTGCTGCGCGCACCCTGATACCCTGCCTCGCGCACGATCCGTACCACCTCGGCGTTAAAGCGGCCTTTGGGATAGCAAAACGTGGTCACGGGCTCGCCCAGAATTTGCTGCAACACTTGTTTGCACTCCTCAACTTCGCGGCGCAGGTCCGGTCCGCGCACTTGCGTCAGAATCGCATGCGAAACGGTATGAGCGCCAATCTCGAACCCGTTTGCGGAAAGCGAGCGCAGGTCGCTGGCGCGCAGAGCCGATCCTTCGCCCAAACGGCCAGTGGGAACGTAGAACGTGCCCGCCAGTCCTTTTGAGGCGAGCATCTCCGCCACTCGCAAGCCGCTCGCGGCATCGTCATCCCAACTTGTGGTCACGATCACGCGCGAAGTTGCGACAGACGGCATTTGGTTGACCATGGCAGTCATTGAATGGCAATCATGGATCAGACGGATACAGCTTCCTCTTCGTCAATCTCCGCGCGATCGGCCCGCGAACCCATAGCAAATTCGTAAATCTCTTTCAACAAATAGAAGTTGCGTCCCGCCGTGTACTTGGCTTCAAACTCCAGCCGGGCCCCGCGTCCCATGGCCTCCATCTGTTCGGGGTGATTCCACGCCCACTCCACCTTGCTCGCCAGATCGTCTGCCTCGGTGGGCCGGAAATGAAGGCCGGTGCGGCCATCGGCTACGATCTCCTGCATCGAGCCCAGACGCGAACAGATGACGGGCACGCCACAGGCAAACGACTCCGCGATGGTAACCGGAAACCCTTCATACCATTCGCTGGGAAATACGAGGAAGCGCGCGCCCTTCATCGCCTCAATGGTCGCGTCGTGCGCCAACCGCCCGCGGTAGGTAACCTCGCTCAGCGCGGGGTCTTCCTTTAGTTGCAACTCCAGGCTCTCGCGATTGGGGCCGTCCCCGATGACGACCAGCGGCACCGCGGTGCGCAACTGCTTCCAGGCCGCGAGCAAGGTCGGCAATCCCTTCGGGTCGACCAGCCGTCCCGCAAACAGCGCATACTGGCCGCGCTTTTCCCGCATCCCCGGATCGGGCAGCACAAAATTGGGTTTCACCCGGATCTTCGCCGCCGGAAGTCCGCCGTCGATCAGCTTGCGGCGGGAAAACTCGGTCAGAGCGATGTAGCAATCCACCATCTTGCTCCAGGTGCGCAACCGGCGATGGACCTGCAACATGAGCGCAATCGCCGAAGTTCCCATCTTCGAGCCTTGGTAGCAGCCATGCCGCACGCCGCGCAGCAATCCATGCACCAGGCATTCTTCGCAGACATTGCCGTCGCGGTAAAGAGTTGCCGCCGGGCACAGCAAGCGGTAATTGTGCAGCGTTTGCACCACCGGCACCCCCGCCTTCTTGCAGGCGTAGTACACGGAGGGAGAAATCAGCGGGAAGAAATTGTGGACGTGCACGACATCCGGCTTGGTTCTCTCCAGCAGCGCGCCGAATTCCCGATACCAGCGCCGCGACCAGACGCAATCGAGGGCCACGCCGATCTTCTTGGAAACGCTGTCGGGATAGGCGTTCTGCTCGACCACCGGCGTCACTTGCCAGCCGTACTGCGTCAGCAAGCTCGCTTCCGATTCGAATACCTCGTCTTCCCCGCCCCGCAGAAGATACCGATTGTGTACCGAAACGACGTTCAAGCTGGGCCCGCCCCTTAAGACTGGAAAAACTTCAGATTCGAAAGAACCTGTTGAAAGTGGTGCTGGTTGAAAGTGCGCTGCAATCAATCCGCCTGGGCCGCCTGGGCCAGTTCGATACACGGCATTCTGAGCGTGGCAACTTTGCGGCTGTACAAAACGAACGCCACCACCACGTAGAGAGCGTTGGCGGCGATCATGCTCCAGATCACGCCCTGCAAGCCAAAATAGCGCGTGGCAGGAATGCCTACGACCAGCGCCACCAGGCTGGCCGCGCCATTGGCCCAAAACAAAGACTGTGGATGCTTCATCGCCCGCAGCACAATCGCCGGCCCCAGGCTGGCGCTCCACACAATCGTTTCCAGACCGAACAGTGGAATCAGATACGCGGAATCCATGTACTTGCCGGCATAGAGAAACTGAAAAAGCGGGTGCCGCAGCGGAATCAGCACGGCCCAGTAGACCACCGCGCCGGCCACGAACAGCGCCGCCAGTCGGCGCGTGAGAGTAGAGGCTGCTTCCCTGCCCTCTTCATCGGACACCCGCGCCGCGTAGGGCAGGAACAACATGGAAAGCGCAGCATAAGTCTGCAACACGGGAGCGGCCAGGTTCATGAGCGCCCGCAACTCGCCCGCCGCGGCCATTCCAGAAAATGTGCTGACCAGGGGAATGTACACGTAGTTCGGAATCCAGCCCACCACGCAAGTCGCCAGGGCCCAGCGGCCGTACTCCCAATGCTGCCACCAGGTTTCCCTTAGACGGGGCTCGCCGCCGGTGCGCTCCAGCGCCTTATTCAACTGCAACAGCATGACCACCGCGCTGACCAGCGCCGCCAACGCCATGATCAGGAATGCGGTAAAGCAAGTCAGCCGGCCCAACCGGTACACGACGAAAATTCCCCCGGTCACCATGGCGCAATAAAAAGCTGCGCCGAACGCGGCCGGCCCAGGAGAAAGCCGCAGGTAAAAGCTGCGGCGCGCCATGGCGTGGATACACAAGAACGGCACCGCGACGGCCACTCCCGCCAGAGCGACAGGCAATACCGGGGAATGCCCGAACACCTTCGCCACCAGCGCTGCCGCTCCCAGCGCCACGCCAACGGTGAGCGAAATAGCCCAATGAATCCACAATGCCTTCTTGAGATAGCCGCGGAGATTATCGCGGAACGTGGTGCCGGCGAAGACCGAAAGCGGTTCCAGCAGCAACGCCTGGTACAAAAACCCTACGAGAATGAAGAGGCTGAAGGCCAGCGCATAGGCGCCGTATTCGTCCGGCGAAAGCCAGCGCGCCAGCAAAATCCCCAGCAGAAAGTTCGATCCCGAGATCAAGCCATTATCGAGAATGGCGAGACCGCCCTTGGTCATCCAGCGCACAAATTTTGCCAGCTTTCCCGCTTGACTGGCGGCTTCACTAGCGCTGGTTGCTTCTTGAACAACTTCTTGCAATCTCGACTCCCGATCACAGGCTCGATTTTTTAATGGTTCTTTTTGGTTCAGAGGATTCCGTCGTCTGAAGACGTCAGAGTCGCGCACTAGTTTGTTGTTCAAGCACCGGTCTTCCGGCTCTCCATCCGGGGCTTGGCCAGCCACCTTGCGGCGCGGACCAAACGAAACGAAATCGTCAGCAAGCCCGAACTCAATCTCGCGCGCAATGGTTTTGCCTCAACGCGTCCCACTGAAACAGCCTGCCCGCCATTCTTGCGCGCTCGATCAAACAGAACATTGATGTGCGTTTCTCCGACACCGCCGTTCACCACATACAGCGCGCGATAGAGCAATTCCCTCAGCAGGCCGGCCCATTGCGGCATCAACTCGGGCTGCGCCGCAGGCGCGCAACAATTGAACCGGTAAGTGTCGAGCACGGCCACCAGTCGGCACTCCAGCGGACGCACCGCATAAATCCGGCATCCACCTGTGCTCTCCTCATAAAAGCGGCACCACGGTTCCCCCGCGGGTTTGATCTCCTCGATCTGCACATGATTCTGAATGTGCAGAAACTCTATGTCGGTAATTGTAGGAGGAGACCAGCAGCAACCGTTGCAGGTGCGCAGGGAACAAGGAGGCTTGGGTTGATCGGCCAAAGCCTGGTCGGTGAGCGTATACAATTCCGGCAAAGTCAGCGGCGTCTGACCGATCTCCGCCTTGCTGAGTCGGCGCATCACGGCTCGCGTCTGCACGGACTTGCCATCGGCAGGCAACAGAGACGGCTCAGAGTTCGTCGTCAGCGAACTTGGCATCAGGAAACGCTCGCGAGTATTGGCTCGGGATGATCAGAGCGGGCTTGTTCCAGCGACGCGCGCATAGCCTCCGCCAGCCGCGCTACCTGCACGCCGTTCAAAATGTTGCCGTGATCGGCGTCGATTTCGCGGATCTCCAGTCCGCCCGACGCGTACTGACTCCACCCTCCCTGCGCATCATCCAGCCCGCGCAACGCCTTTTCGCTGGCCCGGAACAACACGATCTTGCCGGGATAAACCTGCGGCACGTACCGCCGCTCGGCCACGGCGCAAGCTTCGCGCACTTGCTTCAGCGGCAGCGGCATCGACAGCAGATCGATCCGCCGCTTGATTCCCTTCCCATAGCGCTTGAGCCGCTTCTTCGTGTACGCCAGCTTCTGTTTCGGCGTCAGGCCGAAAAAACGGTCCAGCAAAGATCCCGTCGATTTCGGCACGCCGGGATAAGTATCGACCATCGCCAGTAGCGCCACTTGGTAGCCTTGCGCCAGCAACGACCGCGCCATCTCCAGCGCAACCAGTCCGCCGAAAGAATATCCGCCGAGAAAATAGGGCCCTTCCGGTTGAACTCCGCGAACCTGTCCCAGGTAATGAGCCGCCAGGCTGTCGACACTTTCCAGGCGCGTCTGTTTGCCATCGAGTCCCGGAGCCTGTATCCCGTAAAATGGCTGATCGGGAGCCATGTGGACAGCTAATTCGTGGTAACGCAGAACTGTGCCGCCCAATCCATGCACGAAAAAGAACGGCGGCTTCGATCCCTCGGCCTGCAGCGGAATCAGCGACGACCACAAATCGCCGGTTTCGTCGTTCCGCACCAGTTCGGCGAATTGCGCAATCGTGGGAGCTTGCACCAGCGCGGTAATCGGAAATTGTCTTGCAAAAGCCTTTTCCACCCGACCCATGAGGCGCACCGCCATCAGAGAGTGCCCGCCGAGCTCAAAGAAATTGTCGTGCACGCCGATGGGCCGCGTGCTCAAGACTTGTTCCCAGATTTTCACCAACTGCGTTTCGACCGCGTCTCGCGGGGCCATTGCCTCGCCGTGCGCGATCGCCGCCGAAGCTTCGGGCGCAGGCAAAGCTCGCCGGTCCACTTTCCCGTTGGGCGTGAGCGGAAGCGCCTTCAGAAAAACAAAGTCTGCCGGAACCATGTATTCCGGCAACTCTTTCTTCAGAAATCCTCTGAGATCAGATGGCGTGGGAGCGCGCTCCAGAGAAGCGACGACATAGCCCGCCAGTCGTTTCTCGCCGTCTTCTTCGCAGGCGATGACCACACACTCGCGGACACCGGGAACTTTTTCCAGCGCCGCTTCAATTTCTCCCAGCTCAACCCGGTAGCCGCGAATCTTTACCTGGAAATCGGTACGGCCGATAAATTCGATGTCCCCGGTGGGCAGGTATCGCGCCGAGTCGCCGGTCTTGTAGAGGCGGGCGTCATGGTTCCGGAACGGGTGGAGAATAAACTTTGCGGCGGTCATCTCCGGACGGTTCAGATATCCACGCGCCAGCCCCGGGCCGCCAATGTGCAGTTCGCCGGGAGTGCCAACCGGAACGGGCTTCAGGTTTTCATCGAGAATGTAGATTTCGGTATTCGCAATGGGCCGCCCGATAGGCAAGTTCTGCGGCACTGCCTGTGCCGGATTTGGCTCGTACGATGTGGCGATGACGCTGGCCTCGGTCGGGCCGTACGTGTTGATCCAGCGCACCCGGTCGCCGCCGGCTTTGAGCCAGGATTTGTAGGCCGCCGACGAAGCCTTCTCGCCGCCCACAATCACGAGCCGCAGATTCTCCGGCACCGTCTGCCCGGATTCGGCCAACTCGCGCACCAACTCGTGCCAGTAGGCGGTGGGCAGGTTCAGAACCGTCAGCCGCTGCTCGCGAATCCATCCGAGAAACTCCGATGCGCCCATGGGCATCTCTGCCGTGCGCAATACCAGCGTGGCCCCGGCCATCCAACTCGGCCAGATTTCCTCAATCGCAATATCGAAACTAATGGAAGCAAATTGCAGCACGCGGTCGCTGGCTTCGATCCCGTAAAGCGGAATCGCCGCCACATTGTGATTGACCAGGCCGCGATGCGTCAGCAGCACGCCCCGGGGTTTTCCCGTCGATCCAGAGGTGTAGATCAGGTAAGCGAGACTGCCGGCGGTCGCAGCCGCTTCAGGATTCTCCCCGCTCTCGCCCTCGAGGATGGCCAGCTTCGGCTCCATGAGCACAACTTCTGCATTGACTTTCCCCAATCGCGGAAGCAAATCCGGCTGCGTCAGCAACACGGAAGCCTGCGAATCTTCCAGCATGTAAGCCAACCGCTCTTTTGGATAATCCGGATCGAGCGGCAGGCATGCGCCCCCGGCCTTCAGAACACCGAGTAACGCAATCATCAGCTCGGGCGACCGCCTCAAACAGATTCCGACCACAACTTCCGGCCCGACGGATTTTTTCTTAAGGTAATGCGCCAACTGGTTGGCGCTCCGATTCAGTTCGCGATAGCTCAGCCGCCGTTTTTCTCGAGACCGCGTCGCTCCTTGTATAACTGCACTGGCATCCGGCGTTCGGCGAACTTGCGCTTCCACCAACTGGTGAACGCATTGCTCGGAAGGATACTCCGCCTGCGTGTTGTTCCATTCGGCCAGCAGCCGCTGCAAATCATCGCTCTGAGACAGCGGGTTCTGAACCGACGAAACCGGTGACGAAGCTATCGAAGAGGCAATGGCCGATGATACGTTCGCCAGTGGTACGTCTGCAGCGGACGTCTTAACTCCGGCGGTCGGAATGGACGATTCGAGAGCCCGCGGCTCCTGCTCCGAGGCGCTCTCCCGCGCTCCCGACTCTGCGTCAAACCTGACTTTCAAAGAAGTAAGTCCGCGCAGCCCCAGGTTGGTTCGCCAGACGAATTTTTGCGGTTCCAGACGCAGATGAGGCAGGCGGCGCAGAAGCGTCTCGAACACGATCTGACCCTCCAGCCGCGCCAGAGGTGCGCCAAAACAGAAATGCGCGGCATATCCGAATGCCAGATGACGGTTATCGCTGCGGGCAATCTCAAAGGCGTCCGGGTTGGGAAATCTTTCCGGATCGCGATTCGCGGCCGCCATCACCGCAATCACGGCTTCGCGCTGGCGAATCTGTTTGCCTCCCAACTCGCGGTCGCACGGCGCCAGCCTGGCGGTATGCTGGCTGGGACTCTCGTAGCGCAGCAATTCTTCCACCGCCAGCGGAATCAAAGACAGATCATTGCGCAACTTTTGCATCTGATCGGGATGGCGCAGCAGCGTGAGCACTCCGTTGCCGATCAGGTTGGTGGTAGTTTCCTGGCCGCCGACCATGGTTACGATGGTGTTGGCGACGATTTCCTCTTCCGCTAAACGGTCTCCGTCGATTTCCGCCGTGAGCAGCGAATGAATCAGTCCCTCGCGCGGGTGACGCTGGGTTTCGCGAATGGCCTCGCGGAAATACGCGGTCATGTCTTCCACCGTGCGCAGCATCAATTGCGCGCGCTCGGGATTGTGCTGGAAATTTCCCAGCATCTCCGCGAAATTCGCCGACCACTCTTTCAACTGCTGCCGGTCGCTGACCGGAACGCCCAGCATTTCCGCAGTCACAATGGCTGGCACAGGCTCGGCCAAATCCGCGATCACGTCCATGTGGCCGCGCTTCTCCACCGCATCCAGAAGGCTGTTCACAATCTCCTGAATATGCGACTTCAGCGCATTCACCCGCGCCGGCGTGAAGGCCGCGGAAGCCAGACCGCGCAGCCGCGCGTGCGCCGCTCCGTCCATGAACAGCATCTGCTTCACCATCACTTGCGCGATGGGCCCCAGATGCGAAAGGCCCATGCTGGCCAATTGCTCGGGAGTGGGGGTGCGGTCCGCGGAAAAAGTATGCAGCACCTCCAGCACATCCGCGTAGCGCGTCACTACCCAGGCGTGCAGGAAGGGATCCCAGTGCACCGGATCTTCTTCCCGCAACCTCTGAAATAGAGGATAAGGATTGGCGAGAATCTCGGGATCGAGCAGCCGGTACAGGCTCAACGCCTGGTCGGCACGGGTTTCCTGTGAAACAGATTGTGCTCCCGGCGTCACTAGCGGCCACCTCCCGGGTGCGACGGCGAGACCTTTGCCTGTCCGCCGCCGACGTCTTCATCCGCATCCGTGCCCGCGGCTTCGAGCTTCGCCAGAATCAGTTTTTCGATCTCTTCCGACATTTCCGCCAGCGTCGGATGGTTGAACAACGCGAGCAGAGTGAGATCGACGCCAAACGACTGGCTGATGCGCGTGAGCAACTGCGTGCCCAGCAGCGAATGGCCCCCGAGCAAAAAGAAATTGTCGTTCACTCCCACTTGTTTCACGTGCAACAGCGTCGAAAGAATCGCGGCCAGCCTCTGTTCCACCAGAGTGCGCGGCGACACGAATGCTTCATCGGGCAGACAATTTGCAGTATTGGGCACCGGCAATGCCGCGCGATCAACTTTTCCGTTCGACGTGACCGGCATCGCCGCCACGCGCACAAAGCGACCCGGAACCATGTACGGCGGCAGGCGTTTGCTCAGATATTCGCGCAGAGTTGCTGCGGTCAGCTTCGCATTCGCAGCCAGCACCACATACGCGATCAGACTTTTCTCGCCACCTTCTTCAAGTTCGCGCGCTACGACCGCGCTGGTCACGACCTCCGGGTGAGCATCGAGCACATTCACAATTTCCCCCGGCTCGATCCGGTAGCCGCGGATTTTTACCTGCTCATCGAAGCGGCCAAGAAACTCGATTTCACCGTTGGGCAGGCAACGCACCTCGTCGCCTGTGCGATACAGGCGATCATCGAGGTGATTTTTTGCGCAACCGTTTCCATTTGCGCGTCCCTTCGCCGAATCTGCCGAAGTGGAATGAAAGGGATTAGCTACGAATCTTTGCTCGGTCCATTGGGCATGATTGCGGTATCCTCGCGCCATGCCCGCGCCGCCGATGTAGAGCTCTCCTCGCGTACCTGCGGCCACTTCCTTCATGTCTCCATCAAGAACATAGATCTGCGTGTTGTCAATGGGGCGCCCAATCGAGGGCCGGCGGCTAGCAGAACCCGAAGGTAAAACCTGCCCCGAAGTGGCAACCACCGTGTATTCCGTGGGTCCGTAGTTGTTGACCAGCATGAAGGGAAGGCTCGCCGGGGGACAGTGATGCAAAGTGTCGGCTCCGGTCAAAAGAATCCGCAATACCGTTCCCTTCGGCCAATCGAGCAGCATTAACCGTTCCGCGAGCGGGGTAGCCACAAATGCGACCGTAATCTGCTGTGCCACCAGCCAGTCGCGCAGCGCTTCCGGATTTTGCCGAATCGATTCCTTGGCCAAATGTACGCTGGCGCCCGCCGCCAGATACGGCCACAATTCCCATACCGCCGCATCGAATCCTAACGCGGCCAGATGGCTGGCGCGATCCGCAGAAGTCACCTGAAACGCGCGCAGGTGCCAGCCAATCAGATTGAGCAATCCGCGATGCAGGATCTCGACACCCTTGGGCTGGCCCGAGGATCCCGAGGTATAGATCACATAGGCCAGAGCGTCTTCGTGCAAATGGCACGCGACCGGTCCGGCGCTGTGTTTCGCAATTTCCTTAGCGTCGCGATCAACAACGACCGTGTGATAGTCGCCTGCCGCCAGTTCGCCGGCAAGGCCAGACGTGGTAACCAGCGAGGTCACCTGGGCATCGAGCAGCGTGAACGCCAGCCGCTCCCGAGGCGAATCGGGCGGAAGCGGCAGATAAGCGGCGCCCGCTTTCAGGATGGCCAGGGCGGCGACCACCATTTCCGGCGTCCGCTCCAGATACAATCCAACCACATGCTCCGCGCCCACCCCGGCCGACTGCAGAAAGCGCGCCAACTGGTTCGAGCGGCCTTCCAGTTCCCCATATGTCAGAGTCACGGCGCCGTCGGTCACGGCCGGCGCAGCCGGATTGGCCGCTGCCTGCTCCGCGATTCGCGCAGGAAGACACAGCGTGCGCGACTCCGCGTGCGCAAGCATTTCCACGGGATCAGGACTGGCAACGCTTAGCAAAGAGTTGGGCTCCGACTTACTTAAGAAAGACGGCTCAGACATAACACACTTCATTCATCCAGGTGTAGCTTCGCTTTCGGCGCGCGGCCAGGATCACGCCGCGCCCGACCCTCTCAAAACCGCCGGTATCGTCTTCAGGAGAATCTGCAGATCCAGCCATAGCGACCATTTGTCGATGTACTGCAGATCCAATTCCATCCATTTCTCGAACGAAATCGAGCTTCGACCGCCTACCTGCCAGGTGCAGGTGATTCCGGGACGAACACTGAAGCGCCGCCGTTGCCAGTCTTCGCTGAAGCCCTCATAATCGCGCACCGGCAATGGACGCGGGCCGACCAGGCTCATATCGCCGCTGAGCACGTTCAACAGTTGCGGCAGTTCATCGAGGCTGGTTTTCCTCAGCAACCTGCCCACCGGTGTGATGCGCGGATCGTTCTTGATTTTGAACACCGGGCCGCTCACTTCGTTGAGGTGTTCGATCTCTTTCATGCGCTTCTCCGCATCGGGCACCATGGTTCGAAACTTGTAAATCTTGAAGCGCCGCTTGTTCAGGCCCAGCCGGTTTTGCGCAAACAGCACCGGCCCGCGCGAGGTGAGCTTGATCGAAAGAGCGGTCAGCAGATATACCGGCGAGAGCATCACGATAGCCGTCAGGGAGACCACAAAATCGATCAGGCGTTTCACCACAAACGATGGTCGCTCCATCATCCCGCCGGTATAGTGCGTGATCATGGAGTCGCCCTCGAACTCATCCGCTTTGGAGCGCGCCAGTTTGAGATTGAAAAGGTTGGGAGTGAAGCGCAGCAGAATGCCCTGCTCCTCGCACAGCGCCGCCACTTCGGAAGCGCAGGAGTGCTGCGAGCGCATAGGCAGCGCCATCACCACCTCGTCCACGACATTGGTGCGCAGAAAGTGCGGCAGTTCCGCCAGATTGCACACTACCCGGTATCCCGACGCGCCAAACTCCGTCATTCCCGCCCACGGCTCGTCCACAAAGCCGAGGATGCGGTAGCCCAGTCCGCTCTGGGTTTCGATCTTGTGCGCGAACTGCACAGCCCGGGCGTTAGTGCCGACGATCAGCATGTCGCGCAGATTGCGGCCATGCACCCGCACCTGCTTCAGCGCGGAGCGCAAGATCACCCGGCTCGATATTGTGGTGAGCGTGCCCACCACCCAGAACACCACCGCAAATATCACGGTGATCATTTGGATATGGAACACCGCCGCCCCCAGCAGGATGCCCAGCGTTCCCACCGTGCTCGCCTTGAGAATGTCGGCAATCTCCTCAAACCTGCTCGAGAGACGCCGGGAGTGGTAGATGCCGAATACCGAAAAAACCAGGTGCCACACCAGGAGCAGGCCGGCGAAGACGACAAAATTGGCGATCTTCACCCGCATGGAAAGAAACTGCTCCAGGGTGAAAGCGCCGTTGGTTTCCGAGACTGCGACGGTGGCCGCGGCAAACGCGACCACCATAAGACCCAAGTCAAACAGCTTCAGCGAATTCAGCAGAATCTGACGACGGAAATGACCCACGAGACAACCCTCCGGGAACCTGTGCGGCTAGCTTGCAATTGGGATTGGGGGGAAGGTTCGCCTAACGGCGCGAACACTGCATGGGAGACGGGGAATGCGGAACGCCGCATGCGGCGACTCCGCTACGCTTCTTCAATTCTTAGTTTTTTTTAACGGCTTACTTGTTGAGCTTCGCAGTTACCAGCTTTTCAATGGTGTCGACGCTGCTGAGGTTCTCCGGGTTGATCTCTTCATCTCCGACGCGCACCCCGAAGTTTTCTTCCAGGAAGGATACGACACGGAAGATTCCCAGTGAGTCGATGACTCCGTTCTCCATCAGCGATTCGTCATCCCGGAACGACGAGATGCCTTTGACTTCGGCGAGGTTTTCTTGGATGAATTGGCGAATCTGAGTTTTAATAGCGGGTTCGGTGCTTTCTTTTGCAGTCGGCATGACGGCTCTTTCTTCCTCCCAGGGTCTGTGAATGGAAATTGCTAAACTCTTACTGCCAAACTCTTTATTCCCGACTCCCGGCCGCGATTAAGCCGGTACAGTCTCCAGCAGACGCACGCGGTCGATTTTTCCAGTCGAAGTTTTGGGCAAGTCTTCCAGAAATTCAATGATCTCCGGAATCATGTATTTCGGAATGCGTGCCGCGCAAAACTGCTGCAATTCGGCGGGCTTGAGCGCAGTCGAATCGTGGGCGGATACCACGGCCTTGATGCGATTGCCCACGATGTCGTCAGGAACCGCGATGGCGGCGGCTTCCTTCACCCCGGGATGGCTGAGCAGCGCGCTCTCGATTTCTCCCAGTTCGATGCGGTAGCCGCGGCTCTTGATCATGCTGTCGCGGCGGCCGAGAAAATAATAGTTGCCATCCTCAGCCAGCGTGACCAGATCGCCGGTGCGGTACATATTTTCTTGAAAGTGTTTCTGAAACCGGTTGGACACCACCATCTTCGCGGTCTTTTCCGCGTCCGCCCAGTAGCCATACGTCACCGCCGGACCGCGCACGTAGAGTTCGCCGCTTTCATCGGGCTGAGTGACGATTTGGTCCTGGTCGTTGACCGCAAAGACTTCCGTATTCTCGCAGGCGATGCCGATGGGCAGCTTGTCCAGGCTCTCGAGCCGCGCCGGTTCCACCTTGTAGTAAGTGCATACGTTGGTTTCGGTGGGTCCGTAGAGGTTGTAAAGATCCACTCCGGGCAGCGATTCCGCCAGTCGCCGCAGATATTTCATGGGGAAAACCTCCCCGGCAAACAAAACCGTTCGCAGGCTGGGAAATCTTTCGCGCTTGATGTTGGCGTGCAGCAGCAAAAGGATCAGCGCCGAAGGCACCGAATACCACACCGTGATGCCCTTGCTCTCGATAAAGTTCGCCAGGGTCGTGGGAAACAGCGCCAAGTCTTCGGTCACAAGGAACATTGTGGCGCCCGCTTCGATGGTGTTGTAGACGTCGAACACCGAAAGGTCGAAGTGCAGCGGAGCATGGTTCGAAAGATGGTCGTCGCTCGTGATCTTGAAGGTCTCGGCGCACCACTCCACGAAGGTCAGCGCGTTCTGGTGCGAAAGCATCACTCCCTTGGGCCGGCCCGTCGAACCCGAAGTGTAGAGAATGTAGGCCAGGTCGGTTTCGGTGAGCGTAACTTTCGGCTCGTGATCTGCGGGAAATTCGGCCAGAATGCTCCACGGAACAACTTTGCCGCCGTTGCTCGACTTGGTATCGCCTGCGGTCAGCACCGATAATTCGAGCGCCGCCAGAGTCTCCGAGCTCAGCCCGCGGCGCTTTTCGTCGTTGGTAATCAGCACGCGGACGCCGCAGTTGCCGAGGATGTAGCCCACGCGGTCGGCCGGCGCCTGCGGGTCCAGCGGAACGTAAACGCCGCCCGCCTTGAGCACGCCGAACATGCTGATGATGGACTCCACCGCCTTGGGAAAATACAGCCCCACGCGGTCGCCTTTGCGCACGCCATGTTGCTGCAGCAGATGGGCCAACCGATTTGATTTCTCCTCCAACTCGCGGTAAGTAATGCTGCGCCCGCGCGCCCACACCGCAGTTTTTCCCGGATACAGAGCCGCGCTCTTTTTCAGTAGCTGCTGGAGAATATATGCCATGGTCTCTCTTACTTAGGATTGGAAACTGGCTTGAGATTTGAAGCTGGCTCAGGACTTGAAGCTGGGCCGGGATTCAAGCTTCGGGTTCCAGATGCGGACTACAGCCCCTGAAATCCTGCGATGATCACCTTCTGAATCTCGGAAGTGCCGGAATAAATCTTGCCGGAAATGGCGTCGCGCAGATCGCGTTCCATTTCGTATTCCGCCATGTAGCCGTAGCCGCCGTGAATCTGAATCGCGTCCAGGCAGGTCTGCACCGTAGTTTCGCTCACGTAGAGCTTGGCCATCGAGGCCTCGCGCAGCGCATGCCGTCCCTGGCTCTTCAGCCACGCCGCCTTGTAGAGCAGCAGTCGCCCAGTTTCGAGGCGCACTTCCATGTCGGCGACCTTGTTGGCAATGGCAGAGTATTTTCCGATGGGCGCGCCAAACTGCTGGCGCTCGCGAGCGTATTTGACGCAGGTTTCGATCAACCTCTGCTGCATGCCCAGATGGCTGGCCAGGATGCAGGTGCGCTCCCACTCCATCGAGTGGGTGAAGATCGCCTGCCCGCTGCCTTCCTTGCCCAGAATACTTTCTGCCGGAACTTCGCAATCCACCAGCGCCACTTCCGACATGGGCGAGGTGCGCAGGCCCATCTTGTGCAGCTTCTTGCCCACCACCAGCCCCGGAGTTCCCTTCTCCACCAGAAATCCGGTGACGCCATTCGCGCCCTTCGCCGGATCGACATTGGCGAAGACGATGAACAGGTCCCCATGAATCGTGTTGGTGATGAAGGTCTTGGTGCCGTTGAGGACGTAGCGGTCGCCTTTGCGTTCGGCGCGGGTGCGCAAGCTGTAGGCGTCGGACCCGGACATCGGCTCGGTCATGCAGTGCAGCCCGATCCACTCTCCGTTGATCAGCTTGGGCAGGTACTTGCGCTTCTGCTCTTCGGTGCCGAAGGCCAGCAGTGGAATCTCTGTCGTCCACATGTGGGCGTTCAGAGAAAACAAGAATCCATTGTCCTTGCAGCCGTAGCCGAGGGCTTCCAGCGCGCAAACCGTGGTTAAAGTGTCGGCCCCGCCGCCGCCGTACTCCGGAGGCGCGACCAGCCCCTGAATCCCGAACTGTGCGCATTTCTGCCAGAACTCCCGGGGAAATTCTTCTTCCCGGTCGCGCCGTTCCAGATCGTCCTGCAATTCCTGTTTGGCAAAACGGATAACCTCTTTGCGAAACGCGGCTTGCTCTTCGCTCCACGAAAAATCCAAAGTTCTTTCTCTCTCCCCTGGGTGTGGCTGCTGATGCTCTGGCTGATAACGGTCTGGCGGCTAGTTTCGTGCGGCCGAAGCTGTCTGACCTAACGCGTTTTCTTGCGCGCCATTTGTTTTCGGCTCGCTTGTCCTTGGCTCGCTCACCTTCGGCTCGGCTCCGTTGGCCTTCGCTTGCGTTCCATTGGCCTTCACCGCGTTGCCGTTGGCTTTCGCCGCAGCATTCTTAGTCTCTTCCTCGGTTGCCGAGACTTTCCAGGGGAAGCGCCGCGGCTTGCCGCCGGGCAGCTTGATCCGCGCCGGTACGCCCATGATGGTGGTGTTGTCGGGCACGTCGGTGATCACCACGCTGTTGGCCACAATCACCACGTTATTGCCGATCTTGGCGTCGCCCACAATCTTGCAGCCCGCGCCGAAATAAACGTTGTCGCCCACGCCGCGGCATCCCGACCCAATCAACACACCCGACTGAAACGTCGCGCCTTGCCCGATCTTCACCGGCGGAATGTAGACTCCTTGCGGCGTATGAATGACCAGTCCCGGCCCAATCTCGGCGTCGGGTGAAATGAACACTCCCAGAAATAACTGATTGAAGCGCTGCCAGAACAGCGCCGGAATCATGAGCAACTGGCGCACTACCGGAACCTTGAGATTCACAACCCAGTGGGAGTAGCGGTAGCACAACAGGGCGGGCATTTCAACGTGAAACAAAACCCGCCACCAGCCGCTCTCCATCTTGCGGTCTCCCATGGCGGCCTGGAAATCAGCGCGTAAATTGTCAAACATTTTGGAAGCTGGCTCTTTCGTTGGCTTGGTTTCGATGGTCGACGAAGTAACGATCGACGAAGTGATGATCGCCGAATTGACATTCGCCGAAGGAACAATCGACCAGAAGCGCGGCTGACGCCGCACGCCTAAAGCTTATTATAAATCGCGTCGGGGATGGGGAACGTCCGCTGATTCAGCACCGCGCCCAACACCCGCGCTTTCGCCGCCTGCAACTCGCTGACCACCTTGCGCGCGGATTCGCGGCGCGACGAGTTGGCTTTCAACACCAGTACCACGCCGTCGGCGGCCGCACCCAGCGCCACCGCATCGTTGCTGCCGCTCATGGCAGGCGTGTCGATCAGCACGTAATCGAATTCGGTGCGCAACTCCGCCAGGCGCAGCCGCATGCGCTCCGACCCGATCAGCGACTGCCAGGTCTCCGCCGCAGACCCGCAACTCACCAGGTGCAGATTGCGCCGCGAGAGGGTTTGGGTAAAACTGCGGATCGGTTCGGTAAACCGCAGAGCATCGGAAAGTCCATGATGATTGGGAACGCCGAACATCTCATGCAGCGCCGGCTCGCGCAGGTTCGCATCCACCAGGCAAACCGAACCCGTCACCTGTGCGGCGAGGACTTCCGCGGCCCGGGCGCACATCCAACTGCAGCCGTTGCCCGGCTCCGTGCCCACGAACACCACCGAGCGTGGCGAATCGATTCCCGGCAGCAGAAAAACCCGCTGCACCAGCTTGCCTACTTCTTCCAATTCCCCGGCATCGAGATCCAGCGGAGCGCTGCCGATCTCGGGAACAGGCGCGGGAGCTTCTTCCGCAGTGAAGGCGACGGCAGGCTCGTCCGCAGGTTGCAGAACGTCTTCAGGAGCTTCGAAATACTCCTGCTCTTTCCCGATTCTTTGCAGCAGCTCGAAGTTTCTACTCATCTTTAAGGTTCCCTGGGCTCGTCAATTCGCCGCATCACGCCGACGCCGCCCTTTCCAAGCTTGGAATGCCAACTCCACGTTCACTGTTTCCCAGCCGTTTCCCGTCCTGCCGTCTCTGTTCTCTTCTTAAGACTTCTTCTTAAGACTGCCAGCTCTTGAGCGATCGCGCCACCTGCTCCAGATACGAACGCGCTTCGGTAGGCGTCAGCGCTCCCACCTTTCCGCGATCGGCGTCCATCCGCTTCGCGGTCGACTCGTAGTCGAAATTACCGCGATCGGCCAGCCGTCCAGTCCCAGGTTGCGAAAGGTGCCGGGAGATGTCCAGATCGGAGACTACCTCCTGCACAATTGCGTCATCAATCACCTTCTGCCGCAGGGCGCAGGCCAGCGACAGCGCATTGAAGCAAAAATTGTTGATGTTGCGGGGAATCCCTTCGGTGATTTCAGTCAGCGACGCCAGCGCCTGAGCGGTAAACAGGCTCCCTCCGGCAAAGCCGGCGACGCGCAGGCGATGCTGCACATAGTTCTTGGTTTCTACCGCCGAGAGAGGCTGCAAGCCGCTCACCAGCGAGACCCGTTGCCGCAACTGTGCCAGAGGGCGGCTGGCCAGCTTGTCCGCCAGTTCCGGCTGGCCCGCCAGCACGATCTGCAACAGCTTGTTGCGCGGAGTCTCGAAGTCCGAGAGCAGCCGCACCGTCTCCAGCACCGACGCATCCAGGTTCTGCGCCTCATCCACCACCACAATAAACCGGTTTCCCGCCCGCGCTTCTTGCAGCAGATGGCGGTTGAATTCCTCGTGCATGCGCACGAAGTCCTGGTCCGCGGTTTCATAGCCCAGTTCCGCCAGCAGGAAGCGCATGAACTCGCGCGACGTGCACTGCGTCTGAAACACGAACGCGGTGCGCGCCGAGCCGCGGAACTTTTCGAGCAAGTGGAACAATAAGGTGGTCTTGCCCATCCCCGGCTTCGCGATCAACGCCAGAAATCCGCGGCCGGTCTCGATGCCGTAATACATGGACGCCAGCGCTTCGCGATGCGCCGGGCTGAGATAAAGAAAACGCGGATCGGGCGTGACTCCAAATGGCTGTTCCCGCAAGCCGAAAAATTTTAAAAACATTCCTGGGTTCCCCTATTGTTGCGCTATGCGCTCGTCGAACTGGCTTTCCGCTTCGTGACTGCCGTTCCCGTTCCCGCCCTCGCGTCCGTTGCCGCCGTAGTACCCCTGATAGCGCTGCGGAACCGAGGCCAGCACCGGAATGTTCAACTCCGTCAATACCTCGCCCGGGGTACGGAACGATGGATCCGTATACTCGACCACAAAGACCACACCCAGACTCACCGTCGCCGAGAGCAAAACTCCGACCAGCGCGAAAATCCACCAGGGATTAGTGGGAACCAGTGGGACGTTGGGCTGCTCCGCCACCGCCACGTTCAGAATGCGCCTCTCGTCCAGAGCTTCCGCCATGCGCGCTTCTTCTTGCTTGCGCAGGTACAACAGATAGTTCTCTTCGTTGGTCTTGGCCGCGCGCAACAGATCCTGCTGAACCAAGCCCTTCTCTTCCAGGTTGCGGGCGTTGGCCTGGTAAAGGCTGACCGCGGTTGCCGTAGCCGCAGCGCGCGCCTGCAACGCGCTGTAGTCCGCCTGAGCTTTGGCCAGTTCGGTACGCAGCCAGTTGTAAGTCGGGTTCTGGTCCGTGGTCTCTTCCTTCACCGGCTTGCTCTGTTCCGCCTCGATCGACGCGCGCGTATCGGCAATCTGCTTGTCCACTTCGGTCACCAGGCGGTAGCCGGGCTGGTACTTGGTGAGCAGTTCGGTGCGCTTCAACTCCAGCGTCATCAGCGTGCTCTTCATCTGTTCGAGCACGGGCGCATCGTCGGACTCCTTCACCGAGGTGGTCAGCCGGTCCGGGGTCGATCCCAGTTGCTTCTGCAGATCGCGAATGCGCTGTTCGGTCGAGGCCAATTCCGCGCGTGTCGACTCCAGCGTGGCGCTGAAATCGTTCAGCTTCTGCAGGGTGATATCGCGCGCCAGTTGTGGCGCCACGCCTCCCTGCTCGCCGGCAAAACTCTTGAGCTGGGCTTCCGCCTGCTCCAGGTTCCGGTGGTAGCGATCGGTTTCCTGCGCGAAGAACTGCACTTGTCCCACTGCACGATGCACCGCCAAATGCTTTTCGATGTACGCGTTGGAGAGCGTGGCCAGCACCCGGGCCGCCAGCTTCGGATCCGACGAACTGTAGGTCAGGCTGATGATATCGCTCTTCTTCAGCAGTTCGACGTGCAACGCCGCCTTCAGCCGGATGATTGCCTTCGAGGTCTTCTCGTCCTGGCTGGGATGGAAGCCGAGGTACTCCAGCTTCGACTTGTGCTTCTGTAAGCCGCATTCGAGCACGGTCTGCCGCAGCACGTCGTCGCTTTCGATCAGCTCGATTTCAGAGTTTAGCTCCTCTTCGCTGATGTCTTCCTTCATCTGGGTTTCGTCGCTTTTCTGCGCCGTCACCACCGGGTCGACGCGCTCGCGCTTCACCAGGATCTTGGTCACGGCCTGGTAGTTGGGCGCGATCATCAGCACCGCCGCCAGGGTTCCCAGCAGCAGTCCTCCAAAGCACAGCACCAGCAGGCGCTGATGCCGGAATCCGATCGCCACAAAGTCGCGCAGCGTAAAGGACAATGCCCGTTGGGGGGTCGACGAAGTGAAATTTTGGTCAGTCATAAGCTTAAGAACTCCTCCTGTTGCCGCTTTGCCGCTAGAGGGGAAATTGAGTAAAGGCTCCCATATTGCTGGTGGGGATGAAACGTGAGATCTTCGAGAGCGCGTTCTTCGGCACAACAATCATATCTCCGGGGTGCAGGTGCGCATCCTCGTGCAGATTGCCGGCCTTCAGCATCTTCTTGACGTTGATGATTTTGGCCTCGACCCACTCGTCGGAAACCCGCCGGAAAAGCAGCACCTGCGAGTGCTTCGCCGCTTCTGTAAACCCGCCCGCGATGGCAATGGCTTCCGTCACCGTGATGTCGCCACGCAGATCATACCTGCCGGGATGCCCGACCTGCCCATCCGCCACGAAATAGGGCTTCTCGAAGTCCTTCAGCATCACGACGATCAGAGGATCGTTCAAAATCTTGCTGTAGGCCTGCTTCAGAGTCTCGCTCAGTTCGGGGACGGTCTGTCCGCTTACGTTGATATCTCCCACGCCGCGCAGAGTCACGAAGCCATCGGGCTGCACCGTGACCGTCTGGTTGAATTCCGGGCTGAGCTCGAAGTTTACGTCGAACGAGTCGCCGGACGCGATTTTGTAGCGCGGATAACGGGGCTGCAGTTGCGGAGTAGTGGGCGCCGGAATCGTCTTGGTCCCGCCGACCTCCGGCACGGAAGCGGTGGCAGCCGCCGGCGATACCGTCTGGGCCGCGCTGCAGACCACACCGGCCAATAACAACATCAGTATTCGAATTGGCGATTTCATCATTTTCATGTTCATGTTCATGTTTTTCCCGTGAATCTGCCTGGCGCCGGAGACGAAAGACGGACCGCAAAACCTCGCGACTGCGGCGCGACAATCTGCCGAGGTTCTGCCCGCTAGGGTCGCGCCCCTGCGGGGAATTCTAGTCCACCTTCGGTGCCGCGGCGGAAGAAGTTGTCCTCCCGTTGCCCGAAGCGGGCGTGATGTTGTGCCGGCGAATCTTCAGCAGAAGTCCGCGATAGCTGATGCTAAGCAGCTTGGCGGCCCGCTTGCGGTTCCAGGACGTCCGCGTCAGTGCGGAACTGATGGCCCGGATCTCCGCTTCGTCCCGGAAGCTGCGCAGCGAGAAATTTAGCACCGGCGGCTCAATGGCAGCAGCCACCTCGCCGATTTGTCCCGCGGAGTGCCAAGAATCGGAAGCAAGATTTTCGCCACTGCCGTTATTGTTGATCTTCGTAACCACGTTGTCTGCGACGTTAGGCATAATTTAGAACCTCGGGTGAATGCACCTGGCTGGGAATATCGATTTGCGAACCAGCAGCCGAATCGAGTCGGTCTGCCATTTAGGGTGTTCAGGATTGGGAGAAATCATTTGCGGGGACAAACGGGGGCAACCGGGGAGGCAAAAAATTCCGCGTCTTCCGCGCAACCATTACGGACTACAGGGGTTCGATGTTGTATCCGTCGATACGAATCGAAAGTGATCGCTGGATCGGTTCGAGCGAAATCACCAGGCTATGATCGTCGTGGTGCGCGGCCAGAATGCCTTCGATTCCGTCCAACGCTCCACCGCGAATCCGCACCCGCTGGCCGACTTGCAGGAAAGTATGATCCTGGAAAGGGATGCGATTTTCGAGGACGGTCTTGATGTCGTGGATCTGGTGATCAGGGATGGGGGTTCCTGCACCGCTTCTGCCCACAAAGCCCGCTACACCATGGGCTTGTAATACCCGCAGACGATCGCCGGACGAGAGCACGAGGCGTACGAAGGTGTAACCTGAGAACAGCGGCACCTCGACTTCTTTTTTGCGGTCACTCCATTTGTGAATGCGCTTGACCAGCGGGAGAAATGTTTCGATGCCTTGAGTCTGCAACTGCTCGTGCACCATCTTCTCGTGCCGCGAACGCGTGCGAATCGCGTACCAACGGGGTTGGCTCAACAGCGCGATGTTTTCTGCTGTGGGTGTATTCAACGGAAGTAGTTGGCTGCCCGCGCTCACAGCTCCGCCCTCTGAGTCACATTTTGTGACTCCGGAAAGAAGGAAAAGGAATTGCGCCACCGGCGCTTGGTAGCACCTTGGTGCAAATTTGCCAATACCGCGGCTATGACGGGGGGGATCCTTACGCTAAGTACTTCGTGTCCAACTCGGAACGCATCCCAGGGAGAAATCTCCCCGGCTCAAGTGGGATCAGACTACGTGTGTGTGCAATTTATGGCAAGTTGCCTAAAGTGCAGGGGACGAAAGTCTCTATGTGGATATAATTGCAAATAAACGATCTGTAGCTTCCATTCCGGCTTTGGAACGCAGCAAATTTTCTGGAAACCGGATCCCGACCCCGCTTCGGGTAGATCCTCCAGTACTCCGATCTTGCAACTTTGTTCACCCTGGCCTCCTCCACCGCACCTTAGGGACGGGTGCGCTGCCCTCTGGCGTGCGGCAGGGGCTGATTACTGCGGTAATTACTACAAGGTCATAGCCCCAACGTGCCATTTACGCATCTGAAAGACCCACATACTCTAGTCCTTAGAGGGTGGAGCGCGGACCATCATCACCCTGGGCACATCACATTCAATTTCGGCCAATCGCAAACAAAACAGAACACTTTCTAGACAGAAAGTTAGTGCTTATAACCACGAACCGGGACCAGAGACTTTTTTCTCATATATGAGCGCGGCAAATATTTCATCCGAACCCGAGTGCATCAGCGTTCTGGTCGCCGACGACACCCCCATGAGCACCCAACTCCTGGTGGAGGCGCTGATCCGCGCCAAGACTTTCGCTGTGACTGAATCTCCTTTGCAGTCTTCCGACATTCTGGCCCAGGTCGAGCGTACGAAGCCCGGCATCGCCCTCATCAGTGCGAAACTCGGGTCTTCCGAAGCTGGTGGATTTCAGCTTACCCGTGAAATCCGCGCCTCATCTCCTCAGACTCGCGTCATCGTTCTTCTGGATTCGTCCGAAGAGTCCGCCGTGGTCGACGCGTTTCGCTCCGGTGCCACGGGAGTTTTCTGTCGCACCGAGCCTTTTCGGCTGCTGGCCAAGTGCATTCAATGCGTACACAACGGCCAGGTGTGGGCGAGCAGCCAGGAACTGCACTATGTCCTGCAAGCGCTCACCGAACCGGCGCTAGCCAATCGCCTGAATCTGAACGGGAACTCGCTGCTCTCGGCACGCGAAGTGGATGTTGTGCGGTGCGTGTCCGAAGGACTGACCAACCGCGAAATCGCCCAGCGCCTGAAGCTAACCGAACATACGGTGAAGAACTATCTGTTCCGCATTTTCGATAAACTCGGCGTTTCCAGTCGAGTCGAGGTCGTGCTTTACGCCTTGAACACCAGGAGTGGCACGCGCCCCAGCGTCCCCGGTTCATCCCGCCGCCACGCGCGGCCCGTTCCCGCTGCCGCGCGTCCCGCCACCAGCGTGCCGGTCACGATTCGGAAAACGGCTACATAAGTCTTCTTCTTCGTCGTCTTCAGCGGAGATTCAGCCCGGTCGAAGATCCAGAGCAAAAACGCGCGATTCCAATTCGCGTACTAATATTAAGGAAGCCTATCCCTCCCTCCGAGCGCTTGACGCCCGTCTAGCGGGGCAGGCGGAATTTGATGGTGATGCGAGTCTGCATCTCAACCCCAACCCCATCCGCGACACGCGGCTGGAATCGCCATTCCTTTACCGCTGCAGTTGCCGCCTCAGCGAGCAACCGATCGCCACTCACCAGCTTGATTTGTTCGACCGCTCCGTCGCGCCCGATATGCACATCAAGCACCACCGCACCCTGGATCTGCTGCTGCCGCGCCTGCTCGGGATAAGTGGGTTCAACGCGATGAAGCAAACTGCTGTCCGCAGCACCCGGTGAAAGGTCAATCACCTTAGACGGCCCGACTGCCGGCCCGAACGACGGCCCGAACGAAGAGGCGTGCTGCCCCTCGCCGCCACTGGCGCCAGCTTCCCGCCCAACCGGGGTTTTAGCCGGCGGCATGCGGAACACCTCTTTCCCATTTTCATAGACCAGAAGTGTGCCCACCGGCACCGGCGAATCTGCCGCCCGGGCAGCGTTGCTCTCGGGCTGGCTCCGGCTGGCGTTGGGTGTTCCGGCCGCTGCGGCCGATTTGCCGGCACTTCCATTCGCCGCCACACTCGCAGCTTGTGCGGCAGCCGCGTTAACCAGCAGCGTAGAGTTTGCTTGAGACGGGTTGGCGGGAACGCGGCCAGGAGCCGTGCTCTGCTGTTCATGCCGGACCAGAGCCGGCCACCACCCTAGTCGAAGCCCGGCCCGCGCACCCATTAACGCCACGCAGGCAAAAACCACAAGACCAAGCCCGAAGCTGAGCAGGTCAGCCCTGCGCGGCGGGCGCTGAGCGTGCTCCTCGATATAAGAGTCCGTCGCGTTATAAGAATCCGCGGACTCGTCTTTATGATTGTTTTGAAGTCCGTTTGGCTTCGCTCCTGCTTCTGCCTGAACCCGGTCTCTGGGTTCCGCAGAGCCGGCCACAGCCGGGCCGCTTCCATTTCCGGGAAGCGCGAAGGGTTCGCTGGCTCGCTTCAAGTTCTCGAGAACGCGCTGTGCCAGCGCCTCCAGCGTGCGCTGGTCCCGCTCGCTGAACGCCGACGGCCGCGGTGAAAAGATTTCGAAGACGCCGATCAACTCGTCTCTCTGCAGTTCACTTCTCTGCAGTTCGTTCCGCGCATCCTTCTCCACCTTCTCTACCAAAGGCCCTACCAAAGGAACGATCAGCACCGAGCGCACACTCAGTCGGCGCGACGCTTCCGCGTCGGCTCGTGGGTCGGTCAGGGCGTCGTCGCAACGTAGCGCCAGCCGGGTCTTGATGCAGGCGCCCGACAAGCCACCCTCCGTGTCGAGCTTCACCCCGAGTGCGGGCGCCACGCTGCCCGTGCTCCCACGGCAAACCATTTCCCCGGCGCTGGCCAAAACAATTGCGGCGCCGGCGGCTCCCGTAGCCAGGCAGGCCTGCTGTACGATTTCGTTGAGTACTACCTGAAGCGCAAGATCGGCCGATAGCTGCGCCGAAACCTGGCCTGCGCCGTGCCGTGCAAACCTCGCCGCCAATTCCGCCAGATCACTCCCTGAAGTGAGTCCTAATTCTCGCGAAGAGGTTTCTCCCGGTCGTGTCCGAGGCCCTGAGGTGGCGGGTGAGACAGACTCCGAAGGTTCGGACTCGAACATGGAAGAATGGGCCATGTCAGAAGCAGATTTAAGACAATCGGCGTCTGAGCGGAGTGTGGCTCCAAAGTCCTGGGTTGTCAATATGACAATGGGGCTTCCAAGTCTTCGCTTCTGCCGTCTGGCACCCTGCGGATGCAAGAAGTTGCACGCTGCAATAAACTACACACCGGGCGCGGTCATGAAAATCCTCTTCTTTCCAACTCCATCCCAATTGCGAAACTGGTTGGGAGAGAACCACGCCGGCGCCGCCGAAGCCTGGATCGGCTTTTACAAAAAGCAATCAGGCAGGCCAAGCATCACCTATTCCGAGGCGGTAGACCAAGCGCTCTGTTTCGGCTGGATCGACGGCGTCCGCAACAGCGTCGACCCTGCCGCTTATCGCGTTCGCTTCACACCGCGAAAACCCAGGAGCAATTGGAGCGCGGTCAATATCGCACGTGTGCAAAAGCTCACCAAGTTTGGTCTCATGCATCTTGCAGGTCTGAAGGCATTTGAAGGGGCCCAGGATCAGTCTCGATCCTATTCCTACGAACAGCGCTACACCGCGAAACTCGATCCAGCCGCAGAGCGGCAGTTCCGTGCCCAAAAAAGAGCCTGGAACTTTTTCCAATCGCAGCCTCCCGGTTATCGCCGTACCGCCAGTTCGTGGGTAGTCAGCGCGAAAAGAGAAGAAACCAGGCAAAATCGGCTAGCCAAACTCATTCGGACTTCCGGCCACCAGCAAAGGCTGGACATGCTGAGCCGCCCGGCCCGAGTCCCAAAACAGTCTGGAACGCAATAGTGAAGATCGTGGCGGAGTCTTTTGTAACCTCCTTTTGTGCAATAGACCTGTTAAAATCTGCTTATCTTGGGTCAGTTCGATATGCTTAAGCGAGGCCGTCGCTTTTGGCTTCTCCCCACGCGAATCTGCGCACAAGCGCTCTAGACGCGAGGATATTCCGCGATCTCGATTTTCTATTCAACGATCTTCAGTTCGACGATGTTTAGTCCAGGGAGTCTGAAACATGCGCATTGCGGTTGTCGGTTCCGGATATGTGGGGTTAGTGGCGGGAGCCTGTTTCGCCGACCTCGGCCATGACGTTGTTCTGGTTGATAACGACGAGCGCAAGCTGGCGGCCCTCAAGAATGGTGAGGTGCCGATCCATGAAAACTTCCTGCCCGAATTGTTGAGCCGGCATCGCGGCCATCGCCTCACTTTCTCCCCCGATCTGCACGAAGCGGTCCGCGCCAGTTCAGCGATTTTTGTTGCCGTAGGCACCCCGCCCACCGAGCGCGGAGACGCGGATCTTTCCTATGTCGAATCGGTGGCCCGGGAAATTTCCGCTGCTGTTGACGGCTACAAAGTTATCGTCGAGAAAAGCACAGTTCCGGTCTATACCAGCGAGTGGGTTCGCAAAATCATTCTGCGCAATGGCGCCGACCCCGAGTCCTTTGACGTCGCCTCCAACCCTGAGTTTCTGCGCGAAGGCACGGCCGTCACCGATTTTCTTTTTCCCGATCGCATCGTAGTCGGCTGCGATAACGAACGCTGCGCCCAGGTTCTGCGCGAAGTCTATGCCCCGCTCACCAGCGGCAGCTACTACGAACGCAGCGATGCCATTCCTCAACCCGACCGCACATCCATCCCCGCGACCATCATTGTGACCAGCACCAAGAGTGCAGAATTGATCAAGCATGCCTCGAACGCGTTCCTCGCCATGAAGATTTCTTTCATCAACGCCGTATCATCCATCTGCGAGTCGGTGGGCGCCAACGTAGGCCAGGTCTGCCATGGCATCGGCACCGATTCCCGCATTGGCCCCAGATTTCTCAATCCCGGCATCGGCTACGGCGGTTCCTGCTTCCCGAAAGATGTAATGGCCTTCCGCGCTGTGGCCCGCGAATGCGGCTACGACTTCCGCCTGCTCGATGAAGTCATGCGCATCAATGAGGACCAGCGTGAGCGCTTTCTGCGCAAGGTGCGCAGCGCGCTATGGACCCTCCGCGGCAAGCACCTCGGCGTGCTCGGCCTCGCCTTCAAGGGCGGCACCGACGACATTCGCGAATCGCCCGCGCTCTTCCTGGTGCAGGCGCTACTGCAGGAAGGCTGCAAGATCACCGCCTACGATCCCGCCGCCATGGAGCGCACGCAGGAAGCCATGAGTTCGTCCATCAAATTCGCCAACTCGGCCTATGAAGCCGCCAGCGGCGCCGATGCGCTGCTCATCCTCACCGAGTGGGAAGAGTTCTCCAATCTCGATCTCGACCGCCTCGCTCAGGAACTCAAGTACCCCATCGTAATCGACGGCCGCAACCTATATGATCCCGAAGTAATGGCGGCGCACGGCTTTACTTATTACAGCGTTGGCCGTTCGGCCTCGCACCCGGATGGCGTGCCCGCCGCGGTTTTGAAAAACGGAAACGGCAAGAAAGCATGAGCCAACCACGCGCTCTGGTCACCGGCGGCGCCGGTTTCCTCGGATCTCATCTTTGCGACGCTCTGCTCGCCGAAGGCTGGAGCGTGGTTGTCGTCGACAACCTGCTCACCGGCCGCCGCTCCAATCTCGATCATCTCCGCAATGCGGCGGCTTTCGAGTTTGTAGAAAAAGATATCTGCGAGCCTTTCGACGTCGGCAAAGTCGATTACGTCTTCCACTTCGCCAGCCCCGCCAGTCCGGTCGATTACACCATCCACGGCATTGCCACGCTCAAGGTCGGATCGCTCGGAACTTTTCACGCCCTCGATGTCGCCCGCAAATACGGCGCAAAATATCTCGTCTCTTCCACCTCCGAGTGTTACGGCGATCCGCTGGAGCATCCCCAGAAAGAAACCTACTGGGGCAACGTGAATTCCATCGGACCGCGCTCGGTCTACGACGAAGCCAAGCGCTTCACCGAAGCCGTCACCATGGCCTATCACCGCTATTACAAGGTCGATACGCGCATCGTCCGCATCTTCAACACCTACGGCCCGCTCATGCAACTCAACGACGGGCGCGTCGTGCCCAATTTCATGAAGCAGGCGCTGCGCGGCGAAGACCTCACAGTCTACGGCGACGGCAAACAGACCCGCAGCTTCTGCTACGTCAGCGACGAAATCGATGGTTTCATGCGCCTCGCGAAATCTTCCGAGCATCTGCCGGTCAACATCGGCAATCCCAATGAGTTCACGATTCTCGAGTGCGCCCAGCTCGTGCTGAAAGTGACCGGATCGAAAAGCAAAATCCGGTACGAACCTCTGCCCCAGGACGATCCCAAGCAGCGCCGTCCCGACATCACCAAAGCCCGCCAACTGCTGGGCTGGGAACCCAGGATTGATCTCGAGACCGGACTGCTAATGTCGTTGGATTATTTCCGGAAGGCCGTGGCGGAAGAAACCACCGCAGCGAAGTGACCACCACCGCCGCCGCCGGCCATTTGGGGACAGCCCGGGTGCGCCGCCCAAGGTGCGCTTGGGGCGGTCGAGGGTAGAATGCCCGCTTTGGGCCGAGCCACCCGACGTGTCCAAAAAAATACTAGGTGTATAATCGTCGCGCTTTCGGCCTGTGCGACGGAACCTCCGGTTGAGGCGAGCTATCCTGTTTTCATTAGTCCAAGGAGGTAAAAATGTCCGACGAAACAAAACTCCAGAACTCAACGCCCCGCAGGCTAGAAATACGCAAGAGGGTTGAGCCGATCTTCGTCCTCGGCATCATTACCACCTTTTCGATTAGTTTATTGCTCGCGGCTGCACAAGCGGCGCCCCCCGCGAACAAGGAAACCGCTCGAATGGTCGGATTGCGGGGCCTTTCTGAGGAAGAACTCGCGAGTTTGGGATTGCGTTCTACCGGCATCCCCGGAATATTTCGCCACGTACGACCGCCCGCCAACTTCGATCCTGTAGGTGCATCAGACGTAGAGCTCGCGCGGTATGGCTTTCCGAGCCGGCCTCCAGACACACACTCAGTCCGGTACCGCCAATGGAAAACGACATTCTCCAGGCCACTTCGCTTCGCCGATCGACCTTTATCGACTGGGGACAAGAACCGCCTACGATCTATTCACCCGCGTCCGCGTCCAATCATGCAGACATACACGTTCAACCCTAATTGGAGCGGAATGCTGAACGGAAACCCGACGGGCACCGTCTTCAACAATGGCGTTCCCAACGGCCCCGTTGCGTTTGGATCTCCTTCTGCAATCACTGACATTAGAGCGATCATGACGTGTCCAAATGTGGACGGATCAAATCCAAACCGCGTTACTAACGTTGCAGAGTGGATTGGAATAGATGGCTACGATAATCTTGGCGTTAATGATGGTCTAATCCAAGCTGGTATTTCGGTGGAGTCCCCCGGACCGCTCACTGGCGGTTTCTCGTATGGACCCTTTTCTACAGTTATATCGAGCAACTCATCGGAATCAACAGGCGGAGTCATGGATATGCACCCGCCAATTACCGTAAATCCGGGGGATGCCGTGCTCGTGGATATCACTCCGATGTTCGATTTTAGTTTTCCCTTCGGAGGAGGCAGTGAAGCGGCTCAGAGCTATTTTTTCCTTGACCTGACCACTGGCGACGCTGATTCGTATGTGATGGATCAGTCGACTCCGCTGATTATCAACTATGCCTTAGCTGATTGGATAGTAGAAGATCCAGGCGGCCAGATCTTTGGTACGGGTACGCCAAGCACGGTTTCAATGGCTCACTATGGAAACTTGTTCATGTGGGATGCTTATGCGACCCTGACCAGCCCAGCGGGCTCCTTCATTTATCCGGGCACTGGCACTCTTACTCCTCTCTACTTTACCGACTCGAACGGCAATGTTATCTCGACCGTAAGTGTGCTCGGAAAAGACACGCTCATGTTCTTCCAACCATAAAGTCTGGAGGATGCCCGTGCTTCACTATTACTCGTTTCGTTCTCGCGTTGTGCTGGCTTACATCCTGACGCTTGGGCTGCTATATGAGGGGCGTGGGTTTACCCAAGAGAGCCCTCATCAGGCAAGGCCCCAACCTATCCAGAAAATCCCTAAGATCAGGACGTTTCCAGCGCCCCCGGCAGACTTTCGCGCCCTGAACGCAACGGATCAGGAGCGAGATAAATATGGCATACCTCGGCCCCCGAAGGCTGAGTCGGGTCCGGGTTATGCGGCCTGGCGTGAGGTCTTTAGCCGTTCTCTTCGCTTCGTGGCTCCAAAGTATCGGGTCGATGGCGCCGCCACCAAGGCCAAGCGGCGGGGAGGAGCGGCAAGAATACTGACCGGCCTCGTCGAGTCGCAGCAACTGGCCGGAATCAGTGACACATCGACCGTCGGATATGACGAGGCATTCGCTAGATGGCTGGTTCCAACACCATCTACCAACGGCAGTTCTCTTGTCACAATTTCGGCCTCGAATGCGAACTCCCTCAGTGTTTCTCTCGGTACGACTCAAAATAGATCCTGCACATCTCCGCCGAACTTTCCAGGCGGCGTGCCGGCCTATTGTCCTGGTCCCACCACCTTTGGGGCGCTTGTCACTTTTGGATTCATTTTTGTTCCGTTTCTCAACTTCCCTGTTAACCCCGGCGACGTGATGATGGGTTTTCTCGAGAGCGGATTTGGAGGGGGTGACGAGCTTATCGCGACGATCATAGACCTGAATCTAAACATCGCTTCCTCGATTAGCCTTAGCTATTCGGGCTCATTTACTACCGTTCAGTTCGGCGTTCAGCGGCCCTATCAACTTGGTAGTTGCGGTCGCTTTCTGTGTCCCACTCCTGGGGCATTTTCGGCCCCTTGGGCGACCTGGCTATGGGATATGCAAGTGTGTACTCCAGGGCAATTATGTTCAGGTGCCGTAGACCAATCAAGCCCGTATAAACTTCTGTACTTGACGGATCCGGACGGGACTGTTCTGCAATCTGTTCATGAATACGGAACTACCTCAGTGCTGTCGCAGCATGGTGTCACCGATCAAGCAGATAGCTGGGCGTTAATAGTCATAGGGGAGCAAGGATTGGAATCGGGCGATTTCCCGCAGTAGCGTCTCCGGTCAGGCAGACAATGCGAGAACAAGTCGATCGCGAGTGGCCCATCCTTTGCGGTTTTTGCAAAGGGCGGGCATTCGCGATCCTATAACCTTGGCCACAACAAGACCGTCGATCGTGCGCCAAACCAAGAAATCCACAACGCTCTGTGACATCCAACCTTGCACCCGCAATCTCAACTGCGCGATCATGGTCGAGGCCGAGACGGTCGGGTGAGCCCGCATCGTCGCCGGTCCAAGTTCTTTGTTGTCTAGACTTTGACTTCTAAGTTCTTTAGACCTTCGGATTTAGGAGGAATTTCCTGCTAACCCGATGATTCCAATAGCCCAAGCGGGGTGGGGGATACCCATTCACCACTCACATTCATGGTTCGCAGTCCGCAAACAGGCAAACGGTCCCATTCCGGGAACCTCAGCCAAAGTTTATTTCAGTGAGAAATCCACAGCCGGAACCGGCTGTCGAAAGCTGGAAACCAAGCCGCAAGAAACACCAGCCTCTACCCAGAACTTGGATTAGAGCTGACAGCTGAAAGCCGCCCTAGCTGGAGCTCTCGGCCGTAGCGGCCACGAAATCGATCAACTGCTGCACTCCATCGCGATCGCTTTTGTTTTCTAAACTGAATGAGATACTCATCCCGTAGCCTGGATGCGAAGACATCACTTCTCCGCTCAGGTGCATTTTGATCTCTTGCGTACGCACCACGATCTCGACTCGTGTGCCCGCGGGAAAGGCCAGCGGAATCTCGAGATAGCATCCTCCCGAGCTCAGATCGCTCAGATGACAATAGTTCCGCACCGAAGTCCCGGATGTGTAGACCTCCGCCCCAATGCGGCACGGATAACGCGTTTCCCCGCGGCGATCGCCTGGGTCGGGATGACTCGCAGCCGGCGTGTTTTCTTCGCTGGCCTCGGTCTTGGACTTTACGTTGGAGTTGGCCGGCACGTTGGCCTTGGCAATGGGAACCTTGGCGACCGGTTCCCGCGGTGTCTCGACTGCCGCATGGCCCTCCGGCGCCGCGATGGAATGCTCCACTTCCACCTCAACCGAGGGCAGAGGCTGCTGCTTCGGCGCATTCTGCATGCTCACACGCAACCACTCGCGCAACACGCGGCGCGAAGCTTGCGGCACATTCACAAATTGAATTCCAGCCCGCCCATTCCAATCCTGCCAAACGACCTGCCCGGAGAGCCGCACGCTGGCCGTCTGTCCGGGCAATTGAAACTGGAAATAAACCTTGCAAGTGGGCGGAAACTTTTGGCCGAAGTGCACTGCCATACCGTCTTCGGCCAGATCAACCAGCGTGGCGTTGGCCTGGGCCACGTCGGAGTAATCGATCGTCGCCTGGGTATGCACGGGCGCGCGCGGGTTCCGGCGCTTGTCCTTGCCCAGCAATGCCTGTGCCGCGCGCAGGCTGCTCAGCGCGCGCTCGTAGGAGACCGGTTTATAGAGCACGAAGTTGACGCCGAGCGAGAACATCTCCCGGATGCTCTCCTGCCCGGGCACCACGGCCACGGCCAGGGTCGCATCGTTCGACCGTGACTGCCGCATTTCACGCAGCAGCGCAACCACGTCGGCCTGCGATTCGCAGTCGAGAATGATGAGGTCAAAACGCTCTTGCGCCAGGCGCATGGCGGCGCGGGCGGAGTCGCCGGAGGACTCGACCTGAATGTGGAGTTCTTCCAGGACGCGGCGCAGCACCTGGGCCGAAGCGTCTTCTTTGCACACCAGCAGCGACGAGTAAGTCATACCTGACATCCATCGTAGGATCACGCCGGTTCCGCCGACAAGTTACCGGAGTCACGCCCCCGTCGGACTAGCGTCGTGAGAAACGCATTAAGTAAAGCAGAGTCAATGCGGTGACGTGGGTAACCACTCCAATTACAAAAGGCCAATGTCCCGGCATTGCACCGTCGTGCTTTGACGCCACTGGAGCGCCTTCCTAGGATGAAGTCTACCTCCCCGCAGCAAGTGCGCTTCGGATTGCTCTCCCGGCAAGCAACGCAGGTTTCGGCCGGTCAGGCGGTTGAGTTTTTCGGACACCGGCGCGCGGCCGGCGCCAAGAGCGGCCAGCATTTGGAGAATCGGGCGGTTCGCCCAGCAAGGGATTATGGCATCGAGAAAACAAAACGGCTTCTCACTGCTGGAAATGATGATCGTCGTCGCCATCGGTTTCACGGTCGCGGCTGTTTCCGTCATCGCGTTGCTGCCCATGATGAAGCAGAACAACGTCAGCTCCGCTTACGACACGACGTTGATGGCATTGCGCAACTACCAGAATCTGTCTATCGTGCAGCGCAAACGCTACATCGTAACCTTCACAAACCCGGGCGCCCCCAACCCGAGCACCATCACGATTGCGCGCTGGGACTACGCCGTGCCGGTCTCGCCCGCGCCGGTGGTGGTCGACACTCTCACCCTGCCGCCAGACGTCACGTTCTCGACGCAGGCAGGCTATCCCAGCACTGCCGCGGCCGTGCCGGATGGGTTTGGCGCTGGGACCGTCGCCATTGACTTCGATCAAGGCATGGGCCTGGGCAGCCAAGACTATGTCATGTTCATGCCCGACGGTTCTTCCCAGGATCTGCTGGGCAACTGGAACAGCGGAGTGCTCTACATGGGACGCGCCGGCGACCTTTACAGTTCGCGGGCAATTACCGTTTTCGGCGCCACGGGCAGAATCCGTGGATGGCGCCTGTATTTGCAGGCGGGAGTAAACACGTGGGTACAACAATAACCATGACGCGAAACCCAAAGACTCGAATGCCAGCCCGCCAATCCCAGCGCGGCTTCTCGCTGGTTGAGGTCATGATCGCAATCGCCATCATGACCATTAGCCTGGTAGCTCTGATCGCCGTGTTTGGAACGGCGATAGGCGCGACCAAGTCGGCCCAGGAGGATTTGATTGCGCGGCAGAAAGCCCTGGAGGCGATGGAGAGCATCTACACCGCCCGCAACACCCAGCAGATCGTGTTCGCTCAAATCGCCAACTTCCCCAACGGCATCTTCACCGCCGGCCCAACACAGCTTCTCGCAGCCGGCCCGGATGGCCTGGTGGGCACCGTGGACGACATCAACTATCCAGCTAACGGGATCTGCCCGGCCGGCCCGGAATGCGTAGTCCTTCCCGGTCCGGATGGCATCCTGGGAACCGCGGATGACGTGGCCATGAGCCTGGCCAACTTCACCCGGACGATTGCCATCAATAGCGTACTGGAAAGCGATGGCGTCACCATCGACCCCAATTTGAAACAGATTGTGGTCACCGTTTCCTATACCAAACCCGGGATGACGGCTTCGCGCGATTACACCGTGAATGCCCTGATCTCGACATACCGCTAAGCACTGGTGAGGATTATGAAGATGCAAGCAGGAAAGAACGACAGCGGATTCACTCTAATCGAGCTTCTGATCTCGATGGCCCTGGGTCTCATCGTTATGGCCGCTCTGACCTCATTGTTCAAGACCGGCATGGATTCCACGTTTATCGTTGCACAACGCATCGAGGGCCAGCAAAACATGCGTGCCGCCATGGAGATCATGAATAAGGACATCAACATGGCCGGCGCAGGCTTGCCCACCGGCGGGGTCCAGTTGCCCACCGGAGGTGGATCTTCCCCTGAGAAATACGGTTGCGATCAGAGCGGCACCTGCTACGTTCCCGCTTATACGTACACGAACAATTACATGTACGGAATCATCCCCGGGTACAGCAACGGCGTGCAAGGCAACGCGACAGTTCCTTCCGCTCCAGGACAGGTTAACGACAGCATCACGGTGGTCTATGCCGACTACAATTTTCCGCTGTTTGAGTACACCGTGACTTTTCCCGCCGGGTCAAATGGCACCTCGATCACCGTGGCGCCTAACCCGATTTATATTCCCGCCCCGGTCGCGATCAATTCTCCCGGAGGCATCCAGGTGGGGGACCTCATTCTACTTAGCAATTCCGCGGGCAACGCGGTGGGCGAAGTTACGGGGCTGACTGCGGGCGGCATCAGCTTTGCTGCCACCGACCCGTTAAACGTGAACCAGCCGGGCGCGGCCCCTGGCATCACCAATAACATTCAGGCGATCGCCGCCGGTACTCCCACCACGGCCTACCGCCTTTTCGCCGTTACCTACTACTTAACAGTTCCAACCAACGGCCAGCTTCCGCGCCTGATGCGCCAGGTAAACGGATTAACCCCCGTGCCAGTGGCCGACAATATCATTAATCTGCAGTTCTCCTATGACGTATACAACTCCACCACCAACGTGCTGGACGCAAACGAACCCAATCCCATCGGAGTGGGCGAATCCCCCAACTTGATTCAGAAAATCAACCTGGTGGTCATGGGAGAGAGTTTGACGCCGAATGGCAATCGGTCACAAAACATGTATCTGGCGACATCGATCAGCGCACGCAACATGGCGTTCCGCAACACCTACCAGTGAGGGGTTTCAGGGGAGCGAGGAGACATACATGGGGACGAGTATAGGGAAATCAAAGTCAAGGTCGAAGTCGAAGTCCAAGTCGAAGAATAGCACGCGGGGTTTTACCCTGATCGCGGCTCTGCTGATCATGGTCCTGCTTTCGGGGCTGGCGGTCGGACTCCTGTTTATGGTGAGCAATGAAGTACGCGCCGGAGGCAATGGCCTGGAAGACAATATCGCCTATTATGACGCCGAGTCGGGCATGGAGAAGCTGACGGCAGACCTGTCCTCGCTCTACCAGACGAGCGCCTCGCCCATCAACAGCCAGATTCAGAACTTGATCAATTTTCCGCCCACCCCGGCAATGGTGGGTACGGTCACCTACACTGAGGGCATCACCTACGCTACCGATGCCAACGGCAACCCCGTAACCACGTCCAATACCATTAGCTCAGGCCCCGACCAGGGGCTGTATGCCGAAATCATTCCCATGACGTTGCAAGTGAATGCCACCCGGCCGACTGGGGCGTCGGTGAATATGACCCGCGGCATCGAAGTGGCCCTGATTCCGGTATTTCAGTTCGGCGTGTTTTGCGGCTACGACTGCAGCTATTTCGCCGGTCCCAACTTCAGCTTTGGGGGCCGCGTCCACACCAACGGCAACCTGTTCCTCGCCTCCGGCGCGGACCTGGTTTTTGACGACAAGGTCGCAGCTTTTGGCCAGATCATCACGGATCGACTGGAGAACGGTCACCTTACCTCGTCCGGATATGGCGGTACGGTGTACGCTCCCAACGCAAGTTCGGGCTGTCCGCTCAATACCTTCCCTCCGCCCGGGGCAAATTGTATCTCGCTGCCAAGTGCCATTCCAGGGGATGCCAGTTGGAGCGGGGGTATACCACCCCTCAGCACTCCCCTCGGTACTGCAAACCCAGGTTTTCCCAGTATCGCCGCGTCAACCTTCAACGGCTTCTTCGTAAACGGGGCGACCGGGGCGAGCAACCTTCAGTTGCCCTTCGTGCAGAATAGCTGCACCAGCAATCCGCCGCCTTGCACCGATCCAATTCAGATCATTCGCAAACCCCTGGCCGGCGAGCTTTCCACCAGCACGATTGGACAATCGCGCGAGTACAACAAAGCAGAAATTCGTATCCTGCTGGCCGACACTCAGGCCGACCTTCATCCAGAGCGCGGACCTATCCTCGACGGACAAGACGTGCAATTTACGCTCAATGGTTCCCAAGCCGTGGCAACCGCTTTTACCACCGCAGGAGCAGCGGCAGGCGGCGCCGAATACTACGCCATGGCGAACACCAGCGTGGATGCCAATTGGACCCCGCCGATCAACCCCGCCACCGGCCTTGCCTACGGCTGGACCTCGTGGCCTCTGCTCGGCGAACTCACAACCAATCCGCCCACCGCTCCGACCAACCCAGGCGGAGTAGGCGCCTGGATCCGCGTCGAATACCTGAACAGCGCCAGCGGCAAATGGGTGGGTATCACGACGCAATGGCTGGGGTATGGCTTCGGGCGCGCCTATAACACGGTTCTGACTGCTCCGAACGGGTCCGCGGGCAGCAATTCAATCAACCCGAACGCTATCCTGATTCTGCAGCAGCTCTCGCCTAGCGCCACCTCTCCTACGGGCGGCGCAACTCCCATGAACAACTGGTACCCCATCAATTTATATGACCCCCGGGAAGGCGAAATGAGGGACAACCCCAACGGTTGCGCGGTGAACGGGATCATAAACGCCGCGGAACTCGACGTGGGTAATCTGGCGCTGTGGCTGGAGGGCAAGGGTCCGTTCGGCGCGGGCGCTGGTAAGTCAGTGAATCTTACCAACCAGAATGGCTACGTGTTGTACTTCTCCGATCATCGCGGCATGTTAACGGATCCGAACGCGTCTAACGGCGGAGCGACCCCGCCGGGCGTGATCAGCGGGGAGTCCGGCCTTGAAGATGTCGTAAACTCGACGCAGCCCGTAACCTCAAATACGCCAGATGGCGTCAAGGAGGCTGCCACGTACTACACCTACTCTCCCGAGGACGTAGATCAGAATGGAGTCCTCGACAACTGGGGAGCTGCGAACATTGGCAACGGATTTGGTCAAAACACTAAGACGCCGCTGAACCCGTACGTTCAAATCAACGCCGCACCGAACACCACCTTCGCCTGCAACACCACCGGCCAGGCCAATGCGGTGACTGGCGCGCGTCACGCTCTAAAGCTGGTGGATGGCGGCATGAGCGGCGGCACCAGCTACCTGCCCGTGCGCTGGGACAACAACGGCGGCGGATTTACCGTGGTCTCAGAGAATCCGGTTTACGTGCAAGGCGACTACAACAGCGGCGTCTCCGATCCATTTTGGAGCAGCGCGGGCACCAACACCACCACACCGCATTCCGCGGCGGCGATTATCGCCGACGCAGTCTCGATCCTCTCCGACAACTGGACCGATCTAAACAGTCTGAACAACCCCACCGCGCTCGGCAATCGTCTACCCTCCGCGCAGACCTATTATCGTATGGCGGTTGCGGGAGGCAAAAACATACCATTCCCGGAGCCAGGCTGGGAAACATCCGCAGGTGAGGACTTCGGCACCGACGGAGGGTTGCACAACTTCTTGCGCCTCCTCGAAAACTGGGGCTCGAACGCCGCCAGCCCCGGCAACCAGGCCATACTCAATTACGATGGGTCGCTGGTCAGCATGTACTACGCGGAATACAACACGGGTACCTTTAAGTGTTGCACGGTAGTGTACGGTGCGCCGAAACGCAACTTCTGGTTTGACACGCTGTTCCTGAGTCCGGCGAATTTGCCTCCGGGCACACCGAGTTTCCAGGACGTGGTGGACCTCAGCTATCACCAGAATTACACGCCCCAGTAAATCAACCGGCTCGACTTACTACCGCCCCGATCCGCTGCGCGGATCGGGGTTCTTCATTTTTTATACTATTCCCCCGGCCACGCTCTTTGGCTTACAGTCACGGCTCAAGACCGTTTGAGCATTCGCCCAATCAACCGATGAACGCGTCGTCGCCAGTTCCGCCATCCGCGCCGCCACTGGAACGAGCTTATCGGCCGCAGACGAGCCGCCAAGCCCGGCGCTCGATCTGGACTGTGTTCTGCGTCTGCGCCAGCGCTGCAATCGCGCTGTTTTTCATTCCTGCCTTCGTCATTCGGCCGTTCCGTTATCAGGGGCCGCGCGCGCTCTGGCTTGCGATGGCGCTACGCCAGCGCGCTCCTCTGGGTACGCTGATCGCAGCCCTGGCCTGCCTCGTCCCTGCCTTCGCTCTTTGGAGAACCGTTGGCCTCTGGCGCAAGGGACTCCTCGTGCTCACGCTGCTGGCCGTCACTTTTTCCGCCGTGATGGCTCGGCTCAACTACTTCGAGTGGATGTTCCATCCCGTCGACAGCCCGCGATTCGACGCTGAAGCACAAAGCAAGCTCGACCCAAAAGAAATGATCCTGGCGGTGCGCTTGGGCAGTGACGCTCGCGCTTATCCCATCAGCCAAATGGCCTACCACCACGTTCTGAACGACGTGGTCGGAGGCGTCCCCGTCGCGGTCACGTATTGAACGCTCTGTCACACCGGTCTGGTGTGGACACGATCCGTGAACGGCAAGACGTTGCATTTTTATCTGGCCGGCATCAACAACCAGAATTTCCTCATGCGCGACCGGGAAACCGGCACGTGGTGGCAGCAGATCACAGGCAAAGCCATCTATGGCCCGCTACGGGGCGCGTCGCTCGAACTCGTGCTCAGCGACGAACTCACCTATGGAGAGTGGAAATCCGAAACTACCGGCGGACTCGTTCTGGCTCAGGTGCCCAAGTACGTAAAGGAATATGACAGCAACTGGGAACCGGAAGTCGCCAAGTATCCGGTGGTGATCAGCTTTCCGGGGACGGAACTGAAATCGCGAGACGTGGTCGTGGGTCTCGAAAGCGAGGGCTCAGACCGCGCTTATCCCTGGGACGCGCTGGTGAAGCAATCACCGGTTCTGGACCGCGTGCACGGCACACCCTTGCTTGTGGCCGTGGGCCCGGATGGTAAGTCATTCCGCGTGTTCGTCAGCCGCATCGGGGGCCATGATGCGGAATTCTTCCTTAAGAGCGAAAGCAAAGATTGGATTCTGCTGGATACCGAGACCGCCAGCGAGTGGAACTTTCAGGGCTGCGCGACGTCAGGTCCGGCTCAGGGCAAATGCCTCGATCGCATCCCCGCACTGAAAGACTATTGGTTCGACTGGCGCAACTACCACCCCAGCACCACGATCTACAAACATTAGCGTCGGTCGGGAACCGCGCGGCTGGATATTAGGCGCTCTGGACATGCGCCGTCCCACATGCGCCGCAAGCCGCGCTAGCTTCCTGTCCCCGTCAAAGCCAGCACTTGCGGACTTCTGAAATCGCTGTCAATCACTGTGACCGCGCCCGTGCGCACTCCCGTCTGCGTTGGAGTAAAAGTAACGCGAATGGTACAGGATGCGGCGGGTGACAACGTTTGCGGGCAGTTCGACTCGGCGGCAAAATCTCCCGCGGCGGTGACCGCTCCCATAATCAAATTGTCGGTTGTGGAGGGATTCATGACTTTTATATTCTGCGGCTTGCTGGTGGTGCCGACCGGCTGCGACGCGAATGTCAGGCTGCCCGGCGTAAACCGGATCGCCTTACCGGTTCCCGAAAAGTTGATCATCACCGGGCTAGCCGGATCGGTGGCGTTCACGATGACATCGCCGTAGACGATTCCGGATGTAGTTGGTGCGAAGCTGAGTGTGAGTTGGCAACTGCCACCGGCCACAACACTGCCGCTACAATTGTCGCTCTCAGTGAACGGTCCGCGGGTGGTGATGCTGGAAATGGCCAAGGCTGCGCCGCCTGTGTTGGTCAGGGTCATCGCCTGGGCACTCTTCGCCCCGTAAATGACGGTGCCGAAATTCTTGGGTGTGGTGAGCGAAATAAATGTGCCTGTTCCGGTGAGGTTTGAAACCTGCGGGCTGCTGGGGTCGCTGTCGGTAATGGTCAGCGTGCCGGTGCGCGGCCCTGTCGCAGTCGGGGCGAAGGCGAGGTTTATATTGCAACTCTGAGCCTTGTTCAGCTTCGCCGGGCAGGTATTGGTCTGCGAGAAATCCCCCGTGGTCGCGATACTGGAAATGGTCAGCGCCTTCGACGCTTGATTCACAAAGGTCAGGGTTTCCGCTGTACTTGTTCCTCCCACCGACTGGACGCCCGAGTAGAAATCCGGGGTAATGAAAGGACAAACCCGCGGGCTCAGGATGTAAGGAGCGATCGGATTCTGCGAAAAGTTAAAGCTATCCGTCATGTCGTTGGCGATCGCATCCCGCTCCGCCAGAGGCGGCAGGCCAAACCGTTCCTCGACGAACTTCAGCACGGATGAAGCTTCGTACTGGGTGTGCGAGATATATCCTGCGATCGCGTAGGGAGAAATAATCAGCAGCGGCACTCTCGGGCCAAGGCCAAATTTATCCAGCACGGGCGGGGGCACGTGATCATAGAACCCTCCAAAATCGTCCCACAAGATAAAGACTGCGGTGGAATTCCAATCGGGGCCATTCATGATGGCATTCAGGGTATTGACCGCCCAATTCTCTCCCGGACAGGCCGCTGAAGGAGGGTGATCGTCGTCCCCGGCGAGCGCCATCAGCCAGGAAACCTCGGGCAAATTGCCGCTGAGCGCGTCGCTGTTGAACTGCGTGTGATTGACCACGTTGCTCCACCCCGGGCCGTAGCGGATCGCACTGAAATCGTCCAGCGTCGAATACGAGTAACCCGATAAACCCTGCGGAGAGGCATAGTAACGCCAGCTCACGCCCGCGCTTAGCATTTCATCTGCCAGCGTCTCGAAAGTAAAACATGGGAACACGGTGTTGACCGTGTCGTCGTCATTCCACAGGTAAACATACATTTCCGGGGTGGCATCGCATCCCCACGCATTCTGGTTCAAAAGATCCGCCTGGCCGAACACGTTTCCGGACTGGGCACTCACGGTGTAGAGGTGATTGGCGAAACTGGCCCCCGCCAGCGAGGAAAATGTGTTGTCTCCCAACACAAAATGCTGCGCGTAGTTGAAGTAGTTGGGAATGTCGGCCTGGGTCAATTGCGACATGCTCAGCAGGTCCCCATTGATGCTTCCTTCGCCGAGAATGTCAAACAGATCCATGCTTCCGTTGTCCATGCCGGTGTGGGCGTCAAACCAGGCGTGGCCCAGATCACGCGGCATGGGGTCGGGCGTGCGCAACAAACTGATGGTTTGCCCGGTGGAGATGACCGCGGTGGTGGCTCCGTTCGCGCCGGGATAGGTACCGAAGTAATTGTCGAACGAGCGGTTTTCTTTGACGATAAAAACGACGTGCTGGATTACGCTGATATCGTCAGGGTGCCCGGATCGTGGCGCTGGAACGCGCGTTTGCCCGAACGCTTGAACTCCCAGCAGAACGCAAGCCGCCAACAAAAAGCCTCGCGCGGGCGCGAACCAAGCCCGTCCGCGCCGCGCAAACCCATGAAGTAAACAGAAGAGCACGTTGGTCCTCGTAACAATTCTCTGTGCTTGGGAGGGAAGTAAAACCGGTAACCCAGAACAAATTCTTTACGCGATCCAACCGCCTGTCAATATGAAAGATTTTGCAGTAGTGGGTCACTCTCTATAACTCGACCCACTTTGGGACGCCGCTTATGGCACGAGGCCAACCAGCAAATGAAAGCGGCCCAATGCGCTCGCGGGCTCGGCCGAGCCGGTGCCGGCATCGATGATCTGAATCAGAAGAATTCAGAAGCGATTCGAACTTAGGGTGGCAAAAGAGCAACCGCCTCCCAGGCTTCGACCCGCAAATGTTTCCACCAAATTCATCTACACGCTTTCATCAACACTCTTTGCGTCTACACTCTTGAGAAAGCTCCAATCAGGAGGATTCCATCTTGCCTGTCATTCGCGCCATTTTTTGGGACGTGGGCGGCGTACTGCTGACTAATGCCTGGGATCACGCCGAGCGCACCGCCTCCCTTGAACATTTTCACCTCGACGAAGAAGAGTTTCACGACCGCCACGAAATGGTGGTCTCTTCGTTCGAGCGAGGAGAAATTACGCTCGACGAATATCTCGACCGGACTGTGCTCTATCGCACGCGTCCCTTCACGCGCGAAGCGTTCAAGAACTATATGTTCTCGCTGTCGCAGCCTTTCCCCGACGTTCTCAACTTCGCCCGCTCCCTGGCTGGGACGGGGAAATATTTCATGGGCACCATCAACAATGAGTCCCGCGAACTCAATCTCTATCGTATTGAGACTTATGGATTGAAAAACATCTTCCGTCTTTTCGTCAGTTCCTGCTTCGTGGGCTTGCGCAAGCCCGAGCGCGACATCTATCGCCTGGCGCTGGAAACTACGCAGCGATCGCCGGAGGAGTGCTGTTTCATCGACGATCGGGCGCTGAACCTGGAGTGCGCCGCCAAATTAGGCATGCACACGATCGAAATGCAAACGCTGGAGGATCTGCGCGGAGATTTGGAGAAGCTCGGCGTTGGAATACCTGGGTAACGCGAAGAATCATCGAGAGGGCAAACGTAAGGATGAAATGCTATCCAACCGCTGAGACGCAAAGCTCAGAGTCGGCGAAACAACAGATTATCTGCCCTTGCGCGGCGGCCCACTTTCGATTCCGGTACGCGTCTCGGTCTTGGGGAGATCCGACTCGGCGCCGGGCAGGTTAAGATCGCTCGACCAACAATCGGCGGTGAGTTTCCACTGGCCATTGCTTTGCCGCGAGAACACCCACAAATAGCGGCCGCGTTCTTCGCGCCGCTTGCCCACCGTCGCGGGTACCAGCGCGTTGTAGCGCCCAGCTTCGTAGGCCATATCGCCTGCGACCTCCACGCGGATCGGCTCAATTTCCGCTTCGCCCAGTCCCGCATCGAGTGCAGCCACAAAGAACTCGCGGATTGACGACGCGCCCCGAACCGGCGGATGGTTGGAGCGCAACACGAGCGCATCCGGCGCATAAAGCTCAAGCAACTCTTCGAGCTGCCGGGTATTGCAGGCCAGCACCCACTCCTGAGTCAGCCGGCGGACCGAAGCTTCGCCGCGGCTCATCGGCTCCCCCTTGGCCGCGGCAGCCACCCTCAGGCGGTCGGCCTCACGGACGCTTTCCGGGTTGGCGCGCGGAACCGCGGCGCTTTCACGCTCGGAGCGGAAATAGTGGTGATGGTAGTGATGGTGATAATGATGAGTTCCTGGAGCAGCAGCCGCAGACCTCGGCGCAGGACCCGGAATGTCGCTCCTCGCTGCGGACGCGGGAAGTTCGGGAGGCTGCGGCAATTCTTCAGGCAAATCGACGCTGCCTGAGCCGTCTTCCACGAGAAGTCCGCACTTGCCACAAAACCGGTTGCCTTCGCGATTGGGATGCCCGCAGACGGGACACACCGCCGCCGTCGTCGTCGTCTCGGTGGCTTCGAGCGCGGTGTCTTCGCCGCTCTGTTCAGAATCGGTTTCCGTCGCCAAGTCTTGCATGGCTTGGAGAGCGGCAGCGATCGCGTCCTGATTCGGCTTGGCTCGCCTGATTTCGGGATACAGCCGCTGGTAGATTTCGCCCAGCGCGGGGTTGTGCATACCCGTGCCTTGCTGAGCATCGTCGGCATGGTGCGATGGCTCACTGGGCTTTGCGGGTTTTCTGTTTTTTTCCACGATTCGGCAGTGTCGCTGTTGTCATTCTAGCGCAAGCGCCTCAACGGCTGGAAAACTCGATTCTTCCCTCGAACTCCGTGGGGACGCCATTGCAGGTTGCGGGACGATATCGCCACGAACGAACGGTTTGCAGGACGTAGCGGTCGCCCACCGGACCGGCGCTTTCGAGAATGAGCGGGCTGTGCACGCGCCCATCGGCTCCGACGATAAAACTGACTTTTACTCTTGCGCCGCCGGCGAACGGCACCAGCAGAGGGTCGGGGGTGGTCAGCGCCTCAGGGAGTTGGGTTTCCTCGCATCGGGACCGCGCGCTGCTATGAGGAACGTCGTTAAACTCCGAGGCGCGGATCGGATTTCGCCAAGCCCGCCGCTCAAGCTCGGTGAGGGATGGACGTCGCAAGTGCGGCGCGGGAGCCTCAACCGAAGCCGCGCTCGACGCGGGAATCGCGCACATCAAGAGCCGGAAGATCAGAAGCCAAAGCCAGAAGCGACGCGGCATGTCGTGGAACCGTCCCATTCCAACATACTGTCGGCAAATCTGGGGCCATGCTTAAACCCGGTTAATATACTGCTGTTTCAATTAGTTACGAAGGCTAAGCAGGCGCACAGGGAGATCGATTGGGCAAGGCATTGCACATCCTGAACCGTTTCGTTGCGCCACCCAACGGTTAGGGCGCGGGGCGCAGCGTGAGCAAGGTAATTTCGGGCGGGCAATTCAGACGGACGGGCAGGTACACGGTCCCCAGGCCGGCGTTGGTGTACAGGGTGAGCGGTCCAATATGATATAGCCCCGAGATATACTTCTTCGCCAGTTCCGGGAGATAGAGCGGAGGCAATCCGGGCAAGAGCACCTGCCCCCCGTGGGAGTGTCCCGAGAGTTGGAGGTCGACGGGGAAGCTCGCGACTTGGTCGGCGAAGTCGGGCTCGTGGGCCATAAGGACCACGGCTTCGCCCGTGGGAACGCCGCGCAGCGTTTGGCCCAGATCAGCGGTGCGGCCCAGAACGTCATTCACTCCGGCCAACCAGATGCGGCCGCCCTCGCGCTCGATGGGTCGCGATTGGTTGGCGAGAACATGAATGCCTTCGGCCTCAAGGGCGTGGGTCACATGCTGGGGATCCGTAAAGTAGTCGTGATTTCCCATCACCGCCCACAAACCATGAACTGCGCGCAGGTCGCGCAGGATGCGGGCACAGGGTTCGGCGGCCAAGGCTGCTTTTCTGTCGTCGCCTGACAGAGGCTGGGAAACGAAGTCTCCGGTCAGCGCGATGAGATCTGGGTTTAGCCCGTTGACGATGTTGATGGATGCCTTCAAAGGATGGAGGGAAAAATAGGGGTCGTAGTGAAAATCGCTGAGGATGGCAATTGTGAAACCATTCAAACGTTCGGGCCAGCGGCGCAAAGGTATGTGACGCCGAATGAGGCGAGGGCGGTTTGGCTCGAGGAGCACGGCATCCGCCGCCAGGGCGGTTGCGCCGGTTGCAGCGGCAAGCTGAAGAAATCTCCGTCTGGAAATGGCCAATGGGGCTTCGCAACCTTCCAGTTTCAGCATAAACCGAGGCGGAAGTTCGCGGCATGACTAGGGTGGTGACTCTGAGCGGCCACGGCCACACTCAAAATGAGCCGGGATTCGGACGGGGGAGCAATCTCTTCAGCACCGCCAACAGGCAAATTTCGCTCAGAAGTTAAAGGTCGCGATCAGGTCGATGCGGCGAACGGCCGTGCCGGTGGAAAACGGACCGGTTTGAAGTGTGTTCGGCGTGTCGAAGAATCGCGAAACTGTTCCCTGCGGCGTCGAGGTCAGAATGCCGCTGGGATTCGCCAGATTTACGTTATTGAAAGCGTTGCGGGCGGACACGCCAAGAGTCAGGGTGTACCGACGGTCGGAGCCGCCTCCGCCCATCTGGGGTCCGCTGCCGAAAAGTGGGCCACCGCGCGGACCGCCTCCGCCTCCGCCGCGGCCACCACCGCCCGGCGGCGGACCACCCTGGTTTTGGCCCAGATTGCCGGCTGGACCCTTGAGTTTGGGGCCGAATCCGAAGGTCCTGGTGAGCCGCAGATTCATCACGAAATGGGCCGGACCGGTGCCGTAGTTGATGGGAACTACTTTCTGGCCCGCGGACGGAAGCGCATCATCGAAAGTCCCCAGCGGGGTGCAGTAGGTAGTGCCGGTCACGGTGCCGAGGCCGGGGCAAGCCGCATTGGAAACAAAAACGGGGCGATCATTGAAGATGGAGTCTCCGTTCAGATCATCGGCCACCGCGATGTTGAACGGCGTGCCGGAACTGACGATCATGAATGGGCTCAGACGAAAGGCATAGGGCAAGGCGACGCTCCCGCCAAAAAACAGGCGATGCCGGGTATCGAAGGAGGCCCGGCCATAGTCCTGGCTGATATCGGACGAGTTCGATACAAAACTGGAAACACCAGCGGTGTCGCTATTGGCATAGTTCAATGTGTAGAAGCCAAAGAGCTGAATCTTCGACCCGGCGCGCACATTAGTGTTCACGATGAGTTGGTTCTGGCGGAACACGCCTTCAGAAGCGTACTGGTAGATGCGCGGCCCGTTGGCGGTGGCGGGGTTAAGGCTGAGCGAGAGTAACTGGTCGAAGCCGCGGGAATTCAGATAAGTGACCGCCAGCGTAGCGGTTTTGGTTAACTGCCGCTCAACGCTGATGGCTGACTGCAGAGTGTAGGGGGCTTGTAGCGAGGGGCTGATCTGATAGATGGACGAGGCGCTGGAGCTGGCCGTGCCGCAGTTGGAGATGGCGGTAGTGAGCGGCTGGTCGAGACCCGGGAAACAAGTGGGGTTGTCGATGATGAACTGCTGTTGCGTGACGCCGTTGAGACGCTCGGCTTGAAGAATCTGCGGTTCCTGGAAGCGGTCATAGAAAATGCCGAGTCCGCCGCGGATCACCACCTTGGGCGGAGAGCTCCTGCCGCCCACGCCCCAGGCGAGGCCCAGCCGTGGCGCCAGGTCCGCGTGATCGAAAATGTGGTCCTGCGTTTCAAAACGAAGGCCAACACTTAACGTGATGTTGCTGCGCACGCGCCAGTCATCCTGGACGTAGAGTCCGGCGTCGAAAGCCCCAACCCCCGCAGAAGGCGAACCTTGGGTAATGATGAGCTGGCTGGGGAGGCTGGCTTCAAAATCCCCAATGGTGGGAAACGTGAAGGTGCCGTTAAATCCCGAGGTCGACTCGCTGGCATCGCGCAATTCGCGCAAGCGTGCGCCGAATTTGATGGTGTGGTTACCGTGGATCACCGAAGTGTAGTTCTGGAATTCGTAGTGGTCCTGGTGATCGGCGCTCGTGCCTTGGGCGTTGCCGCCGCCGGTGAAGGCTTCCGGGACATTGACGGCGGGATTGGAATCCAGCGCGTTCTGCGTGTCGTTTTCCCGCAGATACTGAAAGCGCGTCTCGTTGACGACCTTGGCGCCGAAAACTTGGGTATCGCCGATCTGAACGGTGTGTTCCGTGGACGCGCTGTCGAAGCCCTGCTGGGCCAGGCTGAACTGGCCTACGCCGCCGTTGGTTTGGGTGTCGCGATAGTACTGGTAACGGACGGTTAGCGTGTTGTTCTTGCTGAGTGCGTAATCGAGGCGCGGGGCGATGTTCGTGCGCGCGTGCGGATTGGGCAGGGTGGCGTTCAAAGGAGTAGTCAAGGAATCAGGGTCGATCGCATCGATCGCCGAGAGGTCGTTGGTGTCCCGCCGCTGCACGCTGACAAAAAAAGACGACTTCTTGTTGATTGGCCCGCCGAGACTCCCGTTGAACAAGGTGGAGTCGTAACCCGGTTCCGGGCCTGCCACAAAGGGATCGTGCGTATTAAAAGCGGAATCGTTTCCGTCGACCAGGAACTGGCCATGGAATTTGTCGGTGCCGGGCTTGGTGAAGATTTCTATGCGGCCATAGCCCAATTTGTCATACTCCGAGGAGAAGGGATTCTGATTGACGCGGATCTCGCGGATAGACGACTTGGGCGGAAGCTGGCCGGCGGTGAAGCCATCGATATAAAGCTGGCCGCCGTTGGGTCCGGCGGAGGGGCCAGCCAGGGCTTGCAGGTCGGTGAGTAATTCATCGGGATCGTCAGGCAGCGCTTCCAATTCTTTGCCAGAGATGGTGATGGCGCCCGCGTTGCTGGCGGGGTTGACGTCAACCGTGGGCGCGGTGTCGGAGACCTGGACTTTTTGCTGCTCCACCTGAATCGCCATGGCCACATTCAGACGAAGGGGCTGGTCGGCAATCACCAGGTTGTCATTTTCGTAGACGACGAAACCGTCGGCGATGACATTGAGCGTGTACTTGCCGGGCGCAAGACTCTTCAGTTCATACATGCCTTGGCCGTTGGTCTGCACTGTTTGCGGCGAACCGGTGGCGGGCGTCAGCACAACGCTGGCATTGGTGATGGCCGCGCCCGAAGGATCGGTGACTTGGCCGCGCAAAATACCCGTAGCCGACTGCGCAACCGCGAACGTGACGAACCCCACGGGCAACAAGAAGATGATTGCGATGCTTAAGAATCTCTGAACCTTCATTCAACTATTCCATTCCCTGACGAAGACTTCGCTGACCAAACCGAATCATCGACTGCGAAGAAAACATTCGCTTGCGAACGCTACTGCGGCATTTGTTCGCGGCATGATTGATTCTCATCATTGACTCGCGGCATCGCCGCCGGAAGGAGCGCCCAGGCTCCAGGGCGTAAGCATCGCCGCGCTGCTGGCGGTGGGAGCGGCTTGCAAGAGCGGCTCAACACCGGTGAGAAGAGTAATGATGGTGCCGCCGGCGGTAGATGTGCCTTGCGTGGCCACGATCAGCACCGCTTCGCCTTTGCGCAGATCCGTGAGCGTGACCACGGGCATGCGGTTGAGCATCTGCTGAAAATCGGGCGCACCCCCGGAGCGAGACGGGCCGCCGCCCATTCCGCTTGTCGGAGAGCCCACGTCGCCAGGCGCTCTTCCACCCGGAGCCATCGCAGATCCGTTGCCGGAAGAAGAAGTGGCGTTGATTGCGCCGCCGGCAGCGCCAGCGCCTTTCAGGCGCATAGCGATGCGCCGAGCCATTTCTTCGGGCAACTGACGAAGCTGGGAATCCGCGGTCACCTTCACCACCATGGCTTTCTTCGATAACAAATCCTGAACGCTGACCGTCGACGAACTTGCGTCAATAGAAATCACGGTTCCGGCGACGTTGCGGAATGTCCCGGAAACAATCTCATCGGCAGTCAATTCCATTCCATCGGCGCTGCGGTTACCGCGAGCGCGTAATTGGTCGCCCGGTTGAACGTCCTGCAGCGTGCCGGTCTTGGCGTCATCGAACTTCACAGAATCGGGCGCGTAGCGGCGAATCACTGTGTCTCTTGAGATTTGAACCGCAATCTTCTTCGTACCGCCGAAACCGGTGACCGAAATGGTTATGGTTCCGGTCGCGGGATCGACTGCGCTTACCAAGCCTCCGACGCCGCGCTTTTGCCAGTCTTGCCGCTGCTGCTCGTGCTGCGCCTCGACGTCGGAGCGTTTCAGCACCACGATCGTCGAAGCCGTCAGCGCCGTGTCTCCGGAAGCCCTGCCGCCCGCGAGAATGCGGTCGCCAACCTGAAGATCCTGCAGCTGGATCTGCGTGGCATTTTTCAAATCTTTTTCGCCCGGTGCGATGCGAACGATACGAGTCGTGTCGGCGACAGAGACGTTCACATCCGGACCGGAATCCGGCGTCAGCGTGATCGTCGTGCCTTGGGTCGTCGTGGCCTGGGTCGTCGTGCCTTGGATGGCTTTGATGGTGCCGATGCGCCGCGCCATCGCGCTCGGGCCCGCCGCTGCCTGAGCCTGTTGCGCGCTCACAGGCATGGCGTGGCTGGCTGGAATCAAAGGCGGGCTGAGCACCACGGCCGCGCCCATCACAAGTGCGAGGAGTGCGTTCTTCATTCCGTTCCCACTATTTACTTTACATCGTCGCACGCCGGGAAACTCACGATTTACAAAGTTTTACTTCAGTATTTGAGAAGTCTTACGTGAATGAAAAAGGCGGGAAGCGGGCGGAAAACCGGGAGATTACCCGCCTCCGGCCGCCAGAATTTAATATGCGATCAACAGGTTCTCCGCAAAAGACCATTGCTGATCGATCCATTGCGCTTCGCAGCAAAACCCGGCACGACTGGCCATTTCATGCACTTCCTGCCGCGAGTATTTGTGGCTGCTTTCCGTCCAGATCGTTTCACCTTCCAGGAATTCGACGAGAAGTTCTGACGCTGGGATGTTCACGGTCTGGCGACACCGGGAACGCAGATGCATCTCGACGCTGCGATCTTGGTGGTTGATCCTTGCCATGTGCTCAAACTGCCGCAGATCGAAGTCCGCGTCGAGATCACGGTTGATGCGGGCCAGCAGATTCAAGTTGAAGGCTGCCGTTACGCCCAGCTCATCGTCATACGCGTCGATCAGTTGCGCGTTAGATTTTTCCAGATCGGTTCCCAGCAGCAGTGAATCGCCCGGTTGCAGAATGTGCCGGACTTCCGCCAGAAACTTGACGCCTGCGGGGCGATCGAAGTTACCGATCGTACTGCCCAGGAATAGCACGAGAAGATGCTCGCCGCTGTGCCGTTGTGCGGCCACTTCCAGCAGCCCATCAAGATATTCGCGCTCAAAGCCGAGAATGCTGATGGACTCGATGTCGCTAAGTTCGCGCTCGCACATGGCGAGCGCGGAGGGAGAAATCTCGATGGGATAATAAGACGTTCTCTGACGCCGGCAAAGGCCCTCGAGAATCCACCGCGTTTTCTTGCCACTGCCGCTGCCGAGTTCCGCGACCGCCACAGGAGTAGCCAGCCGCTCGACAATTTCATGAGCGTGGCGCCGCAGCAGGCGCTCGTCGGCGCGGGTGAGGCCATACTGAGGAAGAAAGCTGATCACTTCAAATAGTGCCGAGCCGATCTCGTCGTAAAGATATTTCGAAGGCAGTTCTTTCTGTCCCAGCTTGGTGAGTCCGGCGCGAACATCGGCCGCAAATTCGTAGGTTGGGTTGGCGGTAATGGTGTGGGTCAGCATGGCTCTGAATCTCCTCCTGGGTCAGCGGATCAAGTCAGCGGCTTGGGCCCGCCGGAATAAGTCAGCGGCGTACGCAGCGAAATCCCGTATAGCTGTATTGGTAGTGCGGCTGGAACCAGTTGCGGAATGTGCTGCGCAACATGCAAGCGGCAGTGCGCGCGGAGCCGCCCTTCATCACGAAGTGCTTCCCGTCGAAGAAGTCCGCCGAGTACCCGCGGTAGAACGGAAACGGCTCGAACCCGGGGAACGGCGCAAAGGCGGTGGAAGTCCACTCCCAGCCGTTGCCTAAAAGATCCTCCACGCCGAAGGAGCTCTGGCCAGCGGGAAAAGCATTGACCGGCGTGGGACTCCAACCGCCGAAATCGAAGTTGCCGAATCGGGAGCTGGGCGCGGCGTTTCCCCATGGATATCGATGATCAGGACTAAGATAAGACGCATACGCGCGTTCCTCGCCGCCGGGGGCGCCGTAGGCTGCGCGCTGCCATTCGGCTTCGGTGGGAAGCGACTTCCCCGCCCAACGCGCGTATGCTGCGGCCTCCGCGTGACTCACATAGACGGGCCACTCCATGGGCAGCGGCAACTCGTCGAACATGGTCCGGTAGAGCCATGCCTCACCTTCGCGTTTCCAGAAAACTGGGTGAACAATTGCGTTCGCGGTCTTCCACTCCCAATCATCGTCGGTCCACAAAGTACGCGCCTCATAGCCCCCGGCCGTGATGAAGTCAAGAAACTGGCGGTTGGTCACCTTGTATTGATCGATGGCAAAAGCGGGAACGCTGACCGTGTGCGTTCCGAATTCGTTGTCCCATCCGAAGACTTCACTCTCGCGCGAGAGGCCGAGTTGGATCGCGCCAGTCGAAACCTCAATCATGCGCTGGGACAAAGGCGCGGCATCGGTCTGCAGCCGGTCAGCTTGCCAAACCTTCCGATCAAGCGGCACCTGGTGCAACATGTACGCCAGCGTTTCAGCGTGCATCAGACGATGCTCAATGGCTACATTCATCAGAGTGGCGGCCGAAAATCCGTCGCTGGTGCGAAAGTCGGAGTCCAGAATTCCGTTCGCCAGGCCCTGATCCACCGCCGCCCGGACGCGCGAAGCGTATTGCTTCACAGCGCTCAGCAAAGGCCAATCCGAAGGCCGATCGTCGGGCAGCCCGCCGCCCACCGGGTCGATGCCGAAGGCAAACAGGCGATCAAACTCAGGCTGGAAACTCTTCAGGTCCACGACGCGGTCGTGAAGCAAATTCCAATCGAACGCCTCAAGATGACCGAGATAAAAAATAATGCGGTGCCGCTCGGGAATTGGCCGCTCGTACAGCGAGTCGCCGCGAACCAGGCGGAAAATCTCATCGCTGCGCTGGCGAGCTTCGTAAAGCCGCTCTAGCAGCGTATGCCCGGCGGTAGCTGTATGTTGGGTGGCAAGCACTGGAACCTCCTGGGAGCGAACAGTTCTGCCTGTAATAAAAACTCACCTTAGCTGCTGGGCGTTGCTGCTGGACGTCACGCGACAATCTGCCGGGAGGTCACAGAGAGTATCATTGCCGATCAGGGCGCGGCAAGGCTTTCTTCTCCCACGAGCCAGCGGCAATTCTACGGATGCGGCGAACCGCGTACCATAGGGTAATGCCAGCACCCCTCTTCCATGTAGACGCATTCACCAGCACGCCGTTCGCGGGCAATCCAGCTGCGGTTTGTCCACTCGATAATTGGTTGGATGACAATCTGCTGCAATCGGTCGCTTCCGAAAACAATCTTTCAGAGACCGCGTATCTGGTGCGCCGGGGCGAGGACTATGAACTTCGCTGGTTTTCGCCTCGATGCGAGGTCAAGCTGTGCGGACATGCGACTCTGGCCTCTGCTTTTGTTGTTCTGAACATCCTGGAGCCGGGGCGCGAGACTGTGCGCTTCGAAACCCGGCGCAGCGGTCCTCTTACCGTTCGGCGTCAAGAAAATCTGCTCTCCATGGATTTCCCTGCGCTGCCGCCCTGGGTATGTGCCGATCCCCCGGCGGAGCTGATCGAGGGTCTGGGTTCGAAAGACGTGCCCTCGTCAATTCTGCAAATCGAGGATAACTACTTTGTGGTATACGCGTCGGAAGACGACGTGCGCCGCATTCGGCCCGATTTTGCGCTGCTCGAGAAGCTTCATCCCGCGGGAGTTGCAGTGACGGCCCCCGGAAAGGACGCTGATTTCGTATCGCGCTACTTTGCTCCAAGCTATGGTATTCCGGAAGATCCCGTCACCGGTTCGATTCATTGTTCTCTCACTCCGTATTGGGCGGAACGGCTGGGCAAAAACAACCTCCATGCGCGGCAGGTATCGCAGCGCGGCGGCGAACTCTGGTGTGAACTCGCGGGGACGCGCATCGCGATCAAAGGCAACGCGGTGCTTATTTTGAGAGGGTCAATCCTGGCCCTCCCGGGCGAACCTACGGAGCTGGAGCGTTGATGGTTCCCACTAGGCCGGTACGATTGTCTTGCACCGCCAGCCGCAACTGGTTATTCCCGGGCTGCGGATCCAAATCCATGTGCAGCATCATTCCATGTTGCAGAATCTGTTGATAAGTATTCGCATCAAAGGATTGGTCCACCTTCTGGCTTCGATTCGTCAGCATCTTGCCGCCAGCAGAATAGATCGTTGCGTACATGGCGACATTCAGGTGCTTGCCACCGGATGTATCCTCGGCAGAAAGAGTGCTGGCGTCGACCAGGAAAGTCACCCCAATCTTATCTTTAACTGAATTGGCGGAAGGCGGCTTAACCTGTGCGCTGAAGGCGACCAGAGTAGAGGGAACGACGTCTCCGAGCGCTGAAGCCACCTCTACTTGCGGGTTGTAGCCTTTGGTCTGCGTGGGATCAATGGCGTAGTACCCGCGGCGGCTTTGAACGTCTACCCCGTCCCGCTTCACTTTGACCTTGATCGACCGGTACTTGCCATCGTACTTCTTATTTTCCGGATAGTAGCCCAGCGTGTAGGCGGCGGATTCATCTTCAAAAGCGCGCTCGACTCCGTCCTTGATTTCGTTCTCGTTGACATAGGCACGACCGCCAGTCTCGCGGGCCACTTCTCTCATCGTTTCCTGGGAGTCGACTGCTAGCGAAAGAGACAATCCGCGCGCATCCACCGGGTATACCGCAACTTGCGCGCTGGCCAGCCTCGTAGCGGTCTCGCGGATTTCCTCCGCGTGCGACTCCCGGAAAGTCGCCGCATAATTTCCGGCTGCGTGCTCGCCAACCCGGCGTGTGTTCAAGCTGGGTAAGTCTTCTGCCAGTTCTGCCCGCGAAACGGTGCTGTCTTCCGGAATGAATGAAAAAGGCAAATCGCCCGTTGCCCAGATGAGGTTCTTCCGGCCGGGCAGTCCTCCCAAGATGCGAGCCAGGCTATTCAACGCGTTCAGGGTCAGCACGGCCCGTTGGTCTTTGGCATACCCCACGTCTATGCCTTCAAAGGAACGGAGCGCCCCTTGCGCGTTGGCGATGGCAATCCTTGCTCCGGCGCCAAGATAGGGGTCACTAGAACTGGTCAGAGGAAGTGTGCTCGCATTCAGATCGCTAACAGTTCCTCTCGCGGTGGCCGAACCCGCGCCAGTTTGCGTTCCAGCGGCCGTGCTGGCAAATTCCTGCGGCTGGGGTCTGTAACTCTGCAATGCAGCGTACAAGATTTGCGGATCGCTGGTGAAGTCCTGTAGCACGTTCAACGAGCCAGTCAGCGTAAAGATACCCATGCGCTGGCCTGGCTTGTACTGCCCCTGGACAAAACGCAGCATTTGACCGCGAGCATAGGCTTGATCGGTAAAGGGAGTGTTGAGAGCATCGAGCAGCATCACGGTGATGGGACCGCCGGTAGAGCGGTACTGCGGCCGGTTCGAGTAGATGCCGGGCGGCAATTGCGGAGCCGGAGCGGGAGAATTTTCCGCGGGCGTGACCAGACTGGAAATCTTCTGCACCTTGCCATTTTCCTCGATTACAAAATCTTCGGGACGCAGGCCGGGGACGGGCTTACCCTGCCTGTCAGTCACGACCACATCCACCAGCACCATATGAGTACTAACTCGTACGGTTGGAGCGGGCACCTCTATAGTGGATTGGGGCGCCTGAGCCCAGGCCACCAGCGCGAACCACCCGATTGCCAGCAGAGACGCGTAGAGACGATGGGACCGACCCGCGGAGGCAGTCATATTCACTCCTCTCTTCACTCCGAAATTCCGAATCGCCTTTCTTTTCGCCTGTACGTTATTACTTTTTGAAAAGGCGTGCAACTGGTTTGTAGCTGGAGACGGATGCCAATGTATACTGCGCGGTTAAAGCCGTCTCGATGGCACGCTGTCTTTCGCAAGCTCGCAAGGTGCACACTACGTTGAAACCAGCCAAGGTGCGAGTAGGTCGTTCTGCCCTGTCTCTCCGTTCGCGACTTGCCAGGTCGGGTCGCCGCAGCAGAACGAGACGGCGGCGAAATTGGCCTTCCCGGTCTCGAAATTTCCCCCTGCCCGAAAGTGCCTGGATCTTACCTCTCGCTCTGATCTTGGTTCTCCCTCTCGGAGCCGCAGCGCAATCTCAGAATTCCAAATCGGAATCGTTGATACGCCATGGCCAGAGGGCTTTAGACGCCGAGGATTTCGCGCGCGCCGCAAGCGACTTTGAGCAAGCTCGGCAATTGTCGCCAGACAATCTCGAAGTCAACCGTGGACTCCTGCTCAGCTATTTGCAGATGAAGCGCCTGGATGACGCGGAAAATATCGGGCAGGCCGCCGTGGAGCGCTGGCCACAAGACGCCCAACTGCAGCATTGGCTCGGGTTGGTTTATTTCAAGAAGGGCCAAAACCCAAAAGCGTTGGAGCTGTTACAGCGCTCGGAGAATCTCGACGGCTCGCGGTACGGGATCCACTTGGATGTAGCTCTCGTCCTGCTTTCAGGGGACCAATATTCGGCCGCCGGCGAGGAACTGGAGAGGACCGTAAAGCTTGACCCTGAAGCTGCGCTGGCTCATGTTCTGCTTGGCCGCTGCTATCAAAATACCAACCGTACCGTACCGGCTATTGAGCAATTTAAAATGGCCTTGCGCTTGGAACCGAATATTCCACTGGGCCACTATCATCTCGGCTTTGCCTACGCCAGTGTCGGGCGCAAGCATGGAGCAATTGCCCAATACGAGAAAGAGCTTGCTCAGACACCGGATAATCCTTCCGTTCTTTACCAGTTGGGCCATTGTTTGTTAGAAGCCGGGGATTTGCAAGCGGCGGTCTCGCATTTGAAAAGAGCTGCCGGCCTCGACCCGTCAAACTCCGATGCCGCTTATGATTTGGGCAAGGCGTTATTGCTGGAGGGAGACGCCGAAGGTGCAATTTTCGCTCTCCGTCATGCGTTGGCATTAAAGCCGTCTGATCCCAGCCCGCACTATCAATTGGCGCGGGCATTACAGCGCACCGGCCGGGAAGCAGAGGCGCAGCAGGAGTTTCAGAATTTCTCCGCTCTAAAGAAGAACCAGCCCGTGCAGGGAGGAATGGCGGCAGGCCCAACCCAGTGATGCCGAAGATTGCGTTCTTGAAGCTAAGTCTAGTTCTTGCCAGCGCTGCAATTCTATCCATCGGTCTGTGGTCGCCCGGCATTACACCCGTGCAACTGAGCCCCTCCGAACAATCTCACAAACTTCCTGCGGAACCGCGCTCTACTAATAGGAAGAACAGCTCGTCTTCAAACTCCGTTTGGTTCGCCGACACAACCCGGGCCGCCGGCATCGATTTCCATCTCACCTGCGGCAGCCTGGAAAAGCGCTACATCATGGAATCCATGTGCGGCGGCATCGCCGTTTTCGATTACGACAACGATGGTTGGATGGACATCTTCCTGGTCAACGGTTCCACCCTCGATGACCTGCAAGCGCAGAAATGTCATCCCAGCAAGCTTTATCGCAACAATCACGATGGCACTTTTACCGACGTGACGGCAAAAGCGGGCCTCAACCACTGCGGCTGGGGTTTCGGCGTCGCCGTCGGCGACTATGACAACGACGGTTGGGAGGACCTTTACGTCACCTATCTCGATGGCGCCATCCTCTACCACAATAACCACGACGGCACCTTCTCGGACGTCACTGCCAAAGCGGGCGTGGGCAATGCGGGCAACTGGGGCACCAGCGCAGCCTTCGGCGACTACGACAACGACGGTAACCTCGACCTGTACGTCGCCAACTACGTCGGCCTCGACCTCAAACACCTCCCCGAGTTCGGGCAAGGACCTTTCTGCCAGTACCGCGGTATTCCCGTGTCTTGCGGCCCGCGAGGACTCAAGGGCGGACGCGACCGCCTCTATCACAACAACGGCGACGGCACCTTTACCGACGTTACGGAGAAATTGAATATCGATCCCAACGCATATTACGGGCTAGGTGTGCTCTGGCTTGACTACGATCTGGACGGCTGCCTGGACCTTTATGTCGCCGACGACTCCTCGCCCAGCATGTTGCTGCACGGCGACTGCAAGGGCGGATTCACCGAGGTAGGCGTGCCAGCCGGAGTCGCCTACAGTGCCGATGGCCGCGAGCAAGCAGGCATGGGCATCGACTCTGCCGACTACGACAACGACGGCTGGCCCGACATCGCCAAAACAAACTTTTCCGACGACTCGAATAATCTCTTCCACAACGATCACACCGGCGAGTTCACCGATCTGGCCGGCCCGGCAGATTTTGGCGCGGTCAGCATCCCTTTCCTCGGTTTCGGAGTGAAGTTTCTCGATTTCGACAACGACGGTTGGCCCGACGTTTTCGTCGCCAACGGACACGTCAACCCGCAAGTCGATCAGCACTCGTTCGGCGTTACCTACGCCGAGCGTCCGCTGCTATTCCACAACTTGAAAAACGGAAAATTCGACGAAATTGGCACGAGCGCGGGACCAGCCATCTCCCGCCGCTATGTAGCCCGAGGCGCCGCCACTGCTGATTTCTTCAATGACGGCAGGCAGGATCTGCTGGTCAGTGTGCTCGACGGCTCTCCGATTCTGCTCCGTAACCAAGTCTCCAATAGCGGGCATTGGCTGCGGATCAAGACCGTCGGCACGCGTTCGAATCGCGATGGGTTCGGAGCTCGCGTCCAGGTGAAAGTCGGCAGTCTGACCCAAATTGCCGAAGTCCGCGCCAACTCCAGCTTCGAATCCGCCAGCGATCCCCGGCTGCACTTCGGCTTGGGTTCCTCAGCCCATGCAGATTCGATTACCATCCACTGGCCGTCGGGCATGACTGATCGTCTTGGCCCGGAAGCCGCTGACCAGGAACTCGTCGTCGAAGAAGGAAAAGGTGTGATCGCCCGCTACCGGCGAAGTCAAATGCCAGCTAAACTTGAGTTCCCCGGACTTACTCATGCCCCGATGCCACAGTGAAAAATTCGATCCTCGGGATCAATAAGGGTGAGGTTCACTTCCTCAAGGCCTCAAGACTTAGCCGCCAACTCGCTTCTTTTTCAGCCAAGATCCGACTGCTCAATAACGACGTAAGTCATTGAATTAACGCTCATACGCGTCCACAGTGGCTCCGAGTTCAGAGGCCCAGGGGTCGCCGATTGCCGATTGGCTGTTCCGCGACGCTTTCCTGACTTGGGAAACCCGCCTTGCCGGACACCGGTCAATAACTCAAAACCATTAAACATTTCTTGACACTTGCCGTGAACTAAGAGCAAAATGCCGCCCAATTACCAAAGACATGTGACACCGATCCCATGTTGGGTCGTTCTCGTTGATTTTGGGGCCTTTGGCAGTCCGTGAAAATCTCGGTGCGAGGATAGGCCAATGACAAAGCTGCAGCTCTGCCTGATTTCGTTGTGCATCCTGCTATCGGCGCTGAGCGCAATGGCGCAAGTTCAGAACGGGCAGTTCACCGGCACGGTGACTGATCCCTCCGGCGCGTCGGTTGCGGGCGCCAAAGTCACCGTCACTGATCGAGCCACCAATCTCTCGGTCACCAGCACCACGAATCAGACGGGCGTCTATGCCGCCAAGGAACTCCCGGTCGGCATCTACAAAATTACCGTGGAAGCGTCGGGGTTTAAGACCTTTACGGAGGTCGGCATAACCCTGGACGCGGGCACCGTATCTCGCGTGGACGTGAAGATGCAGTTGGGTCAGGCGCGTGAAATCGTCGAGGTGACCGGCGAAGCATCCGCGGTGAACACGGAAGAGTCCAAGCTGTCCACGACCATAAGCTCGACCCAAATCAGCAATCTCCCGCTCAACGGCCGTAATGTTTACGACCTGATGCAGATGGCGCCGGGTGCGGTCAACGTGGCGGGCGTGGACATGGAAAACGGGCACAACACCGTCGTCAATGGTGTGCGGGAAGATTTCAACGGTTTCCTGATCAACGGCGTGTCCAACAAGGATCTGAGCGGCGGAGTGAATAACGTTCCCATTGAGGATACGGTTCAGGAGTTCCAGCAGCTACAGTTGAACGTCTCCGCCGAATACGGAAGCAGCGCTGGAACGATCAACAATCTCATCACGAAATCGGGCACCAACGCCTTTCATGGCAGCGCTTGGGAATACATTCGGAACAATGCGTTGGACGCCAACGAGTACTTCCTAAATCAGGCGGGGGTGTCCAATCCGCCTCTGCACTTTAACCAATTCGGTGGCACGGTTGGCGGACCGATCATTAGGGACAGGCTGTTCTTCTTCGCCTCCTACCAGGGCGATCGGTTCAAGACTTCGGGCACCCCCGAGTCGCTTACCGTGGAATCCCCCGCGTTTGAGCAGGCGGTGATTGCGGCCCAACCCAATTCGGTGGCCTCGCTTCTGTACGGCAACTTCAAACCGGCGATTGCCGGATCCGAGGCGACCTCGCTGGACAACTACATTTGTGGCGCCCCCGGGTGCGAGGGCACGGTGGGAGTACAGCCAAACCAGAGCTTCACAAGCTACGCACAGTATCTCTGCCCGGATAGCTATCCCGGCAACCCCGGCATTGCCGCGAAGATGGCGAGTATTATCGGCGTCACCGCAGCGGACCAGGCCCTGCTGACACAAGCCGCAACTTCAGGTGGGGTTGGGTGCAGCTCCATTTTGCCGATTCAGGCAGGGACCTTTGCTCGCAGCTCTGCCTTTCTCAATTCAACCACGGCGATTTTCGGCACGCAGACGCAATCGCTGGGCAACCTGTTCAATGGCAACGAGGCCATGGGCAAGCTCGACTACGTTTTTAATTCCAGCAACCGTATGTTCGCAGAGCTCAACTGGCTGCATGAAACCGATCAGTATGGTCCTTGCTACTCGTATTGCACGCGCGGTTTCACTAACCCATCCCGTGAATACTTCCCCAACGCGCAATTGAATTTCGTCCACACCTTCTCTTCGAGTGTGCTGAACTCCGCCACGGTGGGATACACACAGAACAATATCGCGATTACGACGGCGGTGCCGGGCGTGCCGGCGGTCGGGTTCAACGACGGCGTAGCGGCCTTCGGATCCTACAACGGCTATCCCCAGTTCTTTAAGGACCACGAGTACATGTTCTCTGACATCGTGTCCATAAGCCATGGGAAACACAATTTTAAGGTGGGCGGTGATCTGCGGCGTAATCTTGAGAACAGTCAATTCAACGTGGCTCGGCCATCTTATCTTTTTGTCGATCCGCTCTACTTCGCGGCGGATGCGCCTTACGGCGAAGTCGCCGGCGTGGATCCGGGTTTTACTAACGGGAGCGACACGGGCCAGTTGGAAACGAATATCCGCCACTGGCGCAATTGGGAAGTCGGCACTTATGTTCAGGATGATTGGAAGGCTAGCAAACGGCTGACTTTGAACCTCGGCCTGCGTTGGGATTTGTATACCCGCCACACCGAGGAGGACAATCTGGCGACGACCTTCATTCCGGGGCCGGGTACCGGCATCGTCCAGCAATTGATAAACGCGAATGCTCCAGTGGGCAGTGCTAATTGCTTCCCCAACGGCGGCGTAGCCGCCAGCACGGCTGTTCTGGCGGGAGTGTGCGGGCCGGGCGGCTTCGCTCCTACCGATAGACTGGGGCCTAATCAATTCAGAGATTTCGGGCCGCGAGTCGGTTTTGCCTGGGACGTGTTTGGAGACGGAAAGACCTCCTTGCGTGCGGGCTTCGGTATCTCTTACGAGGGCACGCTTTATAATCCGCTCTCGAACTCACGCTGGAACCCTCCTTATTACTCTTTCAATTTGGAGTTTAACGGTCTTCAGAGCGGCGGAGGGACCAACACGGTTGTCTACGGCCCCACAACCTGCACCAGTACCAGTTGTTCACCGACCGGCGCGACCCCGACTTATACCGGTCCTAGTGCCAATCCCGGCCAGGGCAGTCAAGGCAACCAGGCCACAGGCAACATCATCGGTTATGCGGGTTTCAACCCCGACACGGCCTATCTCACGGGCATCGTTCTGCCTTCGGGCGTGAAAGACCCATACGTATATAACGACTTCCTGAGCCTGCAGCGGGAAATCGCACCCAAGGTCGTGATGGAATTGGACTATGTGGGCACCATGGGCCGCAGGTTGTTCCGCGCGGAAAACATCAACCGCGCACCCGGAGCGGAGTTGCCGGTAGGGGCTCAAGTCACGGATAACCTTGGAAGACTCTTGACCGGCCTGGGCGGATATCCGAATCCCAACTATGGAAAGCTGCGCACCTGGGAAAACGTGGTCAACTCTAGCTACAATGCGTTACAGGCCTCGGTGAAGAAGCAGATGGGCCACGGCATTTTGTTGAACGCAAACTACACGTGGAGCCACTCCCTGGACGACGGCTCTACCTGGCACAGTGGCGCGACCACGGCCAACGGCGGCGCCGCCGGCGAAGGCTACACCACGGACCAGACTGATCCAGGGCTGGACTATGGCAACTCCATCTACGACATCCATCAGCGCCTGGTGCTGAACTACGTCATCCAGTTGCCGGGTCAGAACTTTAAGGGCGTACTGGGCGCGGTTGCCGGTGGGTGGTCCTATAACGGCATCTGGGCGTTCCAGTCAGGCGCTCACTGGGAGCCGTACGACGGAGACAACGCCGACCTGGTGGAAATCTCAAATCCGCTGAACCCTTGCACAGCGGCCGACGTCCCTGCAAACTGTCAAAATGTCGGAGGCGATTTCAACCTCGATGGCGGAACGAATGATCGTCCGAACTCCTCCGTTCCGGGTCTTTCGTTTGCACGCAGCACTTGGGAGCATGGTTGGTGTCCCGGCGGATATACTTTCGGGGCTAGCTGCGGCGCTCCGGGGCAGGCAGGCTTGCCGGCCCTCACTACACCTTGTTTGGGATGCGTGGGCAACTTGCGCCGTAATCAGTTCGTGGGTCCGGGACAGTGGTATTCGGACATGACCTTGGCCAAGACCTTCAGGCTTACTGAGCGGGTAAATATGAAGTTCGAATGGCAAGCGTTCAACGTGTTCAATCGCGCCAACTTCTTGCTGGCTGTAAACGGTGGTGGCGCCCACAATGCGGTTACCGACAGCGCTTTCGGTGAAGCGGCAGGCACACTGAACGCCCGCAATATGCAACTTGGTTTGAAATTCAGCTTTTAGCGCCAACAAACTCGCGTATCATGGGGCTTGTCCGGTACGGATGAGCCCCATTTTCCGTTGGTGGGCACATGTTCCTTAGTGCGAAGCTCCGCAGGGTGAAGTCCGGCCACGGCGCCCTTGTGCTGTTGGCCTCGGTCATGTTCTGGCTGGCCGTGAGCCCGCAAATCTGGGCGCAGCAGATACTCGGTTCCATCATCGGCCGAGCGCGCGACGAACGGGGGGACGCTCCGGCCCAAAGAGTTTTGGTGAACCTCGAATTCCGCGGCGCCAGCATGAACAGCGTTTTCACTGACGCGCAGGGAACGTTTGGCTTCCACACTCTTACACCCAATTCCTATACCGTCCGCATCGACGACGACCATTATCAGCCGGTCGAGAAACTCGCTGTGATCGAAGCCACAAGTATGTCGCCAATCGTCTTCGTCGACATTACGCTTATTCCCAAGAAGACGGCGGAATCGCCTTCCGAATCTCGCCCGCAGCCTTCCGGTTCCAATCCCAACCTGATCGATGCGCGCGCATACTCCGCGCGCTTTCCCAAGCCTGCGGTACGAGAGTTCGAGAAGGGGCTGAGCGCGGATGCGGCGGGCAGACGCGATGAGGCCGTTCGCCATTATCGGAAGGCGATTGCGATCGCCCCGGATTTCTATTTTGCGCACAACAACTTGGGGTCCGATTATCTGAGCAGGTCGGATTTTCCCGCCGCCCGCAAGGAATTCGAGCAGGTGGTCCAGCTCAACCAGAGCGACGCTGACGCGTACTTTAACCTGAGCAACGTGTGTATGCTGTCGGGCCAGCTTCCCGATGCCTGGCAATACCTGGAAGAAGGGATGCGCCGTCAACCCGACTCGCCGCTGGGCCAGTTTTTTCTGGGATCGTTGAATCTGCGATTGGGGAAACTTCCCGAAGCAGAAAGAGCCCTGCGCCGGGCTATCCAACTGGACCCCGTCATGGTGCAAGCTCGGTTGCAACTGGCGAACCTTCTGTTGCGTCAAGGACGAAAAGAGGATGCCGCAGCTCTGCTGCGCGACTTCTTGAGTATGTTCCCCGACAGTGCGTTCAGCACGCAGGCGAAACAGGTGCTCCAGCGGCTGGAAGCGCCGCCAAAACCGGCGACGGCGGTTCCCAACTGAACGACTGCTACTGCTGATGCCGCTTGATCATTTCACACAGGTCCGCCTCCAGCTGGCAGGCACGCTGATACTCCCGCTGCGCAAGGTCCTTGTGGCTTAGCTGCTCATAGGCATAGCCAAGGTTCAAGTGGGCTTGCGGCAAATTCGGATCCACGTGCAATGCTTGCCGGTAGCTGTCAATCGCCTCACGCTGGCGTCCAATGCGGCTGTAGGAAATCCCTAAATCGTTGTAGAGGATGGCATCGTTGATGCCCAATGCAATCGCACGCGAGAGATGTTTCGCGGCCTCAGGATAGTTTTCCTCTTGGAATTGAAGCAGCCCGAGGTCGCGCCGCAGCGGAGCAAAATTGCCCTGGATGGCAACTGCCTTCTCATAGTCAGAAATAGCGGCTGGCTTGTCGGTGCGCGCTTCAATGGAACCTAACTGGTACCAGGCGCGATAACTCTCGGGATTGTATTGGATTGCCTTCCGCGTCCACTCCTTCGCTTCCTTTGTCTTTTCCTGAAAGATCAGGGCGCGCGCCAGCCCCAGCATGGCTTGATCAAAGCTTGGATTGAGATCCAGGCAAGCTTTGAATTCCGCGGCGGCTTCGTCCCACTTTTGTTGGCTCATCGCGGCCTCGCCCAGACTGAACGGCACGACATACATCGTCGGGTCTTTCTCCCGCACTTGCAGCAGCAAGGATTTTCCCTTGCCGACATCGCCTGCATGCAGCGCATCTTCAGCCTGCAGGATGGAATTGAACTCCCACAGCTTGGCCTTGGGATCGGGTAAGCCGGAAGCTAATGCCTCCGCCGAAATCGGAGAACGGTATGCGACGTAACCCAAAGCGCGCAATTTCTCCAGCGCACCCGGACCTAGCTCAGAGCTGCTTAGCTCAGAGTTACCAGTCTTAGGGGGAGTGAAGGGGTGGTCCTGCAGCCGCGCTTTCAGTTTCTCCTTCAGAACCGCCGCGATGGCGGTTTGTTGCGCGGCCAAATTATTCTTTTCCTCCGGATCGGCCGCCAAATCGTAGAGTTCCGGCTCGGGCGCATCGATGTATTGATAGCGGCTGGTTTCCAGGGCATGCAGCGGGCTCCAGCCAAAGGAACTGAAGGGATAGAAAGTCTCGCTATAGGCCTCGTCTTCGATTTCGGCGCTGCTTCCAAGGAGACCATGCGATTGGAGTTGCTTCTCAATCTCGTCGTGAATTCCGGCCAACCGGATCAGAGTAGGAGAGACCGCGATGGTCTCGACCGGCCGGGACACCCGGCCGGCTCGAACTCCGCTTCCGGCGGGCGGTTTGACGATCAGAGGAATGTGAACGGTCGAATCGTAAACAAAAAAACCGTGCTCCTGCTCGCCGTGCTCGCCCAACGATTCGCCGTGATCGCTAAGGAACACGATCAAACTGCGATCATAGAGTTGGTTGTGCTTCAGCCACGCAATCAGACGTCCGAGTTCATGGTCCGCGTATGCGATCTCGCCGTCATAGGGATGGCCGCGGTATTGCGTGCGATAAGGCTCAGGTGGGTCGTAGGGACTGTGGGGATCGTACAGGTGCAGCCAGAAAAAAAACGGCCGGCGTGAGTTCTTTTGCAGCCAAGCCAAGGCGCGAGTCACGCTCTCGCGGGCGCGACGATCAACCAAGCCCAGATCTCTGTTGGCGAAGGCTTCGGGAGCGAACGCGTCGTCGTAGAAATCAAATCCGCGGGCCAGCCCCCAACTGCGGTCGAGCACAAAGGCGCTGACGACCGCTCCCGTGGCATAGCCTTGCTGCTGGAAAGCTTGCGCCACGGAACGGAAGCGCGGTTCCAGCGGCTGGCCGGTGAAATCCTGCACCCCATTCTGGAAGGGGTACAAGCCGGTCAGGATGGCTGCGTGGGATGGCCATGTCAACGGGACTTGTGAGATAGCACGCTCGAAGACGATACCATCGTGGGCCAGAGCATCAAGCGTAGGCGTTTGAACGTCCTTGGTTCCGTAGCATCCGAGGTGGTCGGCGCGGACGGTGTCGATGGTGATGAGGATCACGTTCGTCGCTGTCTTGTGGGCAGGCGGAGTGGTGGCGGCGAGCGCCTGGGCGAGCGGCACAGCGAGCCCTACCGCGAGCTTTAGACCGCGTTTCAATGTTGCGCTTCGGATCCTGACCGCCCGGGAGTCTGGAACCACTTCTTTCCTGGCCGATCCGCTTTCGGCAGCGGAGACGCGCGTAATAATCTCGATCTTGTCATCGACGTTGCCGGCAGGCTGCACATCCCGCTACTGAGGCCGGGATTGTTGGGCCTTGCGCATCTCTTCGTTGGCTTCTGCGTTCAAGCCTTTCGCCGCCAAGGCCTTGGCCAATGCCGCATGTATGCCGGCATCGCGCGGATCGAGATCGGCGCTGCGGCGCAATTCGGCGAGCGCCTCATCGACCTGTCCCCGATAAAGCAGCAGTTCTCCCAACGCACGATGTCCAGGAGCGTATTGCGGAGCAATCGCGATTGTCTGGCGGAATGCCGCCACAGCTTCCGGAACCATCTGTTTCTGCGAGTATGCCGCGCCAAGATTGTAGGCCGCGGAAAAGTTCGTGCTGTCCAAATCCAAGGCATGCGTCAAGGTCTGGATGGCGTGATCGAAGTCGCCGGTGCGCGCATAGGCAAGTCCTAAGTTGAAAGCCGCAAGCGAATAGTCGGGGCTGAGTTGCAGGACATGCTGAAGTTCTTCCACCGCCTGCGGAAACTCGCGCAAACGGTAGTAGTCGAGTCCCAGCAAATAGTGCACGGGCACAGAGTCCGGTTCTGTTTTCAAGGCGGCTGCCAGCTTTTCGGTTGAGCTCCGATACTCTCCTCGCTGGCTCTCAGCAATCGCATCGGAAACCAACTCGTAGGTCTGAATGCGATCCTTGGGATCGGGCAAGGACCGGTTGCTGATGGTGGGATCTCCGCCGCCAGAAAAACCGGCGTAGCCCAACGACTTCAGCCGCTCCATCAGGGCCGGATCGAGGCCGGCCTCCTGCGCCAACTCCTTGCCCGCGCTATATTCACCGATCAATGCGGCCAAACGCGCGTGCAGTTCTTCGGCCACCGCTTTTTTCTGCGGGTAGAGATTCTCCTTTTCGCCCGGATCGGCGCTCAAGTCGTAAAGCTCGGGCCTTGGTGCGTCGATGAAATGGTATCTTTCGGTCTCGACGGCTCGCAGTTCGCTCCAGTTGAAGTGCAGGCGCGGCAGGAAAGTTTCTGCGTAAAGGTTGCGGGACTCTTGCGGTTTTTTCCTAGCAGCCATCAGCGGCAACAGGCTGCGGCCCTGCACTTGCGAGGGCACATCCAACTTCAAGACCTGAAGTATCGTCGGCATCAGGTCCGCCAAACTCGCCATTTCACTCACAACCTTTGCCGATGCACTGCCCGGCAGATGAATGATCACCGGCACGTGCAAAGTGGCGTTGTAAATAAAGAAGCCGTGGGTTTTCTCGCCGTGCTCGCCAAGACTCTCTCCGTGATCGCCGGTGAGCACGATCAGCGTGTTGCGATAAAGACCATTCGCTTTAAGATAAGTGATCAAGCGGCCGACCTGCGCGTCGGCGAAAGCAATTTCCCCATCGTAAGGACGATCTTTGTATCGCTCGCTATAGGGCGCAGGCGGCCGATAAGGATAGTGCGGGTCGTAGAGGTGCATCCAGAGGAAGAACTTGCTTTGATGGTTCTTGCCAAGCCACCTCAGCGATTCATCGGCCACCATATTTCCCGGACGCTCCATCTCATCGAGATTCGACTCTTGCAGCCGGTTGAAATCGAAGTGGTCGTAGTAGAAATCAAATCCCTGGTTCAGGCCAAAGCGCGAGTCCAGCACCGCCGAGCCGATCACCGCCCCCGTCGTGTACCCGTCCTGCTTAAGAATAGACGCCAGGGTCGGCTGGCCGGGATTCAGCTTGTTCCCACTGAAATCATGCATGCCGCTGAGCATGGGATAGGTTCCAGTAAAGATGACCGTGTGTGCCGGCAGCGTGACCGGCACGGGCGTGTAGGCGCGCTCGAAACGCGCACTGTCGGCGGCGAGCGCATCGATGTTCGGTGTGCGAATTTGCTTATAGCCATAGCAGCCCAGGTGGTCGGCCCGCAGAGTGTCGACGGTGATCACCACCACGTTCGGCACAGGTTTGATCTGGGCCGGTAATCCAGAGCAGTTGAGGAGAACGCCGGCAATCCAAGGGAGTGCAAATCGCTGGCAGGACACCATGGGCAAGCAAAAATTATACTCCACATCAGCGCAACGACTGGGTGGTGCAGCGTGTGTCCCACCCTCATCGGATGCTTCTTCTGTTGTGCTAGTCTGAGGGACCGTGAAGATCCTGCGTGTTCTTCCAGTCTTTTGCCTGGCTGCGAGTTTGAACGCCGGCGCTGGATCGCAAGAAACGCCGCGGCCGAATGTTGTCCTGATCACCATCGACACCTTACGTGCCGATCACGTCCGCTGCTACGGCTATGAGGACGTGCAAACACCGGCGCTGGATGGCCTAGCCAAGGACGGAGTCCGCTTCACCCAAGCCTTCACGCCCAGCCCGATCACCAACACTTCACACACCAGCATTCTTACCGGACTGCTTCCCAGCACGCATGGGGTTACGGATTTTGCGGTGCCGCTCTCGCCCACGCATCCAACCTGGGCCGAACTGCTGCACAAGCAGGGCTACCACACCGCGGCCTTCATCGGCGCCGTGATTCTCGACAGCAAGACTCTGGCTCCCGGATTGGATCGCGGATTTGATTTCTACGACAATTTTCCCGAACACTCGCGCACTAAGTCACGCTGGGGCCGAGTGGAACGCCGCGGCATGGACGTGGTCCGGCGTGCGCAAGCATGGATGGACGAGCATCCTGCGGGATCTCACTTCGTGTGGGTGCACCTTTACGATCCTCATGATCCCTACGAGCCGCCAGCGCCGTACTCGCAAATCTACAGAGATCACTTGTACGACGGCGAGATCGCCTATGCTGATTCGGCGCTGGCCAACTTCATCGCGTATCTAAAGAAGCATGGCTGGTATGAAAATTCGCTGATCGTAGTTGTGGGGGATCATGGTGAAGGCTTGGGAGAACATCACGAGGACACGCACGGAATCTTCCTGTATGACTCGACCACGCACGTTCCCCTGATTCTCAAATTGCCAACCAGAAGTGCTGCCGGGAAAGTCAAAGTGGTAGACGCTCAAGTGCGCACTACGGACATTCTGCCCACCGTGCTCGATCTTGTGGGCATTTCCTCCCCACCGCGACTGGATGGCGAATCGATGAAACCGTATCTCGCCGGTACGGATCAGGCTTCGCGAATTGCCTTCGGTGAGACGGATTATCCCTTGCGTTTCGGCTGGGCGCCGTTGCGCTCGGTGCGAACGGAAGGGAGCAAGTTCATCGAAGCGCCTCGCCCCGAGTTCTATGATCTGAAGACTGACGCTGCCGAACTGGACAACAAATATGAGCCTTGGAACGCGCAAGTACAGAAGTTCCGCGGGATGCTCGCCGAGTTGCGAGCGAAAGCGCCGCCGCCAGGGGCTTCCAAGGGCGTGGTCGGGCAAGCGACCATCGATGAATTGAAAGCTTTGGGCTATTTAGGCAGGGCCGACGCGGGCAGCTCAACGAACGTTCCTGAACCGTGGCTGTTGTCCGATCCCAAGGACAAGATCGAGGAGCAAAACCTGCTCCACTTCGCAATGATGGCATCGGAAGACAATCGTGAAACGGCGGCTCGCGAGTCTCTGGAAAAAGTGCTGCAACTGGATGCGAAATCTGCCACCGCGCTGCGGCAATTGGGAGAGTTGGAACTACATGCGGGGGACTACTCCAAAGCCGCCGACCATCTAAAGAGAGCGCGTGAAGCGCGTCCAGATGACGCAACCTCCGCGTTCTACGAAGGACAAGCGCTGGAAAAAACGCACGATCTTACCGGCGCGCGGGATGCGATCGCGAGTAGCCTGGAGCAACTGCCGGGGCAATTCCAAGCCCGCTTGCTGCTTGGCCAGGTCTATTTAGAGTTGAAAAATTCCAAGGCCGCTGAGGACCAATTTGAAGCGGCAATTCTGCTTCAAGCAAACAGCGCCGAAGCCCGACTCGGCTTGGCCAATGCGCAAATATCCGAAGGCAGCTTTGCCGAAGCAGTACGCGGACTCGATCGACTCTCTAAATCGCAGCCCAAGAATGCGGCAGTCTTTGAACTCCTGGCGCAGGCATATTCGGGGTTGGGAAAAAACTTGCCGGCGCAGCAGGCGGAACAGCGGGCTAAACGACTCCGGCAAAACACCAAGTAGGAAGCAAAAAAAGAAGAGGCCGTCTGATTGCCTCTTCTTCGTTCTTTAGCGCTTGCATCCGCTAATGCAGGTTGACTTATTTTTGCGCCAACTTGTTATCCGCCGGGCCCTCGAAGATCTCGGTCAGCACATGGCCGTGCATCTGCGCAGGCTGCTCGATGCCATAAATGTGCAGAATAGTCGGCGCGATGTCATACACCGAAGCCTCAAACCCCATCAGCCGCAAATCATGTTTGATGCCAGGGCCCATGGCAAAGAATGAGCCCGGGACGTCGTCGCCGTCGGCGAAGTCAT